>Ga0075115_10001681_pt1 | contig 10652 bp, 14 predicted proteins | sample AntAceMetag02UKH_FD_69785 | JGI IMG/M metagenome (GOLD analysis project Ga0075115, IMG submission 69785) | Saline lake microbial communities from Ace Lake, Antarctica - Antarctic Ace Lake Metagenome 02UKH | ecosystem: Environmental > Aquatic > Non-marine Saline and Alkaline > Saline | place... | reverse complement strand
ACCTATATCAAAGCAGGTTTTCCTGTTCATTTCAGGGGTGTTTCCGGCACCGGTAAGACTACACTTGCCATGCATATCGCAAGTAAGATAAAACGGCCGGTTGTAATGATCCATGGAGATGAAGAATTTACAACTTCTGATCTTGTCGGCGGTGAGTACGGCTACAGGATCAAAAAAGTTGTAGACCGTTTTGTCTCAAGGGTTTTAAAAACGGAAGAAGATATGGTAAAACGATGGGTGGATAACCGCCTGACCGTAGCCTGTAAATATGGTTTTACGCTTATCTACGATGAGTTTACCCGTTCACGCCCCGAGGCAAATAACATCCTTCTTTCTATTCTTCAGGAGAAAATGATGGATCTGCCTGTTGGAAGAGGCGGTGACGAACCATATCTGAGAGTTGACCCGAATTTCACCGCTATATTTACATCCAACCCCGAAGAGTACGCGGGGGTTCATAGAAGCCAGGACGCGCTGCGAGACAGGATGATAACAATGGATTTGGATCATTTTGACTATGACACAGAAGTCGCCATTGCCCAAGCGAAATCGAAGCTTGGCAAACCCCACGCCGAAATAGTTGTCAATATTGTGAGGGGTTTAAGGGAATCCGGCAAGTGCGAATTTGCTCCGACAATCCGTGGTTGTATTATGATCGCCAAAACCCTTAAAGTGATGAAACTATATCCATCCAGAACAGATGTATTTACGCAGATGTGTCAGGATATTTTGGCATCAGAAACAAGCAGGGTTGGTTCAAAAACAAACCAAAACAGGGTTAAAGAGATAGTTAAGCAAATGGTTGAAAAACAATTACCAAAGAGCGTGCCGGTAAAGAAAAAGTTGGTGGAGGAGGTTGTTAAATGAAAAGCTTACCGCGAATTAAGGGGCTCAGGGATGTCGGAGGCATACATTTCAAAGGTATACGGTCTATTCCAAAAGCTCAAAGGTCGGGATACCTGGATTTGTATATGCTTAGGAGAGAGAAGGACAGGCTTGACAGGGAAGTCCTGGAGCTGAATAGAAAAAAACGCGCGGCGGCAAAACAGCTCAAGAGTGTTAATTTTCGGATCGATCAGTTATTACGAACATCACATGATGAACAAAAAATTAAAACTCATCAAACTGTTCCGACAAGACCTCTAAAAACTATGGGTATAAACTATTGACCCGAAAAAAAGATGGTGAACATGTATTGGAAAACTTTTGATTGGAAAAGCCGTAAAGTCGGTCAAATTGGCGAGATCTTAACAAGAGTGGTTTACCGGTGCGGGTTTTGCCGAGGAACAGGGCATATGCCATCCAGGGAGCATACAAGGTGTTCCGTTTGCTCGGGTGCCGGAAAAAATAATATAGCTTCACCTGCGGTTATTTGCGCTTATTGTGGCGGAAAAGGAACATCACATTTAAACAGCGACCTTACATGCGGTGTTTGCAAAGGAAAAGGCGTGGTCAGTGTAAGTAGTAAAAATATACAAATGTGTCCATCCTGTAGCGGCAAAGGCAGAGAAAGAGGCGCGGGTCTGCCGTGTTCTGTTTGTAAAGGCACGGGCGTTATTCCTGAATAAACAATTCTGTCGTACATGTTATGTTGGAAAAATAGTTATTTGAACACGGAGGTTACACATGAGTAAAGAAAAAGAAAAAAGAGACAATAAGACGGAAGGTGTGAATATTGATTTTGGCTTAGGTGGAATATTTAAAGGGATAGAGAGATTGGTTGAACTTTCGGAAAATTTAAAAAAAGCCGGCGGTGAGATAAAAGAAGAAGGAGAGATCGACCTGAGCCACCTGAAAAAAGGTATGAAAGGAGTTTTCGGCTTTTCCGTAAAAACCGCTACCGGTGGAAAACCAGTGGTCGAACCATTCGGCAATATCAAAAAAACTCCCACGGGACCTACCGTAGACGAAGAAAGAGAGCCTATCACAGATATTTTCGACGAAAAAGAGGAGATCAAGATCTATGCTGAAATGCCGGGAGTAAACGCGGATGATATAAAATTAGATCTAAAAGAAGATATCCTTGATATTTCGGCACAAACAGGCGACAGGAAATATCATAAAGAAGTATTACTTCCGGCAAAGGTTAAACCTGAAACTCTTGTTTCGAATTATAAAAACGGTATGCTGGAAATTAAAGTTGTAAAATGAGGCGGTAAATGGCCTTAAAAAGACTCAAAAGCAGTGCGTTAAAGCTGATCTTATTCGGCGGAAAGGGTGGTGTAGGAAAAACAACTTGTGCGACAAGCGCCAGTATTCATTTGGCGGAGGATTTTAAAACACTGCTCATCTCGACAGATCCCGCACATTCGCTTTCTGACAGCTTGGGGCAAGAATTCAGCGGTGAGATACAAGAGGTACAGGGTGTAAAAAATTTAAGTGTTCTTGAAATAAACGCGGCAGGAGCGCTTTCAAAGTTCAAATTGCAACATGAATATGAGATAAAGAAGATCCTGGATACTTCCACTTATTTGGACGCTGAAGATATAGACTCTGTTTTTTCTTTGCCTATTCCGGGTATGGACGAAGTAATGGGCTTCAGAACCATTGTTGATCTTATTGAAGAGGCAGATTTTGATAAATACATTGTGGACACGGCGCCTACCGGTCATGCCTTGAGACTGTTAACCTTGCCGGATCTTCTGGATGATTGGATCAAGGTGATGGCGAAAATGAGATGGAAATACCGTTATATGGTAGCGGCCTTCAGTGGTAAATATGAACCTGATGAAGGAGATAATTTTCTACTTGGAATGAAAAAAACAGTGAAAAGAATAGAAGCACTTCTCCGGGATCAAGAGAGGTGCGAATTTATCGCGGTTACCATCCCTGAAAAAATGGCGATTTTCGAAACCGAAAAACTGATCGATAGTTTGAGAAAATACAAGATCGCGGTGAACCAGCTTGTTATAAACAATGTTTTGATATCAGGAAACTGCAAGTTTTGCGAACAAAAGAAAAAAGAGCAAAAAAAATATATTACTTACATGAAAAAGAAATTTAAGGATTTTAAAATAACCATTATGCCTTTGCAACCCCGGGATGTTACCGGTTTGGGAGCTTTGGGGGATTTTAAGGAATTATTATGTCAGCAAAAATAAAAAAAAGCCATATTAGCCTAAAGGTGAAGGAAGCCTTGCCTAAGGATGTAGGCAGGGCGATTATCCGAATAGATCCCGAGGAAATGAACGTTCTAGATCTGGAAGTCGGCGAAATTATCGCAATTGAAGGTAAAAGGGAAACGCCCGCTAGGGTCATGCCGTGTTATGCCAACGATAGAGGCAAAGGCATTGTCCAGATGGATGGGATTTTAAGAGAAAATTCTAGAGTAGGACTAGATGAAAAAGTAAAGATCAAAAAAGCGGTAAGCAAGTCTGCGGCTAAAATAACCCTTTCTCCTTTGACCATCTTAAATACTCCGCAGCGGGAAAAAGACACAAAATACATTGGTACACTCATAGAGGGACTTCCCATAAGTACCGGTGATCGGATCAGGGCTACCTTTTTTGGGTCGCGTTCATGCGATTTTAAGGTTGAGGACACCATTCCAAACGGCATTGTATTGATAAATTCTTCAACGCTGATAAGGATGAAAACAAAAGGAATTAAGGCGGAAAAAACCAAAATATCGTATGAAGATATAGGGGGACTTGGTAATCAGATACAAAGGATCAGGGAGATGATAGAACTTCCCCTGAAATATCCGCAGGTGTTTGAAAGATTGGGGATTAACCCGCCGAAGGGAGTTTTTCTCTATGGGCCGCCCGGAACGGGTAAAACTTTAATTGCCCGTGCGGTAGCCAGTGAAACTGACGCGTATTTTAACCATATCTCCGGTCCGGAAATTATGGGTAAATTTTATGGTGAAAGCGAGGGGCGGCTGAGAAGTGTGTTTGAAGATGCTGAAAAACACGCACCGGCCATAATATTTATCGACGAGGTAGACGCCATCGCTCCAAAACGGGAAGACATGGGTGGGGAAAAACAGGTTGAACGCAGAGTAGTTGCTCAGCTTTTGTCCTTAATGGATGGATTAGAGTCTCGTGGACATGTTATTGTCATAGCCGCCACCAATCTTCCCAATACCATTGATCCCGCCTTGAGAAGGCCGGGCAGGTTTGATAGAGAGATTTCCATTCCTATCCCCGATAAAAACGGAAGACTGGCAATATTGCAGATCCATACAAGGGGTATGCCGCTGGCAAAAGATGTCAATTTGGAAAAATTAGCGGAAATCACCCATGGGTTTGTGGGAGCGGATCTCGAAGCATTGGCGAGAGAAGCGGCCATGTCGGCGCTTCGCAAAATTTTACCAAAAATTGATTTTGAATTATCAGATATTCCGTATGAAACATTAATGGCGCTGGAAGTAACAATGGATAATTTTGCTGAAGCAAGGAAAGAAGTGGAACCATCGGCGATCCGGGAAGTTTTTGTGGAAGTACCCAATGTAAAATGGGAAGATGTCGGTGGATTACACGAGATCAAAGAAGACCTAAAGGAAGCCATTGAGTGGCCGCTTAAGTATTCAACACTTTTTGAAATGGCAAGCACAAAGCCCCCCAAAGGAATACTTCTTTACGGCCTCCCCGGGACAGGAAAAACTTTACTTGCCAAGGCCGCGGCAAGTGAAAGCGGCGTAAATTTTATATCCATAAAAGGCCCGCAGCTTATTAGCCGCTACGTGGGTGAATCTGAGCGGGGCGTAAGGGAAATATTCAAAAAAGCAAAACAAGCAGCACCGACAATTCTTTTTCTGGATGAGATAGACAGCCTTGTGCCTAGACGTGGTTCAAGTTCAACAGACGCGCACGTAACAGAACGAGTAATAAGCCAGTTTTTAACTGAAATGGACGGTATTGAAGAGCTCAAAGGGGTCGTGGTACTGGCGGCAACCAATAGGTTGGATTTAATTGATCCCGCTCTCCTGCGCAGCGGAAGGTTTGATCTTTTACTTGAGATGCCGGTGCCGGATGAGAAAAACAGGATCGAAATATTCAAGATCCATACTAAAAACATGCCGCTTGCCGGCGATCTTGATCTTGAAAAGTTCGCTCGTCAAACTGACAATAAAGTGGGATCAGACATTGAATTTATCTGTCATAGAGCTGCCATGCTGGCAATAAGGGAGTTTGTTGATAAAAAAACATCAGGGAAGGGTGCATTGAAAGACGTTAGTCCTAAAGAGACAAAATTCAAGATATCAAAACAACACTTTGAAAAAGCAATCGAATTATTGTGCGCACAAAAGGGAGGATAAAGATGCTTAAAATTTTCAAAAAATTTAAGAGCCTATTAAGTGATAAAATTTTGGCTAGATTTAAAAAGAAAATTAGCCGAACAACAGAACCGCAACAACCAGGCGCTGAAGGATCAGAGCCTAAACAAACAGGTTAAGTATATAAGGGAAACGAAGCGATAAAACAGATTATTCTAAAAAGCAAAGTGGGGGTTACAGACTAGCATCCGTGACATTCTAATGTACGAGAAAAATCTACAAGAGGGCTGTCACCCGATGGAAGATAAGCAGTTAGTTGCTTCCCTTGTGGCACTGCAAAGCGGTGTGGCAGTCCTCTCATAGAACTAAAGGGAGTTATGAAATGGGTAAAAAAGGGAAGTATCTTTATGGGATTGTTAATACGAACAAAAAATTGTCTTTCTCTTTACATAATGAGACAACAGATCCAGTTACAAACAGAATAATGGACAACGAGCAAGTATATACTATTCCCTTTGAGGACATATCGGCCATTGTAAGTGACGCTGAACCGGTCGATTGCATTCACTTGCCCAAGGAGGCGCTTGCCAAACGCTTGGTTGAACACCAACGGGTAATTGAACGGGTTATGGAAAACTTTGACCTTACCATTATACCCATACGATTAGGAAGCTTCGCAAGGGATGAAAAAGAGGCGGAGCATATCCTGGCACAAGCGCATTCAACAGTCAAAAACATATTTGGTAAAATATCCGATTTAATAGAAATTGATGTAGCTGTTAACTGGAACAATTTTACAGCGGTTCTTCAGGGGCTAAAAGAGGAAAAAGAGGTCAAAGAGGTTAAAGAAGAACTTTTAGCTGCGGGCAAAGAAACAAGCGTGGACGATCAAATAAAAATAGGCGCTATAGTTAAAAAAGTATTGGATGGAAAAAGAAAAACACATGCTGAACATATAATCATTTCCTTGAAGTCTATATGTAAAAACATGAAATTTCACCAGCTTATGGACGATACAATGATATTGAACATAGCTGTTCTGATAAGCAATGTTGAGCGCGAGAAGTTTTATGAAAAAATAGATGAGTTAAATGTTGAATTTAACGGGATTCTGGATTTTAGATGTGTAGGGCCTCTCCCCGCATACAGTTTTTATACGCTTGAAATAGGAAAAATAGATCCGGAAAAAATAGACTGGGCAAGAAAAAAGATCGGTCTAAATACGTATGCAACTAAAGAAGAAATAAAGCGGGCTCACCAAGTATCGGTGCTTCGATCTCATCCCGATAAAATATCGGCTGAGGGAGCTGAAAAAGAGTTCGATGAGGTGACCAGCGCGCACAATATGCTCGCGGATTATTGCCACGCTTGTGAACAAACGGGGAAAAAAGAAAATTATTCCTTTGATGAAGCTGATTTAAGAAAAAACATGGTTCTGATTAAAGTGAGGGGTTGATATGGATCGAGAGGGAAATTATGTTTATTGTATTATCGGCACCACCCAGGAAAGAACGTTCGGACCCATAGGCGTGGGCGGGCGGAATGATGATGTTTTAACCATAGGGTATGCCAACTTGAGCATGGTTGTAAGCAGCCTCCCTGTATCAAAACTTGTCGTTAATGATGAAAATCTTCTGGCCCATGAAAGAGTTATCGAAAAGGTGATGGAAGAGTTTGACAGTGTACTCCCGGTCAAGTTCGGTACTATCGCGTACAGCACCGATGAAATAAGAAATCTTCTGGACAGAAGACATCGGGAATTTGAAAATTGCTTAAAAGACATGGATCACAAAGTTGAACTTGGTGTTAAAGGGTCATGGAAGAACATGGACGCTGTTTTTAAAAAAATAGTAAATAAAAACAAAAACATTAAACAGTTGAAAGAGAAAATACAAAAATCTCCCAGCAAAAAAAATAATCAAACTAAAATTGAACTTGGGAAAATGGTGGAAAAAGCCCTGGAAAAAGAAAAAGAGAAAGAAGCGGAAATGATCATAGATGCTTTGCGGAGGACCGCATACGACCATAAAGTTAACAGAACCGTCAATGAGATGTTCATTAATGCTTCCTTTTTGGTGGATAAAGGGAGAGAAAAAGAATTCGACAACATTATGGATGAACTGAGTGATAAGTACGAGGCAAAAATAAAGTTTATTTACACCGGCCCGTTGCCGGTATTTAATTTTGTGAACATTGCAATTTATCCGGAAGAATGGGAGAAGCCTTAGGCGGCAATTCGGATCAGAAGTCGATACTAACAAGGGGAACACGGGTGGAGCAAGCAAAAGAGGGTAAATATTTGTACTGTGTGATCGAATCAAATGAAGTTCTATCTTTTGGGCCATTGGGGATAGGGGGAAGAGGCGACGAAATATACGCTATCCATTTCAATGATATCGCGGCTGTGGTAAGCAATTCCCCGATAAAAACATACGCTATCTCGAGAGACAATACATTTATCCATGAAAACGCGATTGAAGAAGTGATGAAAAAACATGCGGTTTTACCGGTAAGATTCTCCACTATCGCAAAAAATGAAGAGAAAGTTAAAAGTATATTGGAAAACGAGTACAGCAAATTTAAAGAATTGTTTAAAAAGATCAAAAACAAAAAAGAACTTGGTCTTATGGCAATATTCAGAAAGGATGTTATTTACGATGAAATTCTGAGAGTATATGAAAATATCCGGATCTTGAAAAAAAAGATTATCGCCTTAGCCCCTGAAAAAACACATCATCAACGTCGTGAAATAGGGAACTTGGTGGAACAGGCCTTAATAGAACAGACCGGGAAGTACAAAGAAGAAATGTTGAATGTTTTGACCCCCTTAGCGGATGAAACAAAGGAAAATAACACCTATGGTGAAGGGATGATACTAAATGCCGCTTTTTTGGTAAAGAAAAGCAAGGAACCGGATTTTGATAAAAAGGTAAATGAGCTGGATGAAAGATTAAGAAGTATGATAAAATTTAAATACACTGGCACTATTCCACCTTTTAACTTTGTCAACATCGTTATAAAAACAAGTGAGCATAATGTTTCTACTTGACGATATATTACTTGCGCCGCTCAACGGTGTAATTTGGCTGGGCAAGAAGATCGATGAACTGGTTGAAAAAGAACTATACGATCCGGGTCCCATAAAAGAACAGCTCATGGAATTGCAATTACGGTTTGAGATGGATGAAATAGATGAAAAAAAGTACATGGAAGAAGAGGAGAAACTTTTAGCGCGATTAGATGCTATTCAAAAAAGGAAAGAAAGCGAGGTGTAATATGGCCAACATTGAAGAAGTCAGAAAAATTGTTGTAGAGTTCTTGAAGAAAACCATCAATGTCAAAGATGTACAGGTGGTCAAGGTATCAAAGGCTGGTGACGACTGGGTGACTGAAGCGGAAGTGTATGAGGAGAGTTCCTTCATAAAAGCTTTGGGGCTCTCAACTAAGGTGCAGGACAGAAATATCTACGTTATTAAACTGGACGCAAAATTAGAAGTTCAGTCATATGAACGCAAAGGGCAGATAGAGGCATCTGAATAATTCATTATCGAAAGGGGACATGAAGATGGAAGCATCTGCAAGGGATCTCGTATACCTGTATTGCATTACAAAGGTAAAACCGCATTGTGCAGATTTGCAGAAGAACGGGATCAAGGTCTATCCAATTTATTCGCAAGGCATTTATGCGATTGTTAGCAAGGTGTCCTCAAACAATTTCAGTGAAGATAATCTGAAAAAGAAATTACCCGACATGAGCTGGGTTGAACAAAATGTCAGACAGCACGAAAATTTAGTGGAAGCCATCATGAGCGAAACAACTGTGCTACCGTTTAAGTTCGCGACGGTTTTTCAAACGGAAAAAAACGTGGAGAAACTACTGAAGGAACATAACGCGGAATTTAAAAGAATAATAGCGGATTTAAAAGACGCCCATGAATGGGGATTAAAGATATACTGTAACCCCGAAAAACTTAAGGTGTTGCTTGAAGAGAAAAACGAGCAGATCAGGGGAAAAGCACAGGAAATAGCTTCGGCAGGCAAAGGCAAAGCATATTTTCTAAAGAAAAAAAAGGACGAACTTATTAAAAATATATTGAATGAGAAAATTTCCGAATATACTCAAAATAGTTTTGAAAAGTTGGAAAAAATGAGTTCAAGAGCCAAGATCAATAAAGTATTACCAAAAGAGGTGACTGAAAAAAAAGAGGACATGGTCCTGAATAGCGCATTTTTAGTAAATAAAAAACAGATAATTGGGTTTAACCGCGTCCTGGCAAATCTCAAGACAAAGTATTCCGACAAAGGCCTGATTCTCGATTGTTCGGGTCCTTGGCCGCCGTATAATTTTTGTTCAATACGCGGCAACGAGGAGAAACATGGATAACGTTATGTTGAAATCCAAAGATGTGACCCTTCTTGAGATACTGGACAGGGTTCTTGATAAAGGAGTGGTTGTATCCGGAGATATAGTTATCTCCGTCGCTGATGTGGATCTTGTTTATGTGGGATTAAAGGTTTTACTAAGTTCGGTGGAAGCAATGGAGCGTTTAAGGGGCGCGCCTTTCGCGGGAGCGGGGGAGGAACCGACGTAATGAAGATCTATACCTATGGGGTGATAGATTCAAACAGCGGGATAGAAGATTCCAACAAGGGGATAGAAGGCGCACATGTTCACAATATTCCTTACCGTGACATTGGTATAGCCGTAAGTGACCTCGACGAACGATATAAAAAAAATGTAAATCCGGACCATATTCTAAAGCATGAAGAGGTTGCGGAAAGGCTGATGGAAAGGTTTACCGTTCTTCCGATGAAATTTTTCACCATTTTTAAGAATAAAGAAGAAATCCTCTCTATGATGAGTGAATACTACGATAGCTTTAATGAAAATCTGGACAGGCTTCGCGGTAAACTTGAGTTTGGGCTAAAGGTCATCTGGTCCGGAAACACGATCAAAAAACGTATCGCGGAAAATAACACCGGGCAAGGTCAGAGTGAGCTTTTATCAAACGGTTCCCTGGCCCAAAATTATGTAATGGAAAAATTCGAAAAATACAAAACAGATCGGCAATTTAAGGAAGAAGGACATAAATATATTTCGACCGTAAATAGGTTTTTCAGCGGGTTTGCCGTTGAAGAGAAACTCAATATGCTAAAAAGCGAGGGACTGCTTCTAACCGCTTCTTATCTCGTTGAAAAAGCAAAACAGGATGATTTTAAACAGGCATTTGAGCGGTTAAAAAAAAACGGCCCAAACGATCTTAAATATTTATTTAGCGGACCCTGGCCGCCATATAATTTTATCAATTTAACCAAATCTGAGTTTAAAAAGGTCTGATATGAACAAAAAAGTTAAAACAGATTCTCCCGATGTGTTTATCGCGGAAATGGGAAAAATACAGGAAGCACTTCCTGAAAGGATAGACGCTAACCC
>Ga0075115_10001678_pt1 | contig 10676 bp, 8 predicted proteins | sample AntAceMetag02UKH_FD_69785 | JGI IMG/M metagenome (GOLD analysis project Ga0075115, IMG submission 69785) | Saline lake microbial communities from Ace Lake, Antarctica - Antarctic Ace Lake Metagenome 02UKH | ecosystem: Environmental > Aquatic > Non-marine Saline and Alkaline > Saline | place... | reverse complement strand
AGAGGGCTTTTTTGTTATCTGAGAAAAGGAGGAAGGAGGGTGGACGAGCACATTACCATTCTAGATGGGATGTTCATAGTTGTTGAAGGCCCGGACGGACCAGGAAAGTCGACACAGAGCAGGCTACTTCTCCACTCTCTGCAAGATTTGGGCTACCAAGTCATATTGACTAGGGAGCCGGGAGGGACGCCGATCGGAGAACAGATTAGAGCTGTGCTGCACGACATGGAAAACACGAACATGGCCAAGCCGACCGAGCTGCTTCTCTACTCTGCCTCTCGGAGTCAGCACATTGCCGAAATCATTGCTCCTGCACTAGCATCCGGAGCAATAGTTATCTGCGATCGTTTTTGGCCTTCGACAATGGCCTACCAATGTTTCGGGCGCGGGATTCCGATCGAGGATGTTTTGTTGCTGACCCGGCTGGCATGTGGCACGTTCTTCCGACCGAACTTAGTCCTTCATCTGGATATCGATTCGCAGACGGGGCTAGATCGCAAGTGGGCGGCAATGAGGGCTGGGGAGCCTGGGGCGGAGATTAACCGCCTTGACGTCGAAGGGCTGGCCTTCCACATGAAAACGCGACGAGGCTATCTTGAGATGGCTGAGTGGGGACCGAAATTCTTTGGCCAGTGGTCCACCCTGGATGCTACAGCACCCATCGATGCGGTGCACGAGCAGATTTTAGCAGTCGTCTTGCCGTTCTTGAAAAGGATCATAGAAGGAGGTGGAATACAGAGGGACTTTGGAACGGGGTGATGAGTTAAAAGTACACCATAGCCGGGCGCAATGCCCAAGGAGGACGAAATGTCTAAGCACAGAGTCTGGCCGGAATCGGCCTTGATGGCGAAGGACGCGGTGAGGACGACATGTGGCCTGTTTGGAATGAAGGTGTGGGGACTGACCCAAACATATTGGGAGAGTATAAACGGTGGGGCTTTGGAAGCTCGCGAAATGAAGGGGACGGCCTTGGTGCGCAGCTCTAGTGCACCTACCCCATGGCAGCTGGACTTTGAGGTCATAGTTCACGCCACCACACATACTGCGGGGCTGGGTAGTTGGAGGCCCCTTTCCGTTCGTCTGGATCTTCCTGACGCAGTCGGGGGTCCTGTCATCTTGCTCTGGTCTGTCGGAGCCGTTGCGGATAATGGATGGCCTCTAGACCGGGAGCTGCAGCAGATTGAGACAATTGCCGCTAGGGCAATAAATGGAGTCGAATCTGCGAGAGATTCCCGTCAGTGGGGGCTGCTGGTAAGCACAGGACTAAGCGTTCGCTTGGCTAGCCCTCTAAGCAAGCCAGATCGCCAGTTTGAGGCTTGCGGTCTTCTGGACGGTCGGCAGGCAGGAGACATGGATCTAGAGCACATCATTGTCACCGTAGGTACGCTGCCTAAATGGCCGTGGTTTAGAGCTACTGCGATCACGATTATCTGGAAGAAGGACGAGCTAGTCCTCCATCCTGCTGGAGACGGTACTTGGCACGAGTCCAAATAGCATAACGACAACACCCTCCCCAGAAGGCACGCGCTTTCTGGGGAGCTCTCTTTTTCAAAACAAAAAACCGCACTTTTAGAGTGCGGCTTATTGATGGTGGAGGTAGCCGGACTCGAACCGGCGGCCTTTTGCATGCCATGCAAACGCTCTAGCCAACTGAGCTATACCCCCATGGTAGCCCCAACCGGATTTGAACCGGTGTTACCAGGATGAAAACCTGGCGTCCTAGACCGGGCTAGACGATGGGGCCTAATGGTGTGGTGGGCCCGCAGGGAATCGAACCCTGGACACCCGGCTTAAAAGGCCGGTGCTCTGCCTAGCTGAGCTACAGGCCCACAACTATAATTCTACCATACGCGGTAGGGAAAAGAAAAAGGCAGGTTTGGGGGCAACCTGCCTTTGTACTATTACTCTACCGGGGTCACATGCCGCTGGCAGAGCCAGCATTCGAACCCCAGCTCCGGAGTTCCGGTGAACAACTGCGCCCGGTAGACGGGGATCTCTCCCTGCCCGGCCACTAGAAGCTTCCGCTCCTCCAAGACCTCCAAAACGGTTTCCGGGATGAGCCAGCGGACCTCTCCCAAGTTCCAATCCTTCTCCCAGTTGAGAGAGGGGTAGCAGGGAACTTTCCGTTTCGCGCTGATAACCAGCTCTCCGGTCGGAACCATAGCGGCCTCTGCCGCAACCTCTGTTTCCGCACCGGGAGCCGCTTGCTCGGCCTGCGCCGCAGCCTCCGTAGCTTTGGCGCGCTGGGTGGCCCCCTTCGCCTGCTCCGGACTGAGAGTGACGGGATCACGTTCTTCCCGACACCCAGTCAGAAGCGCGAGGAGGATCAGGACCAGACAGAGAACCAGCAAAGTGCGCAACTCTCTATTCATAAAGCTTTCCTTTCTTACTTCAGACTCATCATATACGCCAAGAGGGCTCTTGCTCCCCGATACTCCCGGCCACCCCACTTGAGCTGGAAGTGCGCGCACTGAATGTATGCCTCAATGTTCCTGATTGTTTCCCCCTCCTGCGGTCTGAACCCCACCGGCTCGATCTCGAACAGGTATATTCCTAGGAGCCGTAGTAGGTTATCCATCATGCCCTTGGTCTCTTTTAGTCCGAAAGAACCAAAGGTTAGCGGCGCATGGCGGATCTCCCCAGTGCCTCCCCTAGCCTGATCGATGACAAAGTGCTTAGTTACGGGGTTGATTATCACCCGCGTCCAAGCGTTAGCCACCCCCGGTTTCTTCTCTACAAACCACATAAAGAAGATCTGACCTGCCAAAATGGTCAGAACAAACGTCCATAGCTGGTAACCCCCAAGTAGGAACCACGTTTGCCCTACGGCTGTGATGATCAGATAGCCGACAATTAGTGGGATGTAGTACACATACCCAAAGGCTCGAAAGACCGGCAGCTCGAACTCGTCAACCGGCTCCTGGGCAAACGGGTTCTTGCGTGGCCACCAACGATAGGTGCCCGCCATCAGCAGTATAACCAGCAGAAGAAAGTTCGCCGTCGACCCGGTGGCGAGATAGATGACCGCCAGAACAGATCCAAGCGCAGTAATGATCCGGTGACTAGGGGCCATCTCCCACCATTTTTTTATGGTGAAGAGAGCACCGAGTACTGGAATGGCCTTCGCTATTTGGAAGAGCTGTCGAGCACCTCCTAGACGGCGGGTAAACCAAACTAGCCCCCCAAGTATGGAGATGATCAGGGCGGCACGTCCCCACGCCTCACCCCAGAAGATTGGCTCTAACCAGTAACCAATCTCTCGGAAACCCCCAGACAGCGCACTTGATGCTTCTGACCACCACCACGGAAGATTGTGGCGGTTGGCCAAGATAAATGCTCCTACTGCGGACGCAGCCACCCCCCAGCGTACCCATCGTTTTCCCAGCAGTCGAAGCCCACCCAAGATCGGCTGGAAAATACGGCTCCTGAGAGCTACGAGCAGGGCGATGCTGCCTACGCCGACTATTTGAGTGGTGAGGGGGTCCCACCACTGCCTGTCGGCGACTACCGGTGCTATCAGCACCCACAACACAACGACTACTAACAGTATTACTGCTGTGCGTCTAGTCATAGCCTCTCCTCTCTAGATATACAAGAACACACCCTCACCTCTATTTGGGGGAGGCGTAAAGGTTAACCCTTCCGTCCCACCCAAAAACATGTTTTGGTGCCACAGTAACTGTCGGGAGCCGCAAACGAGTTTGGGTTTTACCCCATATCGTTTGCAGACTCCCGCATAGTATCTCTCCTTACTGCTTTGCAGATCTCGCTAGCTCCTTGGTGATCTGTTTGGCAACCCCAAAGGTCACACCAAAGTAGCGCCCAAGGACACCAGCAATGCCCCCTTGATTCAAGTCCAACTCTCCTGCTTCTTGGGCACTCGTAGCCATTGTCGCAAAGTCTGCGAGTTCTAGCTGGTCAAGAATGTCCTGGGCCTCATCGTCGGTTATGCCGAGAGCCTGGACTAGGTCTCGGGCTCTCGCAAAGAACTGCCCCTTCTTGATCAGCTTTCGGGTTTGCTCGAGACGCTTATTGTTTACGAACAGCCCCCGCTCCTTTAGCTTTGGCCAGATAGCAGTTACTCCCGCCAGATTAACCCTCATCTCCTGAGCCAGGTCCTCCGGGCTAGTTGTCGCCCCAAGACGCCCGACAATCGCGATGGCCTTCTGCAAGAAAGCGTTCCCGCCGTCATCATTACCAACCGGAGATGATCCGCTGCGATCCCAGATCTTTACCGCTCTGTCACGGGTAATCTGTAGTTCTTTGGCCAGATCCTCCGCTGACTCTATATCCTCCCCCAGCCGCTTCATAGTGGCGGTCGCGACTAGCTCAAGTGTGGGGACTCGCCCCTCCTCAGCCAGTCTGTCCCAGAGGGCCGTAGCGGTCACCGGCGGAACCTTCTCTCCCATGTTAGCCAGATCCTTGGGACTAGCCAGATCTCCTTTTCGAGCCTTCTCCTTGGCTAGCAGGTAGACCTGAGACTCGACAAGACCCTCTTTGGCCAACTGCGCCCAGATTTTGGGTCCCCAATCTCTAGGGATGGCCAATTCTTGGACAAGTTGTACCAGTTCTGCCAGATCGTTACCGGTTATCTGCGTGGAGCGGACAAGCGCTCGCGCGTTCTCCGTTTCCGGCCCTAGCAACAGATCGGCAACAAGGGATTTCTCAGCGACTACTGCAGTACCGTGCGTTTTCAGCAGTTTCTCCAGCGTGACGGTGGCATTCTTGTCACGCTGTACTCCCCGCGGTCCCGTAAAGGACAGCTGCTTCTGCAACCGGCGGCGCGCTACCATAACCTCCGGCGGACAAAGCAACTCCTGCTGACGTACCAAAGTATTGCCAACTACTGGCCAGAGAGTTGCTCGTGGATCCCGTTTTCTCGGTCCCTGAAGGTCGACAAGGACGTTGATCACGCTCTCCTGAGCGGCTTTGCGAGCTTGCGCTACCCGCCCGTCATCATCCAGAAGCGTAAAGATCGTGGTCACATCCATCCAGACCCTCTCCTCAGTTTCAGGGTGGAGCCAGTAACCAGTACGGGCGGCAAGTTGGAGAATCCCAGCCATGATCGCGGCCCACGGATCCTCTCCGCCGGACTCCGTTTTTCCATCACCCTCACCCGAAAACTTCATCGAATTGAAGACTCGAGAAAGGGAATCCAGCAGGATAACGATTGAGTAGCGCTCCTCCTCAGGTAGGAGAATACATTCCTCTGCTAATCTCTGGGCAAAGCCCAAGACAAGCTGAGCAACCTGTACTAGCAGCATAGGCGCTGCTTGATAGTCAGCATCACAAAAGAATGTATGGATACCCGAAACACCAGGGATTAGCTCCCCTTCGGTGGTATAGAGCGCTTCATTTAGCATACGCAAGAAGTGCCCGATATCCTCCTTACGCTCACCTAGCTCACCGAGAACGAACTTGATGGGCCGCCCATTATTGTGACGGGCCATAGCTAGGCAGAGGTTGTAAGCGGCGGAAGTCTTTCCAGACCCCGCCTCCCCGATCCAGAGACTTCGCATACCCCGGCCTAAGGGGCCAACAGCCAAGCGCATCATTTGCACGGATGTCTCTTCTGGATCATTGCCCAAATACCACTCATCTTTGGGATAATGGGCAAGATCCGGAGGCTGGGACCACGTCCACATTGGTCGTTCTCGAGGTGGCAGGCCGTTGATCAGGAGTTGCCCGTGCTTACTCCATAGAGTAGACCCGGAGAGCACTCCTCTGATCAAACTACTCGTCGATCCTGTTGCCAGGGTTCCATCAACAACTGGAAGCTCCAACGGTGCCCCGCTAGCAGAAACTCGAACTGTGGTCTTATCGAGACAGGTGGCCGTGACCACGTCCCCCACGCGTATGTCCGCCATCTTTACCACCGAGGCCGGAACAACAGCTATAGGGGAGAAACTACTCCCGATGCCCAGCTCCATAGGAAGAAGGAACATGTCCATCTCCCCACTATTTGGAGCTTTGGGACCCAGGATCCAGACGAACTTCGCGGCAGGCTTGCCGTCAACAAGCGTGACGGGAGGTATATACGTTGCATACCCCGTAACCCGTCCTGGGAGCATATCTCGGAGAGTTGGAACCTGGGCCAAACTGCTCAAACTCTCCAGTAAACTGGTGCTTTTTGCCACTAGTATCCTCCTTTCTCGTATTTGCACCCTTCCCGCCCTGTGCGAGAAGAATCGGGCTTTTGTTTTGAGCCCTTCTCTCCAAAATCCAGTTTTCTGGAATTGGGGGAGAAAGGGAAGTTAGGCCCCCTAATTAAATAGGGAGACCTAACTTCCGTGTGCGGCAGGTTGTTAGCGCTTGAGAACACGCATGACCACTATAACTGACAACAACCCACCGGCAAGAACTGGTTGCCAAGGAATACCGCCACTGCTGAAGGCGAGAGCCCCCTTGGCTACACCACCGCTAGCCAAGAATGCTGCACAAAATACTATTAGCATACCAAGCAACCATCGGCTAACGCCTGCCCCGGCCCCGAAGAGCCCTTTGAGCAGGGCTCCCAAGTTTAGCCCCCCTCCGCTGCCTCGGGGTGCTCTTTTTGGTGCACCAGCACCACCGCCAGGTTTTGGGGTAGGCTTGGTGTTGCTCGGATCCTTGGCTTTGCTGGCAGACTTGGCCCCTCCGGCTGGCTTTGGTGCTACCTTGGGTTTCGCCCCACCCCCAGCTTTGGGCTTGGTTGCTTTGGCTTTGGATCTGGGTTTGGGGATGAGTTTTCGCAACCCCGCCCCCGCGGCGCCTAACGCTCCGGCAAGCTTTCCTGCCAAGCCCTTGAGACCGCCCCCACTACTACGGGGAGCAGACTTTTTTGCTGCGGGCTTCGCCTTCGCGGCTGGCGTTTTCGCAGCCGGTTTCGCTGCGGGCTTGGCCTTGGCTCCTGAAACCGCCCCTTTTGCTGCAGCCGGTTTCTTTCGTGCAGCCGACTTGGCCCCGCCAGCGCGTCTCTTCTTTCGCGCCCCACCACCGCCTCGCAGTGCTCCGGCAAGACCTCCTAGAACACCGCTAACCAGTCCAGCAGCTCCTTTAGCGAGACCACCAGCGGCTCGGCCAACGCCTTTACCAACAGCCTTCCCAGCTTTACCAGCGAAGCCAGAGCCCCGCTTTTTTGCCGGTGCGGCCTTGGCTCCAGACGCCTTTGGCGCCTTAGCCCCCGCCTTGGATTTGGCCTCAGCTTCCTTCGGTCCCTTGCCCGCATCCTTGGGCTTAGCCTCGGTTGGGGGCTTCTCGCCCTCAATCTTTGGCTTGTCTCCTTCCGGCTTGGGAGGCTCTTTACCCTCTTCAGTCGGTTTGGCTTCGCCTTCGGGTTTGGAGCCGTCCGCAGTCTTGTCCTCGGGCGATTTTGGGCCCTCCCCATCAGGCTTGGTATCACCTTCCGGCTTTTCGGCCTGGTCGGGCTTACCTTCCCCCTCCGGTTCGGGCCGTTCCCCCTCGCCCTCTTTAGCTACAGCTTCCGAACCACTCTCGGACTCGGTTTCCGGCTTGGCAGGAGGAGTTTCCCCCTCCCCAACCGGGTCGCCAGTAGCTGGAGGCTGCTCGTCAGCTTCCGCTGCCGGTTCTGCCTCCCCAGATGGTTCTTCGCCACTGGGTGGTGTTTCCCCACGAAAGTCCCCAGCGGTCTCGGCTGCAGCAACATCCTCGGGATACTGGTCGGCAATGAAGTCTGGAACGTCCGGTCCGGGGACCGTCTCTTCGCTCCCACCCAGCTCACCGACCCCAGTGTCAATGTCAGTGGGCTCTGCGTCGGTGATAGCCCCCTCATCAGGAGCATCACCTACTTCGATTTCAGCATCCCCACCAACATCGTCGAAGCTACTGTCAACCGGCTCCTCGTAGCCAGCGAGATCGGCACCATCACTAAAGTCACCAACATCGATATCGCCAACTTCTACATCCCCAACATCAATTTCAACATCCCCAACATCAAAGTCTTCGTCCATAAGCCTGTCTCCTTACTAAGTTGTGGTGAGGAGCCCCCGGGCAACCAGGGCTCCTCATGTTCCTATTCCTCTGTCCCCTCCCCACTCTTGGAGAAGGCTTGGGCTTTCGCCGCAAGCCTTTCCAAATAGCTGACCACCCCCTCAAGGAGCGCCCCGCGGCGGATCCAAAAAGCGGCAATGGCCAAGATCAAAACTATTGGAAAGGAACGTAGTCCGTAGTACCACAAAGCCGTGGTACCGTAAGGCCCCCGCGTAGCCTCCCCATTACGGAGAAGCATTGTCGTCCAGGCCGGGGGGTTCCCCCCAAGGCCACCATCACTTGCTTGGTAGCCGAGTGCTCGGACTCGCCCCCCCTGATCAACCGCGACCCATCCTTCTTGGGGAATGGGGAAGGCAAGCTCGACCGATGTACGATTGCCCGTCGCGTCAGTCAAAGTGACCGGTAGGAAAGCCTTTTTACGTAGGTGCCTGTTGGCTTCCTCTACCGCTAGCTGAAGCTCAAAAGCGCCAGCCTCAGCAGAAACGCAGCTTTTTCCCACGCAGACCTTGGCCAGCCCCGAAAGATCTTGGGCTGAGCCGGTTACGATCACCATTCCCCGATCTTCCCACACTACACACTCCCCGGGGATGGGGGGAGTAGTGTCGACCACGAAGGCCTTAGATCCCTCCGTTTCTCGACACACCATGGGATCGTATTTGGCAGCCTTGTCAGAGGCCCTGACGCACCTTTGGGCGATCGTGTTCAGTACATACCGTCCGTCATCTAGCTCCCTGCTGACACGGAAGCGCCTCTCCTCTCCGAGGGCCAATTGTTGCGGGCCCAACGGGCCGGAGAGCTCTATATCGAGCAGCGCATCCCGGTCGCTGGCAACCTCGATCGTGACAAGAGTGCCCCTAACTCGGGTCTCTATGTCCAATGTAGGTGCCGCTGTCTGGCTCTGCTCGTACCTCCACATCTGCTCGGGAGTACCAGCATATCCCTCCGCCCATCCGATCTTATCACCGACAAACTTTCGTACCGCCGGCACGGACCCGGGCATTGAGATCACGGTAATACCTACAAGGACAACTATGACGGCCACAACACTGATTATTCCCCATATTCTGCTCATACACTCCTCTCCTTCCAGAGATACCTACGACCCTATCCCAATGATTAGGGCCTACATAAGAATCAAGAGGGGTTTGCCCCTCGTGGAACACCTTTTCTCCAAACTTCAGCGGTGCTTGGCTGAAGTCGGGGGGAAAGGGGCGGAACGCGGCCTTTAACCTGTCTCCAGGTTTGGGCAGCGTTCCACCGTCTCAGTCCTTTCTAGACTTGCTCTTCCGGCCCCGCCGGAACCTCTCGGGCCTCTATTCTGACAGTCGGGTTAATGGCCTCTGTGGCCACCTCCCGTACCGTTCTGAGTAGTGCTTCGAGGCTAGCGAGTTTTGTGCCCTGTTTTGCGGCGCTTGCTACAGCACTAGCCAGATGACCGGAAACGACATCTCGGGAGCGGGCCAGTGCTCCTATCTGTACCACGTTGGCTGTCGGGGCGACTATCTTACTATCCCCCGTAGTAGCGTCAATAAAGGCCGTAACGCCCGGCAGGTTCTCGTCTGTTACAAATAGGCTAGTGGGAGCCATTGGAATGACCGTTACCGCTATCCCATCACCAATCCGGGCCACAACGGGCATTGTTATGGCCGTTACCGCCCCGCGAGTGAGCCAAATACCGAAGCGCCCGCTCGCTACCACGATCCCGAGAACGAGGGCCGCTATCGTCGCCGTTATGAGTAGGCTGGTGCCAGCTGTCGCCCACCGCTTATTCTCTACGATCCTGGTTCCTCTCGTGGCCTCCAGAATCTCCGCCTCGTCCGCGCGGTGCAGCTCTTGATCACGCGCGTCCTGCGCAGTTTGCGTGCGCAGAGCTTCGGCTTCAGCACCCTGTAAATTGGCCTCGGACCGGGCCCGGATACTCCCAGCGTCACTGGCTAGATTGACATCCAGCGTGCCGGAGCCAAAGGAGCCAGCAACGAAAGCCAGCCCTAGCAGAACGATCCCAACGAGAATTGCTATCAGTATTGGTTTTGCTCTCATACCTCCTCCTTTGCTGCTTCGGGCGCCGGTAGCGACCGACTAGCCACCAGCTCAACGTTTTTCAACAGACGGCGGACAAACCGCCGCGCCTGAAAATACGTAGCGAGTGATGGTCCGACCAGTACTGCTAAGATTAGCAGCAACAGGCCCCCAATCACCGTAACCAGCAACCGTTCGTTGTGGGCCGGCTCGGTGTAGAGATCTGCCACTACACCACCATCCTCGAGCTTCCGCCACCGACTATTGCCCCAACCAAACGCACCCTTCTGGGGCGCGAAGGTGGGGTTGGTGCTGAATCCGAGCACCATGCCCGAACTCAGGTCTTCCTCCACCCAGCCGTTTGTGGGCAGCGGCACTTCCAACCAGCCCGAGACGGAACGGCTACCTAGGCCGTCCTTTGCCCAAACTCGCACTTCCGAGCCTTCCAACAAATTGTAGGGAAGGCTCACCTCGAAGGCACCATTTGGCTGCGGGACAACCTCGGTACCGTAGTACCCAATCAGCCCAACCCCCTCTGCGCCGACTCCCACATCCTGCGCGTACCCCCGAACGATAACTCGTTGGCTGTTTTCGCTCGGTACTGCCGACAGATTGGAGATTTCCGGTGGCGTGGTATCCACCAGAACGGGAGGTAACTCCAGCAAGGA
>Ga0075115_10001676_pt1 | contig 10682 bp, 2 predicted proteins | sample AntAceMetag02UKH_FD_69785 | JGI IMG/M metagenome (GOLD analysis project Ga0075115, IMG submission 69785) | Saline lake microbial communities from Ace Lake, Antarctica - Antarctic Ace Lake Metagenome 02UKH | ecosystem: Environmental > Aquatic > Non-marine Saline and Alkaline > Saline | place... | reverse complement strand
ATGCTCGGGGTCGGAGTTACACTCGGCGTCGGTGTGACGGACGGAGTAGGAGTTCCCGTAGGCGTCGGGGTTACGGATGGTGTCGGAGTAAGCGAGGGGGTGGGGGTTACACTTGGAGTCGGCGTTACGCTTGGTGTCGGCGTGACAGTCGGCGTTGGGGTCACACTCGGGGTCGGCGTCGTGGTTACAGTCGGCGTGGGAGTGACGCTTGGTGTTGGGGTGACGCTCGGCGTTGGAGTCACACTCGAAGTCGGTGTCGGGGTTACAGTCGGGGTCGGCGTAACCGATGGGGTGGTGGTGGGTGACGGAGTCCCCAGCAACTGGGCGCAATCTTCACTTTCATCATTATAATCGTTAACCTCTCCGGGATCGGAAGGATCACCAGTCCGCTCGTAGGAATTAGAATTGTAGGATGAGATCTGCCCGGGATCCCCGGAGAGCGAGGTCCACTCCACGCCAGCGCTGTTGCAGACTATATCGGCGGGATCTCCGACGGCGTTGAAGGATAGATCGAACTTGATTTGAGCCGGGTTGGTCTGGACATAAAAGCGGGGAATCTCGGGCCAGTAGAGGGATAGGGCCAGCGGCGATGAGGTATCAGCGGTGAAAGCCGGGCCGGAGATCGAGGTCAGGTTATTTTCCCAGTCAAACTCCGAGGGGATTATATCCTCAAGGTCCACGTTGAAAGCATCAGCGGTTGAGGTCTCGGTATGCCAGAGGGTCAGAGTAACGGTGAGTGTATCCCCCTCCTCACCGGTCTGGGGGGAGAAAGCCTTATCCACCTGGAGTTCCGGTTCATAAACCTCGGTATCGGAGGCGGAGGCGGAGTTAAAATGAGGGCCGGCGCCGGTATAACTGAGCCCCACCAGGTTATTGACCAGGAACCCGTTCTGGTTGATCGACTCGTTGGTCACACAAACAGTGTAGGTGATTGTAAGGGTACCATCGACGCCGGGAGGATTGGTCACCGTATTGAGGAACCACCAGATATCCCGCCCCTGATTGAGGACAAACGGGTAGATCGAACCTCCGATGCTGATAGCGGGATCGTAAATGAAAGTGTCCATCCTGACAAAAGCCAATCCGAGATCAAGGCTATCGGCCACGATAACGTTCTCGGTTACTCCTTCGATGAGATCCACGGTAACCTGGTATTTGAAGGTCTCGCCGATCACCGCGTCACCGTCGCCTAAAAGAACTTTATCTATCGAGATATCGGGGACCGTGACCTGATCACTGTCGTTATCGGTGTAATAGTTCCATTCCCCGCCATCATTGGGGTCTCCGGTTCGTTCATATGCGTTATCGTTATAGGTGGAGACTTGTTCGGTCCCAATAGTCCAGCTGGTCCAGGTCAAATCGACGGTGTCCGGGAAAACCTGGTTGGGCTGGACATCATCGTCGATGGTAACGTCAAACGTAAAATAAACCGGGTCCGCCGCCAGGTAGGTGGTGTCGATTTCGGGCCAGTTGAAGATCACATCGGGCAGACCGTCGGTATTCCAGGTAAAGGCGGGTCCGGTAATCGGGGTTACGTTGTCCGTCCAGGTAAGCCCGTCGGTCACGACCTCGGATAACTCAACATCGTAAGCGAAGGAAGAGCTGGCCGTGGTGTGGTTGAAGGTGACCAGTACCGTGATTGTATCTCCGGCGTCCCCGGTCTGGGTGGAGAGAGCCTTATCCACCTCAAGTTCCGGCTCCTGGACCTCGGTGTCGGAGGCGATGGAGAAATCCGCCCCCCCGCCATAGGTGAGGTCAACCCGGTTGTTGAGCGGTATTCCACCATCATAGTTGCCGGAGGTATTTAATATGACCACATCATAAACGATGGTGACTGTGTCCGATGTCCCCCCGGACGGGTTGACCACCGTGCCCAGGGTCCAGGTCACGGTCTGGCCGCCGGGGATGGTGATATATGGGGCGGTCGATCCGGTGAAGGAGACAGCGGGATTGATGGTAAAACTCTCCTGCGAAACGAAGGCGAGACCGGCATCAAGAGTATCCTCCAGCTCGACGGCGGCCATGGTCCCCTCGTTGAGGGTGAAGTCAACCCGGTATTGAAATGTCTCGCCGATCACGCCGTAACCGTCGCCGAGAAGGCTCTTGACGACGGCCAGGTTATCATCGACCGTCACGTCGGCATCGTCGGAGTCGAGGTAGTTGTTGCATCCGCTGCCGCTCCCGCCGCGCTCATGCGAATCGCTGCCGGGCAGACTGGTCCATTCCAGGTCCCCGGTGTTGGTAATGACCTCGGTGGGCGTGACGGTATCGCCAAGAATGACGTCGAAGCTGAACAGGGACGGTGCTCCCACGGCGATGGTCTGCCAGGTGAAGGCCACGGCGGGAGGACTGCTGGTATTCGCGGTGAAGGCAGGCCCGGAGATGGGAGTGATGTTGTCGGCCCAGGTCATGTTCGCGGGGATAATGTCGTCCAGGGTGACATTGAAGGCGGAGGAGTTGCTCGGAGCCGAGTTGGCGACCGCAAAGGTGAAGGTGACGGTTTCCCCCGCGTCACCGTGATCGGGAACCGCGGTCTTGGTCACGGTCAGGGTCGGTTCGACCACGGTCGAGGTGACCTGGGCCGAGGTGTCGGTGTGGAAGGTCCCCGCGTCCCCGTCAACCGCGTTCCAGCGGATGTAACCCCGGTCGGCCTGGGTGGCTCCCCGGACCACGCAGCCGCCGCTGTAGGTCTGATCGACAAAGGTGGTGATGGTTACCGTGGCATCGATTCCGGTATGTCCGGGACCGAAGTCTCCGAAAACTCCGGTGACGCTGGTGGTCCCGTTGGCCAGCTCGGTCCAGGAAGCAAATCCGGAAGGTGCGGTGGCAACGTGGGTCACCGTGAGCCGGTTGGGTACGATGTCGGTCACGTAAAGATCATAGGCCCACACGTCCGCGGGGAGATCAACCGATATGGTGTAAGTCAGCGGCTCCCCGATGGCCACGTTGTTTCCTGAGGTGTATCCCTGCGACGCCTGGGCCTTGGTCACGTCGGCCTCGGCGGTATAGTGGGTCACCGTGGCGGGACCGATCCCGGGATAGACCCTCTCATCCGGGTCGGGACCCGGAAGGGAGGAGTATTCGATCACCTGGGCTGAATTGGTCATATACTGACCAGCCCCCACCGTAGCATCGACGAAGACGTGATAATCGATAGTGACGGTCTCACCGACCTCGATCCGGGAATCGGATGTATTGGATGATACCGGCAGCGAGGTGTCGGTGGAGATAAAGGTGAAGGTATAGGTTTGGCCGGACCAGGTGGTGTCGTAGTCCACCCCGCTGCCGGTGAGGGATCTGCCGTCCACGTCGATACTATCGACCGCGGGAGAAGTACCGCGCATCCCCACCGGGATCAGGTCGGTGATCACGGTGTCGAAGGCGGTGTTCCAGCCGGTATTGTCGAATGTGACCCGGTAGTAAACGGTCTGTCCCCCCTGGACCGGGTTGACAGTGGTGGTGGATTTGTCGGAGGCGGAAAGAACCGGCTGTTCGACATCGGTCCGGATATCGGTGTCCTCGGTGAAGCGGTCGGTGGAGCCGGGGCCGTCGGAAAAGCTCGACCAGTCGATCCGGCCGTCGTCAAGATAGAACTGCCCGCCCAGCGGCGGCTTCCACTCCGTATCCCCTCCCCCATCTTCAAGGCCGGTCACCAGAAGGCCGAACTCGAGGGCGAAGACATAGTCGATATCCCCCCAGGGGGTGCCGTCGCTGGCGTTGACGATCGGGTTCAGACCCCAGGTCGCGGTCATCCCGGGGACGGGGTAGGTATAAGTGACCCAGTCCGGCTCGGTCGAGGAGAAGAAGGAGACTGGTTCGGCCGGGTAGCCGGTCACCTCGGAGAAAGTGGTCGAGCCGGGGAGGTAGTAGAGGCCGTCGGAGTGGACGATATCGGAGATTTGAGGCCAGTAGGCGACCGTCTCCGCCGGCACCGTAACCTCGAGTCGGTAGTAGACAGTCTCCCCGATCGTCGGCCCGGTCTGGCCGGTCCAGAGCGAGGTCTTCTCGATCGCCAGCGCGGAGGTGTCGAGATCGAGCGAGTCGTCCCCATCGTAGTAGGAACGGATATCGGGGTTGGCGGGGTCGGGGGGGAGGCTGAAATATCCGTCGGTGGGGATTTCGGCGAAGTTGGAGAACTCGGAGAAGGAACCGACGTCATAATCGACGAAAGCCCGGTAATAAATGACCATCCGCTCGTCCGGTTCCAGGCGGGCGGAGGAACCCACGGCGGGGGTCAGGAAGTCGATATCCAGCGCCCCGGAATCCGCGGTCCAGGTCACGGTGTAATCCCCGGGCGGGGACAGCGCCCGGTTGAAGACCGGGCCGGGAAGATCATATATCTCGACCGCCTCCACCACCGGAGCGGCGTCCCGCATCTCCTCGGGCAGGATATCGGCCCAGGCGATGTTGTAGGCGGTCGAGGTCCCGGTGTTGTCGAACTCGACCCGGAAGTAGACCTCGTCGCCGCCGGCGACCGGGTTGGGGTCGCCCCCGTGAAATTCCTTGCTGAAGCCGGTGATATCGGGCTCGATCAGGCCGACGTCGGCAGAGTCGCTGTCATTATATATGTTGCCTTCGAAGGTGAACTGGATCTGGGCGTTGTTGGTGTGGGTCTGGCCGGCAAAGTAGGCCGGGTCGTCCTTGACCCGGGCGGCGATCTCGATCGTCACCGTGGTCGGGGCGGTGATCTCGGCCCAGGTCACCTCGATGATCCCGGTGGCGGCGGAGGCGGTGTCGGTGGTCCAGGTGGCGGAATCGACGGTATGGGAGAGGTAGCGGAGGGCGGCGGGGAGGGTGTCGGTGACGGTGATATCGGTGTAATCCGGGTTCTGGAACTCGGCGGTGACGGTGAAGTAGACGGTCTCGCCGATGGTGGCGATGGAGTCCGACTGCTTGCTGAAGGAGGCGCTGGAGCTGTAAACCTCCTCCTCGGAGTAACTGTAACGGCAGCCGGTAGCGTCTCCACCGGCTTTGAGGCACACCCCGGTAACCGTGGCGTCGTGGATCAGACTCCCGCCTGCAACATCAGCGGTGATCTGATAACTCCGCGTCCCCCCACCGGAAGAGATCGCCCCACCACCGACGTCGGTGGAGGCGAACCAAACGGTGTTCCCGGAGACCCGGCCCAGTGTGGAGGTCTGATTGGAGTAACCCGAAGCCAGGGTATGCTCGACCAGCCAGTTATCGGCGTCGCCGGTCCCGGTGTTGGTCAGGGTGACGTCGAAGACCGCCTGTCCCCCGGGTGAGACGATCTGAGTCAGGGGCGAGATACCCAGATCCAGCCGGGCGTATTCGGGGGTGACGGTCTGGTCGTTGAAGCTGATCCCATCGGTGACGTAATCGCCGCAGGAGTTGGCGTAGCTGCCGATCACCGAGCCGTTGACCGCCGGCGGCACCGGGGGATCGGAGTAAGGGTCGGTGTCGCAGGAGAAGTCGGAGGGTACGCGGTAAACGTCAAAGCTGACGGTCAGGGTCTCCGCGGTCCCGATATAGTCGTTGCCGTCGATGATGTAGCCCCCGGAGGTCTGTCCGGCCCAGCGCAGCTGCTGGGGCATCCCGGAGAACTTGAACGGCTCCTCCTCAGCAGGGGCGGTAAAGGTATGGGAAGTATCAGTGCTCCAGATGGTCGCTCCACCGCCGGAGGCGTCGTAATAGTAGCCGTTGGGGACAGAGTAGAGGAAGTCGATCAGCTTGGCGGTGGCGCCCTCGTTCTCCACGAAGAAGGAGATTGAACCCCCGCAGGTGTCGAAACTGGTCAGGACATTGGTCCCGGGGAGGTTGAAGTCAACCTCGGTAATCAGGCTGGCGGTCTCCTGTTTGCTCCCCGAAGTGCACCCCAGGCTCTGGCACCCCCAGGAAGCGTCAACGGTATTGATTGAGGGCGCGGCACAGCCATCGACATTCACTTTCGCCTCGATGGTAGCTACAAAGGGGAGTTCGGTCCCCGCAAACCAGGAGACGAGCTGGCCACTCTGATAATCGGGTATCGGATCGGCTGTCGAGTAGTAGGTGACGGTATCGGGAAGCGTGTCGGTGAATCTAACCATCTCGGCATCGACGTCGCCAGCATTGGTCAGTGTCACCCGCCAATAAACGATATCCCCGGCATCGGCAATCACGGGGTCGGTCAAGAGCGCTCCCCCGGAATCTCTGGTCTCATTTCTCCCCTCCTTGACGATCTGGACATCCATATCATTGAGACTAAGATCAGCCCTGGTCTCGGAAGTGAGATTATACTCGCCGCAGGGGGTATGGAAACCGGCCCGGGAGAGAAAAGTGCGATCACCGGAGGGAAAATCGCAGTCGGCCTCGACCTCGAACTGGATCTGGACCCGAGCTCCGACGGGTAGATCGGCAAACTCCGGGATATGGGTCTGGGCGGTCCAGTGGTACCGACAGGTCTGGGGCGACCAGTCGTCGGGGTCCGGGGTGTCCGTAAATCCCGTCCAGATGGAACCGTCATTGTACCGATATTCGGAACTCCCATTCACGTAGTTCGCCCCGATGGGAAGTCCTTCGGCCGCACAGATGTTATAGATGCTGGTTTGCCCGCTGTTCTTGACCTCAAAATAAACCGTAGCGGTGCTGCAGAGGTCGATGTCGACCGGGAAAGTCGTGACCCCGAGCAGTCCCGGCGGCGGGATAATCACCTGAGACTGGGCCGTGTTGGAGGTTTGACTGGGGCCGAAGCAGCACCCCCAGTCAGCGTAAACTTTGTTGTTCAGATTACTACAGTCATCAATATTTGCCTCAAGGGTTATTCCCACCGTCCCTCCCGCTACTAGATCGTCATAATAACCATCACCATCAAGGTCGGTCAGGCCATTCCAGGTCGTGGTCAGACTCTGAAAGTTCCAGGTTATCACTTTCCCGGTTACATCTTCCGGCTCGGGATTCCCTAAGGAATAGGATAGATCTGAATCAAGAGTATCGATTACATTAAGATTATACGCCGCGCCGTCGCCGCCGTTGATCACGGTCAGAGACCACTGGGCGGTATTCTCGGTGGCATAATAAGCTTCCGGCATCTTCACCATCGAGATGTTTCCTTCCCGAACCCACATCGGTTCATAAGATCCCGCCGATACCGAAAACTCCCGGGGGATGGTCCCGTTGCCGCAGCGGTCGTTGTACTTGGCATTCGCCCCATAGGTATGGTCTGTGGCCGAACAGGGCATCCGGAGGTCAACCAGGATGTTCCCCACGCTTGTCATATCGCCGCTCCACCCTCCCACACTCTGGAAGTTCCAGCGGAGTTCACCGGCCGTGGCGGTCTCGGGCTCAAAGGCGGAAATGTTCCCTCCTCCATCCTCGGTAAAGGTGCCGGTAAAGAAGGTGGTACCGGGCATATAGTAATAGTTGTCGGTCCCGTTGTCATCGGGATCGAGGTCGAAGATTGCCAGAAGATCGTAGGCTATGTAACTGTTTTTGGATAAAGAGAGTGTGTAGGTCTCGACGCCGCACAGGTCGGTAATGGCTGGACCGCTTACTCCTACACCAACACTGCTCCGTTCGATAGCCACAGTTAACCAGTTTGACTCGGTCCCACAGTCCCCGCCCAGTTCGAGGTTGGCGCGCTGATAGGAAGAACCTATCATATCGGCCGCCTGAAAGGTGTACGTTATCGATAATGACGACGCCGAATCCGGAGCAGCGGCGGGAGAACTGTCGAGATCACTCAAATATACTTTAAAGACACCGTCGGCACCGGCATTATCCGATACATAGGTCTAGTAATTAAACCCATCCACGATGACACTGTCGAGAAAGGGAAGGCGCTGATCCAGCTCCATCTTACCGGTAAAGAGAGCCGCCAACCAGTTGTCGGGAAGGTCCGAGGAGCCTCCGAATGTATAGTCGGCGGTATAGGAAATACTGGTGCAGACTTCAGTCGTCCCTCCTCCACTCAATACTACCCCGGCAATACAGGAATCATACCCTAATGGAGTCGGGCTCGATGTGGGCGTGGTGGACGGGGATGGGGTAACGGTCATTGTCGGAGTCGCCGAGGGAGAAGGTGTCGGAGTCTCATAACCGATCGGTGTCAGGGTTGTGGACGGAGTGGGAACGGGTGTCAGCGTAGGAGTAGCAGTGGGAACCGGCGTTAATGTCGGTGACGGAGTCGGCGGTGGAATCGGTGTTGGTGGCGGAGTAGATGTCGGAATCGGTGTCGGAGTCGGTGGCAGAGTCGGGGTGGGTGTCGGAGTCGGGGGGGGTGGCGGAGGCGGCGTCGATGTCGGTATCGGTGTCGGAGGTGGTGTTGGCGTTGGAGGCGTTGGAGGCGGCGTAGGTGGCGGAGGTGGCGTTGCAGGCGGTGTCGCTGTCGAGATCGGTGTCAGGGAAGGTGATGGGGTCGGCGGGGAGGATGGTGTCGGGCTCGGTGTCCGATAGCCATCTGGAGTCGGTGTCGTAGAGGGTGTCGGGATCGGCGTGGCCGTCACGGTCGGGGTCGGGCTCTCCTGGCATCCTATGGTATCTTCCACGGCGAAGGTAACGCTGTGGCTGTCGGCAGGGATGGCGCATGTGCGGCAGTCGGTTCCCACCGTAACATCAACATCATTGGTATACAGGCCGGGCGGCGGCCCCTGGCACGGATCGCCGGGCATTCCGGGGGTTACCATATCGAATGACGCATTCCAGGTATCGCCGTCATTGAGCGTCGGCGTCCAGATAATCTTGTCATTATCATCTATCCCCCCCTCGGTGATATTCTCAATTCTCCAGGAATAGGGACTGGGATTGGGATAATCATCGGTAATTGTGGGGGTGAATCCGTCCGGCCCATGGTAGGTGACCGATACATTGAAGATAATCGTGTCGCTGCCGTCAACTATCCCGGGATCGTTCTTCGTGATAGAAAGGGAGGGTAGGCCATTCATTGAGATCGGAAAGATTCCAACCGGAGGAGCGAAGGGATTATTACACTGATCATCATACATCGGGCGCCAGAGAGTATTCTGGGTGGAACCATTAGGAGGGCAGGAACCATTGGGCCAACCAATATCATAGGAGAAATATACCGTATCATTGGCAGGGACCGTGCCAACGGTAAAATCACCCGCCGCGTAGGATGCTCCCACAACACCGGTAATATCATATCCGGTAGTATCAATGTTGGTATCAAATACCAGATTAAATGCCTCGCCCACATCCGGATCGGGAGTAACCGGGTCGCCATTGGTTACCGCGACCGTCACATTGGTCTGGGAACAATAATCTATTCCGGTCATTGATGGGGAGAGGTCGAAACTGATAGAGGGAGGCTTTAACTGATAATCAATGGTGGCGGCGGCGGTTCCAACCGGGGATTCGGTCTCGGTATCGAGACAGATCGTATCAAATACACTCACCATACTCTCGCATCCGAAGGAGGCATTTAGTGAATTGTCGAGACCGGTACAGGAATTGACGATAGCGGTCAAAGTAATCCATTCCACGGCGTCGGGTACCATCTCGGCCAATCCAGAGATATCGTCTGCCGTCCAGTAGTAGGTGGAGCCGATGTTCGATCCCGGGACAGGATCGGCCGCAAAAAACGAGAGCCCGGATCCAAGAGTATCCCTTACTTCCACATTCTTGATACTCCCCAACCCCGAACTCTCAATCTTGAGAGTAAAGGTTGTCCAATCTCCCCGGGAGGCTTCCTGGGTCACGGGGCTCTTGATAACATTGATATCACCGAACAGAACGGAAATAAACAGGTCACCCGTATCACTCTGAGCGTTGGGTGAGGGAAAGTCGTAGTTGAGTATCAAATCATCCTCGCCGGAATCTCCGGCGCAGTCGATTTCCATGTTGAACTCGATATCGAGAGACTGGCCCGGTGTGAGATAGATATCCCCGAAGAGTGCATCGAGATCCCAGGTGCAATCCTGGTCAACGATAGTGGGGTTGGCGGCAGTACCAGACCAGGATCCCGAGAGCGTGGTTATAATAGCGGAGTCAGCCTGGAAAACAAACCCATCCGCGGGTATGGTATTGGTGATGACTATATTCTCCGCCGTCTCGGTCTGCCAGGAAGGGTTCTCGACCGTGATGTAGTAGGTGTCGGCCTCACACTGGTTGACCGGCGTCTGCCCGGTTATCGAGACGGTAAGCGGAAAAGCCGACCCGGTCAGGCCAGCGGCAGTAAGAGCTAGAAATAATAGAAGGAGTATTTTATTCCTCATCATTTCTCTCATTGAAATTTTATGAAATTCATTTGAATTGATCAAATAGAATTTCACAATCTATCAATACTGTAAACCTATTATTTCATATTATGGAATTCAAACCAAGAATACAAGAAAAAAATAAATAAAGTTTATATAGATCGTATCCACTATAACGTTAGCCCTCACTTCACTCGGATAACTTATTTAACCGCGGATTATACCCCGGTAAACCGAGGGTAAGCTGGATTATGAAGATAAAAGAAAAAACAATCTCCATTATGTACCAATTATGCCGGATCAGGGAAATTTGCCAATCCCTCCGAGAGGGGGATTTTTCGATTGTATTTAATCCTCCTAATGATAATACCCCAACCGGGGCTACCCTGCTGAACGTGCTTCGGGGAAAGATGATATCATTCATCAAACAAACTCCCAATCGTGATCTCCGTTACCGGATTCAGACTCCGACTGCCGTCTCTCTGGTCCGGGGAACCAGGTTCCGGACCAAAGTCGGAGATAATGCTGAAA
>Ga0075115_10001675_pt1 | contig 10686 bp, 6 predicted proteins | sample AntAceMetag02UKH_FD_69785 | JGI IMG/M metagenome (GOLD analysis project Ga0075115, IMG submission 69785) | Saline lake microbial communities from Ace Lake, Antarctica - Antarctic Ace Lake Metagenome 02UKH | ecosystem: Environmental > Aquatic > Non-marine Saline and Alkaline > Saline | place... | reverse complement strand
TGAAGATGTTTGAATTTTTTGAAAAAGAGGCGATGGCACTTTTGGGTAAGGACCTGGTGTATCCTGCTTACAGTTTTGTATTAAAGGCATCGCATGCCTTTAATGTCCTTGACGCGCGCGGGGCAGTGAGCCAGAGCGAAAGACCTCGCTATATAGGCAGGGTCCGCGCCCTGGCCAAGAAATGCGCAGAGCTGTATCTGGGCAATCGCTGAACCTATGCGGAACTGACCACTCCCGGTCCCGGGTCGGGTCGACCCGGGACCGGGAGTGGTGGCACGGGAATATATATGAAAGACACTCGGGATTTTTTATTAGAGATAGCGGTTGAAGAGATGCCGGCAGGGTATATCAGGCCTGCGCTGAAAGAGCTGGAGCAGTCTTTTTCAAAATGGCTTGAGGCCTCAGGTATAGGTAGATCCTCTCCTGTATCATTCGGCACAAAGAATCTCTTGATCTGTTATATAAAGGACCTGCCTGTCGCCCAGGAGGCATCATCAAAAGAAATAGTGGGCCCGCCTAAAAGCATTGCATTTGACAAAGACAATAACCCTACGAAACAGGCTATTGGCTTTGCAAAAAATCAGGGCGTAGAAGTAGCGGATCTTATGGTCAAAAACACCCCAAAGGGCGAGTACGTGGTCATACAGAAGAAAGAACAGCGCAGGATGACCAGAGAGCTCCTGCAGGAAAAAATCCCTGAAATCATAAAAGGGATGAGTTTCCCAAAGACCATGAGATGGGATGATTCCGGCCTGAAATTTGCAAGGCCTGTAGAATCTGTGTTTGCGTTATTTGGCAGAGAAAACCTGAATATCAGATTAGGTAATGTCGCTCAGAAAAAACCAGGGCGCGTAGAACCCCTGCAATATCTGGGAAGACTGAAGAAAAAATGTATGATCAGCTGGGGAGAGAGAAACAAAAGCATAAAGAGTAAGATATTAAAAGCGGTAAAGGGTATCAGTGAAAAGAGTATTGATGAAGGCCTTTTGGAAGAAGTGACATTTATGGTGGATTCCCCGGAAGTATTTGTCGGAGAGTTTAATAAGAAATTTCTTGATCTGCCGGGCGATGTCCTCAAGGCCAGCATGGCAAAGCATCAGAGGATATTCCCTGTTTCGAAGGACAATAAACTTATAAATAAGTTCATAGCGGTCGTGGACGGGAAAAAAAGAAAGAACAACAGGGTGAGAAGGAATTATGAAAATGTTTTAGAGGCCAAGCTAAAAGACAGCCTGTTTTTCTTTGACGAGGATAAGAAAAAACCACTTTCGGATAACATTGGCCAATTAAAAGACTTGATTTTTCAGCGGGGATTAGGTAATATGTTCGAAAAAATCCAACGCCTGAAACATCTGTGCTCATTTTTGTGCGATATGACAGGCAATGGGTCTTTGAAAAAAGATACAGAGGCTGCGGCTGAGCTTTCAAAGACAGATCTTGTCACTCACATGGTGGGTGAGTTCCCCAGCCTGCAGGGCATCATGGGCAGTGTATACGCTCGTGAGCAAGGTGCGAGCGCCCCTACAGCATCGGCTATAAGGCTGCACTATCTTCCGCAAGGCCTGAATGATGAGCTGCCAGAGACTATGGAAGCCGCTATCCTTGGCATAAGCGACCGCATTGATAATGTCACAGGTTTTTTAGGAATAGGCATGAAGATCAGCGGAAGCTATGACCCTTTTGGCATAAGAAGAAACAGCCAGGGACTGATACAGATAGTAAAAAACAAAAACCTGAAGATCGACCTGGTCAAATTGGTTGACAAGGCCATAGAGCTTTATGGCGATAAATTAAAAATCGAGCCGCGGAAGTTAGGTCCAGTCGTGATCGATTATATCAAAGAGCGTGTTGATTATCTTTTAGGGGATATAAGGCCTGTTGAATTAAAAGACGCGGTCTTATCAGTGGGCTGCAGGGATATTGTCGATGTGTTTAAAAGGATCAAACTTTTTTCTTCGATAAAAAATGAGACATATTTTCTTGAGGCAGCCAAGGTAGTAGAGAGGACGAGCAACATACTAAAGGGCGCGAAGAAAGAAAAGATAGGCGATGTGGAGGAGGGTCTTTTTAAGGAGGGCCTTGAACGCTCAGTCTGGGGCGCGTATTTAAAGTCAAAAAATAAAATACAGGATCTTATTAAGAAAGAAAAGTATGACGAGGCAACCAGGGAATATGCCAACGCATTTTATAAGGTATTGCATGATTTTTTTGAAAAGGTGCTTGTGAATGCAGGGGATAGGTCGCTTCGTTTAAATCGCCTTGCCATGATGAAGGCGATAAACACGCTTTACACGGAACATGTCGCGGATCTGGCAAAGTTACCGCAGATCGTGGTCAAATAAGTAGAAAGGGGTTTTTTAGATGGCGAGGAAAATGGTTTATTTTTTTGGACAGGGAAAGGCAGATGGAAATGCAAAGATGAAGGCGCTCCTTGGGGGCAAAGGCGCTAACCTGGCAGAGATGACAAATCTGGGCGTCCCTGTGCCGCCAGGTTTTACTATTTCAACAGAGGTGTGTGATCATTATTACAAGCACGCTAAAAAATATCCAGGCGAGCTCCAGAAACAGATAGACGCCAACATCATTAAAATGGAAAAGGCAATGGGAGCAAAGCTCGGAGACATTGATAACCCTCTTCTTGTATCTGTAAGAAGCGGCGCAGCTGTTTCTATGCCGGGTATGATGAACACAGTCCTTAATCTGGGACTTAATGACGAGGCAGTCATAGGCCTGGCCAAAAAGACAAAAAACAAGCGCCTGGCATGGGATGCATACAGGCGTTTCATAGATATGTTTGGTAATGTAGTGATGGGAGTCGACCATGAACACTTTGAAGAAAAAATGGTCGCCATAAAGAAAAAATACAATGCCAGGGTGGACAATGACCTTGATGCGTCACAATTAAAAGAGCTTGTGGGAGAATATAAAAAGGTGTATCAGGAGCATGTTAAAAGACCCTTTCCCAGCGACGCCAAGGAGCAGCTCATGGCCAGCGTTACGGCAGTGTTCGGGTCATGGAATACAGAAAGGGCAGCGATCTATAGAAGGATAAATAAGATAACAGGCCTTTTAGGCACAGCTGTAAATGTCCAGGCAATGGTGTTTGGAAACACTGGAAATAATTCAGGCACAGGCGTTGCTTTTACGCGCAATCCATCTACCGGAGAAAATAAATTTTTCGGGGAATTTCTTATAAACGCGCAGGGAGAAGACGTGGTCGCAGGGATAAGGACGCCTGAACCCATCAGTGATCTAAAAAAGCAAATGCCAAAGGCCTACAAAGAACTGAATGCTATCAGGTGCAGGCTGGAGAAGCATTACCGCGATATACAGGATATCGAGTTCACTATCCAGGAAGGCAAGCTCTACATGCTGCAGACCAGGACAGGTAAGCGCACAGGCCTTGCAGCTGTAAAGATAGCATGTGACATGGTGAATGAAAAGATGATCATGCCCAAAGAGGCATTGATGAGAATAGAAGGCGACCAGCTCAATCAGCTTCTCTTTCCTATATTTGACCTGAAGGCAAAATCAAGCTCTACTGTGGTTGCAAAGGGCTTGCCTGCTGGCCCTGGCGCAGCGTCAGGACAGGTAGTCTTTACTGCCAGGGATGCAGAGGAGTGGAAGAAGAGGGGCAAAAAAATTATCCTGGTCAGGCACGAGACCTCTCCTGAAGATGTCGCAGGCATGGACGCTGCAGTGGGTATTTTGACTTCTACGGGAGGCATGACTTCGCATGCTGCTGTCGTTGCAAGGGGATGGGGCAAGTGCTGCATAGCAGGCTGCAGCGCCTTAAATATTAATTATAAAAAGAAAGAGATATGCGTGGGCAATAGAATAATAAAGGAAGGAGACTTTATTTCCCTGGACGGCTCTACGGGAGAGGTGATGCTGGGAGATGTGAAGTCTACCTCGAGCCCTGTCATTGCAGGCGTCGCAGAGAATAACGCGGCTGCCAGGAAAAATGAGATCTACAAGATGTTTATCCAGGTGATGAAGTGGGCTGACCAGTATCGTAAAATAAATGTCCGCGCGAATTCAGACACGCCAAAGGATTCAATGGTAGCGCGCAGGCTCGGCGCAGAAGGCATAGGCCTTACGAGGACCGAGCACATGTTTTTTGAAGGCGAGAGGATCTGGGCGATACGCGAATTTATACTTGCGCAGGACCTTGCATCAAGGGAAAAGGCATTGGAAAAATTATTGCCGTATCAGCGCAAGGATTTTGAGGGCATCTTTAAGGAGATGAACGGGCTGCCGGTCACGATAAGGCTTTTGGATCCGCCGCTGCACGAATTTTTGCCTGGTGACGAGGCAGGCGTGAGCGAGATGGCCAGGAGGATGGATGTCTCGCCTGAAAAGATAAACGACCTTGTCAAGAAACTGCATGAGATGAATCCCATGCTGGGCCACAGGGGATGCAGGTTATCTATTACCTATCCTGAGCTTTGCGTTATGCAGACGCAGGCCATTATGCAGGCGGCATGTAATATGGCTAAAAAAAATATCAAGGTCTTGCCTGAGATAATGATACCTCTTATAGGCACAAAGGCAGAGTTTGATTATCTTGAGGCCATTGTGCGCGAGACTGCAGAAAAAGTCATTGAGAAGGCAGGGAAGAAAGTAAAATATCTGGTAGGCACGATGATAGAGATCCCAAGGGCAGCGCTTACAGCTGATAAGATCGCTGAAGGGGCTGAGTTCTTTTCTTTTGGCACGAATGATCTGACCCAGATGACGTTTGGATACAGCCGTGACGATTCAGGAGTATTCCTGCCGGATTATATTGAAAAGAAGATGCTGACGGAGGACCCTTTCCAGAGCATAGACCAGGAAGGTGTTGGCCAACTGGTAAAGCTGGGGATCAAGCTCGGCAGAAAGACGCGTAAAAAATTAAAGGTAGGTATTTGCGGAGAACACGGCGGAGAGCCAAAGTCTGTGATATTCTGTCATGATGCAGGCATGGATTATGTAAGCTGTTCGCCGTTTCGCGTGCCAATCGCTATATTGGCAGCTGCACAGGCAGCTATTAAAAACGGAAAATAAAGGAGAGCATAGTGGATGCTATTAAACTTTATCTAAGGGCGATCAAGGATATACCTTTATTAACTGCAGAACAAGAGAGATCTCTTGCGCGAAAAATAAAAAGAGGGGATACTAAGGCGCGCAGGAAGATGATCCAGTCAAACCTCCGCCTTGTCATCAACATCGGCAAGCGATACTCAAAACTCGGCGTGCCCATGATGGACCTTATAGAGGAAGGCAACCTGGGACTTATAAAGGCAGTGAAAAAATTCAATCCTTACAAGGGTTACAGATTCAGCACCTATGCTGCCTGGTGGATAAAGCAGTATATAACGCGCGCCATCGCCAACCAGGGCAAGACAATAAGGATCCCGGTCTACATGACTGAGATCATTAACAGGTGGAAGAGGATAACAGAGCAGCTGACACAGAAATACGGCAGAAAGCCCAAAGCAAAGGAAATAGCAAAGAAGATGAGGATGCCGATAAAAAAGGTGCGGGAGATAAGCGAGGTAGCCACAAAGATCTCTTCGCTGGACGCGCCTATTGGCGATGACGGCACAGGGCAGTTTATGGATCTCATAGAAGATGAGTCAAGCTCATCGCCAATGGAAAACGTGACAGATACTCTGCGACGCGAGAGAGTCAGCAAACTGCTTGACCGCATGAATGACAGGGAAAAGAGGATCCTGGATCTCAGGTTTGGGTTAACAGACGGGACAACGCATACGCTTGGTGAGACAGCAAAGTTTTTTGGCATAACCAGGGAAAGGGTGCGTCAGATCGAGAGCGCTGCGCTTGAGAAGCTGAGGATATTCATCATACAGCAAAGCGGCGAACTCGGCGAATATTAACTTTACACCCGCCTTAGGCGGGAGTGTAAAGTTAGCGCTTATATAAAGGAGAGAGAGATGGACGATTTAAAACAATACATCCGCAATATACCTGATTTTCCAAAAAAGGGAATACTGTTCAGGGATATCACTACTCTTTTGAGCAATAGTGAAAAGTTCAAAGAGGTCATTGATGAATTAGTGAAACGCTACTCGGGTAAAGGTATCGATGCAGTTGTCGCGGTTGAGTCGCGTGGATTTATATTTGGCGGCGCTCTGGCTGAAAGGATAGGCGCAGGGGTAGTGCCGGTCAGGAAAAAAGGAAAGCTGCCGCACAAGACCCTGAGCGCTACTTATTCTCTGGAGTATGGAGAAGATATGCTCCAGATACATGAAGACGCGCTTCAGACTGGCGCAAAGGTCTTATTAATAGATGATCTGCTTGCGACAGGCGGCACAATGGGCGCAGTCATAGAACTTGTGAAAAAGCTAAAGGCAGAGATCATTGAATCAGCCTTTGTAATCGAATTGACAGATCTTAAGGGCAGGGCCAAACTCAAAGATATCCCGGTTTATTCGATGGTGAAATACTAAACATTTGTCCCTGTAGCTCAGATGGATAGAGCACAAGTTTCCTAAACTTGGGGCCAGAGGTTCGAATCCTCTCAGGGACGCCAATCCGCCAAAGGCGGATTGATCCTGAAGCGGCGTAAATAATCCGACGAATAGGAGGATTATAGCCGCTGAAGGACCTAAAATAGGTAGTGTCAAATAGAGTATGACTTTACACTCGTGCAATGCTCAAGCTGTAGGCCAGGTTTAAACCTGGCCTACAGAGAGGTATGGCAAGATAGGAGAGAGTTATGATTGATTTGCATACACATAGTTTACTTAGTGATGGGGTGCTTTTGCCTTGTGAGCTTGCTCGGAGGGCAGAGGCAAAAGGATATAAAGTGATCGGGATCACAGATCATGCTGACCTATCGAATTTGGAATTTATCATCAGCAGTGTTCTAAGGGCATGCAAGGATATAAATAAAAATTGGAAGATCAAGGCGATTCCAGGAGTCGAGCTGACTCACATGCCGCTTGAGAGCATAAAAGACGCGGTAAGGCTTGCGCGCTCAAAAGGAATAAAATTAGTGCTTGTGCATGGAGAGACGATCTGTGAGCCAGTGCTTAAAGGAACGAACAAGGCTGCAATACTTTCTGAGCCAGACATCTTGGCTCACCCTGGCCTTATATTATTAGAGGATGCAATGCTTGCTGCTAAGAAAGGCGTGCACCTGGAGATATCTGGCCGCTCTGGCCACTCCCTTACCAATGGCCATGTTGTAGGTATGGCAAGAGAGGCAGGCGCTAAGCTGGTTATTAATTCAGACACGCATCAACCAGGAGACCTGCTTACAAAGGCTTTTGCAAAGGAGATCCTGGCTGGGTCAGGCCTTAGCCAGAAGGAGGCGCAGGCTGTCTTGAGGAATTCCCAGGACCTGGCCTGTAGCTTGTCAGGCATTAAGAAGCTATAAACAGGGCCAATATTGCCCTTGACCCGCCAAAAACAGCGAGGTCTGCGGCAAAATGCAAAGCACATTTTACCTTGACAATCTAATATATATAAGGTATACTTTCATTTCAAATAGAGAAAACAGGCTATACCGCCATAGACAGCCTTAATAAAGGCAGGAAAGGAGGGGGTAACTTAAGAGGTCAGGGGCAGTCAAAAACATGGCGATATATAATAAAGCAAATAGAACATATCTTTAGGGAAACCTAAAAAGAATAAATTGAAATTAACCAAGGAGGAAAAACAAATGAAGCGATTAATGATATTATGCGTCGTGCTTACGGCTGTTGCTTTCTTAGCAGCGCCTGCGTTCGCAGAAGTTCAGAACGTAAAAATAAGCGGCGATATAGAGGTAATGGGCATCTACAGGGATGAGTTTGATCTTGATGATGATGACGCTGACTCAGATGACCAGCAGGCTTGGTATCAGAGCGTAGTAAGAGTTCAGATCGATGCAGATCTTACAGACAACGTATCGACCTGTATTAGGATTCTCAATGAAAGAGATTGGGCTGTAGATGACGTTGCTAATTCAGATATGGATCTGGATATCGCGAACATTACTTTAAAGGAATTTTTATACGCTCCTTTAACAGTAATTATCGGTCGCCAGGAATTGAGATATGGCAATTCAATGGTTATAGGTAATGTCAGTCAGAATGCTGCTAACTTTACCGATTCCATAACTGCTGACAACTACAGTGCTCGTAATGCATTTGATGCCATAAGAGGCATAATAGAGCTTGATAATGTCACCATAGATATTTTTACAGCAAAGATAGATGAAGCTGTTGCAGCACTGGATTCATCAAGCGATGATAATGATCTTTATGGCATTGACGTATCAACTACAATAGGTGATGTACCAGTGGCAGGTTATGCGATTTATGCAAATGATAATAGTGATCCAGGAGCTGCTGATGCGCATGAGATATTGACATTAGGCGTAAGAGGCGCAAAGGCTCTTACAGATGCATTGGATGCTAACCTGGAAGTAGCCGTACAGACAGGTGATTACAATGCATTAAGAGACCAGAGTGCATGGGCGCTTGATGCAGGGCTTGATTATACAATGGAAGCAGATATGAACCCTGTTCTTGGCATAGCCTATAAATACAGGTCAGGCGCTAGCGCTTCAGCTGCAACGACTGATGACCAGGAAGCATGGGTTCCTTTGTATGAAGACCAGACAAATGGTTTAATAGCTGATTATCTGCTTGACGGCATAAATGACGGTGTTAATAGTAACTGTCACATTGTCAATGTCAGCACAGTTGTTGATCCTTTGGAAGATCTGACAGTAAGCATAGATTATTATCAGTTTATACTTGATAAAAAGTTCAGCGAGGCCGAGGATGCTATTGGAAGTCTTTCCGGCATGGCATTGTCAACTGATGATGATCTTGGTAGCGAGATAGATATTGCGTTGAATTATGCTTACACAGAAGATGTGAATCTTGGCCTGACAGCAGCATGGTTTATGCCAGGAGATGTGTTTGAAGGCTCAAACGATGATAGGGCAACAGAAATCGTCGGCTCTATAAACGTAGGCTTCTAACATAAGATATTGCATCAGCAGCAGTTTAAATCCCCTGGGGGAGTAATCCTCCAGGGGATTTTTTTTGGTGGGGGCTATCTCTGCTCAGCCCAGGCCTGAAAAAAGGCGCTCGCCCCGTTCCAAATTCTTAAAGATCAACAAATAGTTTATCAGAATTGTCCGCAATCACTTATAGACAGTAAATAGCTTATCGATTAGAATTTGGAACGGGGCGAGCGCCGCCTTCGCTCAGCGAAATTTTTTGCTCGCCGTTTTGCCTTACGGCAAAACGGCACCATGCCCGCCCCGAACCAAATGCTTCTCAAATTTACTCGAAGAGAATTTGGTTCGGGGCCCGCAAAAAATTTCGATGCTTTTTTCAGGCCTGGGCTGAGCAGAGACAGCGTGTGTTTTCTATTGATTTTTGGTAAGGGCTAGTTTCCCCAGCGTGCTCGATCGTCTTTTTCTGGCAGGCTGGGGTCTGAGGCACATTAGGAAGATTTTGGCAAATGTCCGCAAGGATTTACAGCGAGCAAATGGCGGAACTGACCGAGCCCCGTAGGGGCGAGGGAATTCCGCCAAATTTGTGAGCTGTAAACCGTAGCGGACGGCAAAATCATTCCAGTGCCGAATGGCCCCAGCCTGCCAGAAAAAGACACCATGCCCGCTTGCCCCGTACCAAATACTTCTCGACTTCGCTCGAAGAAAATTTGGTACGGGGCTCGCGGAAAAGATGCCCCGAGAACCAATGACCTGAGCAGGAACAACGAAGATTTTCTATTGATTTTATTTGCGAGATAGGTTAATATATAAGCTATGCGAAAACTATTTGTTTTAGACACGAATGTATTGTTACACAATCCGGATGCGATGAAGGTGTTTACTGACAATGAAGTTGTCCTGCCTATTGATGTGATCGAGGAGCTGGATATATTTAAAAAGGACAGTGATGAAAAAGGCAGGAATGCGCGCGCAGCTATCAGAACGCTGGATGAATTAAGGACGCGCGGTAGATTAGGAAAGGGCGTGCCTCTTGAGAATGGCGGCACATTGCGCATTGTAATGCACGCGGATGTAAAAGGGTTGTTGGACCTTTCTCCAGAGGTAAGGGACAATAAGATCCTGATGGTCGCCTATGACCTCCAGCAAAAGGGCGACAAGGTAATATTTGTATCAAAGGACATCAATGCAAGGGTCAAGGCAGACGCCATTGGCATAAAGGCAGTTGACTTTGAAAAACAAAAGGTCGATATCGACCGGCTCTACAGCGGGTGGAAAGAATTGCCGGTCAATAGTCGCGATATAGATATTTTTTATAAAAAGAAGTTTCTTGCTGTAAAGGAAAAAGAAAACTTCCCGAACCAATATTTTTTACTTAAGGACGATGCAGATGAAAAACACACTGCCCTTGCAAGGTTTTCTACCAGGCAAAACGGCATGGTGCCGTTAAAGTCTGATATAAACGATGTATGGGGCGTAAGGCCCAGGAACAAAGAACAGGCGATTGCCCTCGACCTTTTAATGGATGACAATGTAAAGCTGGTGAGCCTGGTAGGAAAAGCAGGCACTGGAAAGACTCTTCTGGCGTTAGCAGCTGGATTAAAAATGACCATTGATGGGCATGCTTATAAGAGGATGCTTGTATCAAGGCCAATAATACCAATGGGCAGGGACATCGGTTATCTGCCAGGCACAAAAGAAGAAAAGCTTATTAACTGGATGCAGCC
>Ga0075115_10001674_pt1 | contig 10687 bp, 5 predicted proteins | sample AntAceMetag02UKH_FD_69785 | JGI IMG/M metagenome (GOLD analysis project Ga0075115, IMG submission 69785) | Saline lake microbial communities from Ace Lake, Antarctica - Antarctic Ace Lake Metagenome 02UKH | ecosystem: Environmental > Aquatic > Non-marine Saline and Alkaline > Saline | place... | reverse complement strand
GATGATGGCCTTGTTGCGCACGCCCAGGTAGCGGTGGCCGCGCTGGATGTCGCCCTCGCAGGTGGCCAGCATGGCGTTCACCTCGTCATCGGTGTAGGGCTCGATATCCCGGTACTGGGGGTTGGGCAGGCGCAGGCGCCGCGCCGGGCTTTCCCGAAGGTACTCCTCATCCTCGCACCAGCGGAAGAAGGTGGCCGCCACCTTCAGGTAGTGGTGCACCGTGGCCGGGGAGGCCTTCTTGAAGGTGCAGCGGCGGCCGTCGCCGTCCCAGCGGTGGGCCTCGTTATCCAGATAGTCCATGAAGTCGCGCAGGTGATCGCGGGTGAGCGCCGCCGGCTCCGGCCAGCCCTCCTGGGCGGCGAAGTAAAGCAGGCCGTTGAGGCACGTCTGGTAGTAGGTGATCGTCCTGGGAGAGAGGCGCCGGCCCGAGCGCGGGGAAACATGGCGGCAGGAGGCCATGAAGCGGGCCACGAGCTCGTCGAGGGTCAGGGACCTGGTTCTGGTGGCTGTAACCATTTTCTTTTTTTGCCGATCCGATTATAAGCAGCGACTCACTTTGAGCCGGTTACTCCATTTTGAGCCTGATTCTCCGCCAGTTTATCTTAATGGTTGGAAGGCAGGGACTCTACCACTGAGTTACTCCCGCATAGCTACGCTACACGCGAATTCTACGCCAAAATGAATGGAAAAACAAGTTGTCAATACCCGGCTACAGGGTCTATTCTTGCCACTACCAGGCTCAGACCCCTACATAAAAGAAAGGGGGGAATCGGTAAGCTCTATGAATAAGAAGATATATTCCTTTCCCGCTTACCAGGTTCAGATCAGGGTTTACTTCTTCTCCCTGTAATCAAACCGATAGCCAGCCCGGAAGCCAGACCTACCGCATAACCTACTACCCAACCTTCCACATTAATACCTCACATCGCTTTTTTCTTTGACAGGTATTGTAAAAATATATAGTCGTTATAAATTACCTGATATCGATTTTAAAAGTAATTCCAGAACTATATCTTGAGCTAAAAGCTGAGGGCTTTACAGCTAGCAGATGACTGCCGACATTGACGATAAAGCGCAAAACGATTATAATTTCTTTTTACAATAGTATAAATATATCGCTTTTCGGGCTCGTAGCTCAGCGGCAGAGCGGTCGGCTCATAACCGATTGGTCGCAGGTTCGAACCCTGCCGAGCCCACTTTCAGCTTACCTGACACCCGGTTTAAATGTCGGTATTAGTCTACATAGTTAAAGCTGACTTACAGACGTAGCGCGATGTGAAAGCCTCGTTACTATATAGTTTCAGGCGCAGGTAGCCTCCCTGGATAACTAACATGAAGTTGCCCTCAGAAACTACATGCGCTTTTCATATATTAAGTATACAGGCGGGCGCCAAAAAATGGTCGGCTTTAAATACATAAGGAGGTAGTATCCAAATGGCACTAAAGACACCTGAGCAGTACATAGACAGTATCAAGGCCGTTAAACACCGGGCATTTATAGCTGGTAAAAGGATAGAGGACGTTACCCAGCATCCCAATACCAAGCCGGTTATAGACATCGTCGCCAAGACATATGAGCTGGCTTTGAATCCCAAATACGAAGACCTTTTGACCCTGACATCTCCGCTGACTGGCGAGAAGATAAGTCGCTGGTGCCACGTCCCAGGCAGTATTGAAGACCTCGAAAAAAGAAGACAGATGAATATCCTGATGTCTCAAATCGGCGGTACCTGTCATGCCCGATGTGTCGGCACCGAAGCCATACACGCCCTGGCCGGAGTAACCTATGAAATGGATCAGAAACTGGGCACGGAATATCACGCCAGGTTTAAAAACTTTCTGCGCTACATGCAGGAAAATGATCTCACCAGTAGCGAGCCGCAGACAGATGTTAAGGGAGACAGGAGCAAGGGGCCCCTGGAACAGGAAGACCCCGATGTTTATGTTCACATAGTAGAAAGGAGAAGCGACGGCATAGTCATCAGGGGAGCCAAGGCACATCAGGAGGGCAATATTGCCGCCCACTATCACCTGGTATTCCCTTCCAGACCGCTACGCAAAGGCGAAGAGGACTACGCGGTCATGTGCGCCGTACCCGCCGGAAGCCAGGGCATGACATATATCTGCCAGGACGGCCCTTATGAGGCGGAAAGGAGAGAAGCACCGGATATCAACATACTGGGAAACCCGGTCTACGGCAACGCCATATCGTCTATGACCATATTTGATAACGTCTTCGTACCCTCGGAAAACGTCTTTATGTGCGGCGAGATAGAATTTATGGACTCCTTGATAGATAAATCGTCCAAGATACATAATATGGTCTGCCGGGGTGCCTGCAAAGTAGGTTTCATGGACCTGATAATCGGAGCTGCACAGACTATAGCCGAGTATAACGGCATAGCCCGGGCATCGCATGTAGTAGATAAGATTACGGAAATGATACGTATCCGCGAGACTACCCATGCCTGTGCCACGGCTGCTGTTCTGACCGGCAAAGAGGAACCCGAGGGCTCCGGTGCATTTTACCCGGAGGCTATGGCCTCGCTGAGCGCCTCTCTCAACACTCAGTACGGTCTGCCCCAGATAGTAATGCTGGCGGCTGATCTGGCCGGCGGGCTGGTAGTTACCATGCCTTCGGAGTTGGAGCTGACGAACCCGGAGACAAGCGAATACGTCAAGAAATACCTGAAGGGGGTTGCCTCGGTACCGACCGAAGACAGACTGCGTATGCTTAAGTACCTGCAGTACTGGGTAGCCGGGCCGCAGGGAGCAAGGATGTGGCAGGGAGGTGTCGGGACACAGGTACACCGCATGGGCATGTATCGCCTGTTTGGAAACGTGATGGAGGAGAAAAAGCAGATGGCCAAGGACCTAGCCGGTATTAAGAAGTAACCGGCAGGTAATTCCAGGCTGCATATATCAGGCCAGTGGCTGGTTGAAAGTGTAGCAATGGTTTACCGCGTCACCGGTAAGGTGTCAGTGTGTTTCGCCATTTTACGGTAGTGAGGGTTAAATGGTAAACAAGGCGAAGGAATATTTTTACGGCTATGGAGTGACGTAAAAATATAGTGGAGTGTATGTTACATGCTAACCGGCAAAGCTTATAAGTACGGGCCCAATGTTGATACGGATGCCATTATTCCGGCGCGGTATCTGAACGTGTCCGAACCGGCAGAGCTGGCGCGGCACTGCATGGAGGACATAGATACGGAGTTTGTGAACAAGGTCCAGCCAGGCGACATAATAGTGGCCACCACCAACTTCGGCTGCGGCTCTTCGCGAGAACACGCGCCGCTGGCTATCAAGGCAGCGGGTGTATCCTGCGTAATTGCCGGCAGCTTCGCCCGTATCTTTTTTCGTAACGCTATAAACATCGGCCTGCCGCTACTTGAATGTGAAGCGGCAGCGGATAATATCCAGACGGGGGACATTCTGGAAATTGACCTAGCTACCGGTAAGATAAAAAATCTAACGAATGGTTTGGAGTTTACCGCCAGCCCGTACCCCGATTTTATGAACGAGCTTATCTCCGCGGGCGGGCTCATTGAGTATACCAGAAGACGAGTTATAAACAGGAGGTCTTAGCGTGCAATTTAACCTGGCAGTTTTACCCGGAGACGGGGTAGGGCCCGAGGTTACCAGCGAAGCCATCAAGGTATTACAGGCGACCGGTATTCTATACGGGCATGATTTTAATCTTAACTACGGACTGGTGGGCGGGGCTGCTATTGACTCTGAAGGCACAGCCCTCTCAAGAGATACTCTTAAGATGTGTAAAGAGTGTGATTCGGTATTACTGGGGGCTGTCGGCGGCCCCAAATGGGATGACCCGCTGGCTCAAGTCCGTCCGGAAGACGGGTTACTGGACTTGAGAAAAGGGCTGGGACTGTTTGCCAATCTACGCCCGGTCAAGGTCTTCCCGATGCTGGTAGACGGTACGAACCTGAAACCCGAAGTCATAGAAGGGGTGGACTTTATGTTCGTCCGTGAGCTTACCGGCGGTCTCTACTTTGCCCGGCCCAAGAGACAATGGCGTACCACCCGCGGCCGGAGAGCTACCGACTCAATGACCTATTCGGAGCAGGAAATCGAACGCATTGTCAGAGTCGGCTTTGAGCTGGCACAGAAACGGAAAAAGAAACTAATATCAGTAGATAAAGCCAACGTGCTGGAATCGTCCCGCCTGTGGCGGCAGGTAGCCGGTGAAGTAGCCCGGGAATATCCGGATATAGAGCTGGAAAATATGCTGGTTGATGCCTGCTCTATGCGCATTATCCAGAACCCCAGGTATTTTGATGTCCTGGTTACCGAGAATACATTCGGCGATATCCTCACCGACGAGGCATCAATGCTGGCCGGCTCCATGGGCATGCTCCCTTCGGCCAGCCTGGCCGGAGTGCCGGAGGCAGGGGTTAAAATATACGGTATGTATGAACCCATTCACGGTAGTGCTCCCCGCCGGGCGGGGCTCAATATGGCTAACCCGATAGCCACCATACTCAGTGCCGCCATGATGCTCCGCTACTCTTTCGGACTGACCGAGGCAGCTCAGGGTATTGAAACAGCCATAGACAAGGTGCTGGAAGAGGGTTATCGCACTTACGATATCATGGCCGAAGGTAAAACAAAGGTGGGCACCAGGGAGATAGGAGACCTGATTGCCGCGAAGTTAGGAGGCTAGACATTGCCATCAATCCAGCTTTATGACACCACGCTGAGAGACGGTGCCCAAAGCGCCGGCATCTCTTTTTCGGCAGCGGACAAGCTTGATATTGCCCGTAAGCTGGATGAGCTTGGCGTTCACTTTATTGAAGGGGGCTGGCCGGGCTCAAACCCGAAAGATGCCGAGTTTTTTGATAAGGCACGCAGCCTCAACCTGTCTCATTCGGTTCTTGTTGCCTTCGGCAGCACCAGGAAGGCCGGCGGTAAGGCCGAAACGGATACCAACCTGCGCGCCCTGATTGACTCCGGCGTCAGGGCAGTTAACATCGTGGGCAAGAGCTCGGAGCTTCAGGTTACCCATGTGCTGGAAACCACCCCCGAAGAAAACCTGAATATGATTGCCGATTCCATCCGCTATCTGAAAGAACAGGGACTGACCGTGTTTCTGGATGCGGAACATTTCTTTGACGGCTTTAAAACCAATGCCGGCTATGCCCTGGAGGTACTCAAGGTAGCCAGCGAAGCCGGGGCTGACTGCCTGGTACTCTGCGATACCAATGGCGGTACACTTCCTGAAGATATTACGGCGGCTATTCAAGCCGCGAAGAAAGTAACCGGCGTGCCGCTTGGTATTCACGCTCATAACGATGCAGAACTGGCGGTAGCCAACACACTGGCCGCCGTCAATACAGGCGTAATCCAGGTACAGGGAACCATTAACGGCTATGGCGAGCGCTGCGGTAACGCCAATCTGTGCTCCATAATCCCGGCTCTGAAACTCAAGATGGGCATTGACTGCATCAGCGATGAGCAGCTGGGACAGTTAACAGAGGTATCACGCTACGTAAGCGAGGTAGCCAACCTGACCCCCAATACCTTTTTACCCTACGTTGGCTCCAGTGCCTTCAGTCACAAGGGCGGGCTTCACGTTCACGGCATCAGGAAGTGGGCGGACAGCTATCAGCATATAGATCCAAGCCTGGTAGGCAACCAGCCGACGGTGCTGGTATCCGAGCTATCAGGAAAAGGCAATATCCTCTACAAAGCTAAGGAAAAGGGAATAGACCTGCCACTCAAAGGGCAAGAGGCGGAGAAACTGCTGAATGACATAAAGCAACTGGAAAGCCGCGGCTTCCAGTACGAAAACGCCGAGGCGTCTATGGAGCTGCTGCTGCACCGGGCTAGGCCGGATTACCGGTCGCCCTTTGAACTGGTAGATTTCATAGTGCTGGTAGAGCGGAGACGGCGCCTGCCGACCCAGCCAAACACGGGTGATACCCTGGCCGAGGCCATGATAAAGGTAAAGGTCGGGGAAGAGATAATGCATACCGCCGCCGAGGGTGACGGGCCGGTTAATGCCCTAGACAGAGCACTGCGCAAGGCGCTCTTACAATTCTACCCGAAGGTTAACCAGGTGAAACTGATTGACTACAAGGTCCGTATCCTGGAAGAAAGCGTAGGCACGACCTCAACCGTCCGTGTCCTTATCGCGTCCAGTGACGGCGTCAGGGAGTGGCGTACCGTAGGCAGCTCAACTAACATTATAGAGGCTTCATGGCTGGCGCTCGCCGACAGCATGGAATACTGGTTAATACAGTAAGCTCACCCCTAAATATGGAAACCCGGTTTGAATTATTCGTGGATGTATGCTAACCTTTAACCGGGAGAGGCGTTGAAGGAGACGAGTAAGAGAGTTAACGGACACTTAGCGAGTCTGGTACGGTGTAAGCAGATATGTCCGCCCCTCCGAAAATCGCTCCTGAGCTACCAACCGAAAGGCAGTAATCTGCCGAGTAGGCTTGGCCGGTTTCGTCAACCGTTATCCTGACGGGGGTATATTCAGTGCCCTGAAAGAGTGCTCCCACCTCTGGTGGGAGAAGTAGGGTGGTACCGCGAGCGCAGAAATCTCGTCCCTGCAAGACGAGATTTTTTTATTTATGTAAAAGGGGCTGTAAATATGTTTCATCCGGTAAATAACAGGGTAAGTTTTCCCGAAATCGAAGAGAATGTACTCGAGCTGTGGAAGGACAAAAATGTCTTCCAGCGCAGTGTGGAGGAGCGAAGCGACAGGCCCCGCTTTGTTTTCTACGAGGGGCCGCCGACAGCCAACGGCAGCCCGGGTATACACCACGTGCTCTCCCGCGTCTTCAAGGACATTATCCTGCGCTACCGGACAATGAAGGGCTGCTATGTGCCCCGTATCGCCGGCTGGGATACACACGGACTGCCCGTAGAGCTGGAGATAGAAAAACAGCTGGGGTTTTCCGGCAAAGCCCAGATTGAGGCATATGGGGTAGACAAGTTCAACGCCCGCTGCCGGGAAAGCGTGTTTCGCTATCTCAAAGAATGGGATTCCCTGACCGAGCGCATCGCTTTCTGGCTGGACCTGGAGCACCCCTACATCACCATGGATAACAGCTATATAGAAAGCTGCTGGTGGGCCATCAAGCAGATGTGGGAAAAGGGGCTGGTATATAAGGGATACCGTGTTACGCCGCACTGCCCCCGCTGCGGCACTTCCCTCAGCTCCCATGAGGTAGCCCTCGGTTACCGGGACGATACCGAAGACCCTTCGGTATATATCAAGTTTCGGGTTTTACCAATGTCATTTACGTTCTCTGATGGACAGAAGAAGCTTAATAAGCTTTTGCGAGATAAGCCAACCTATTTACTTGCCTGGACGACCACTCCCTGGACGCTGCCGGGTAATACTGCCCTGGCCGTAGCCCCGGGCGCCGAGTATGCGGTGGTGGAAGCAGACGGCGAATACCTTATCCTGGCTGATGCCCGGCGTGAGCCAGCCGGACTTGGCGATGCTAAGGTAGTGGAGAGGCTGAAGGGAAGCGATTTAGCAGAGTTTGATGGGGTAAATTATGAGCCGCTATTTAATCCTCATGAATATGGGGTGGAGAGGAGACGCTTAGAGTTCATTAATGAAGCAGACGTATCAGGAGCGCCACGGTTAAACTTACAGGAGCCGAGCGAAAATTTAACCTATAAAGTAATCGCCGCGGATTTTGTGTCTATGGAAGAGGGAACGGGGATAGTACATGTAGCTCCTGCCTATGGTGTGGTTGACTTTGAAGTTGGAATGCACCCCGGTAATTGCCTGGACTTCGTTCATACCGTTGACTTGCAGGGAATCATAACAGGAGACTACCCTTTCTCGGGCAAGTTTGTTAAAGATGCCGACCCGCTTATTATAGATGACCTGAAAGCGCGCGGCCTGCTCTACCGCAGCGAGACCATCCGTCACACCTACCCCTTCTGCTGGCGGTGCGATACACCCCTGCTCTACTACCCCAAGGAGACCTGGTATATACGGACAACAGCGGTGAAAGACAGGCTGATAGCCGGTAACAGGGAGATAAACTGGTATCCGGAGCATATAAAATACGGACGGTTCGGTGACTGGCTGGAAAATAACGTTGACTGGGCGTTCTCACGGGAGCGTTACTGGGGTACGCCGCTCCCTGTCTGGCAATGTAAGGCATGCAGCCGCTACGAGTGCATCGGCGGTATAGAAGATTTACAGGACAGGCCGGGGTTCAGCGGCTTCAAGCAGCCCCTTGATTTACACCGTCCCTATGTTGACGAGGTGACCTTTGACTGCCCGAATTGCGGTGGGCAGATGCAGCGTGTTGCCGAGGTAATTGACTGCTGGTTTGATTCCGGGGCCATGCCCATAGCCCAATGGCACTATCCATTTGAAAATGAGACCTTGCTCTCAGACGGCAGGTTCACTGCCGACTACATCTCCGAGGCCGTTGACCAGACCCGCGGCTGGTTTTACAGCCTGCACGCCATCTCTACCCTGCTCTTCGACCAGCCATGCTACAAGAATGTTATCTGCCTGGGGCATATCCAGGACGCCCGGGGCGAGAAAATGAGCAAGGCTAAAGGCAATGTTATTGAGCCCTGGGCGGTAATTAACAGGTACGGCTCCGATGCCCTGCGCTGGTATTTATTCACCGCCTCACCCCCGGGTAACGTGCGCCGCTTCTCGGAGAAGCTGGTCTCCGAGATATCCCGCCGCTTTTTGTCAACATTATGGAACGTCTATTCCTTTTTCGTGATGTATGCCAACATTGACCAGTTTACCCCTGATGGCAACGGGACATCACTACCGGCGCCGGAGCTTGACCGGTGGATTATCTCCCAGTTAAACCAGCTCGTTATAGACGTGGATACAGCGCTGGACAGCTACAGCCCGACGGAAGCAGGCCGGAAAATAGAAGGCTTTGTTGACGACCTCTCCAACTGGTATGTGCGCCGCAGCCGCCGGCGGTTCTGGAAGAGCGAGAATGACGCGGATAAGCTCTCGGCTTACAATACGCTCTATAAATGTCTGGTTACACTGGCAAAGCTGCTGGCTCCCTTCACGCCGTTTATCGCCGAGGAGCTCTACCAGAATCTGGTCTGTTCGGTCTTCCCCGAAGCGCCGGACAGCGTGCACCTCGCCGACTTCCCGGCAGCCGACACAAGTAAAATCGATAATAACTTGATGGATGATATTCAACTGGCCATGAAAGTATCCAGCGATGGGCGGGCAGCCCGCAGCGAGGCCGGCATCAAGGTACGCCAGCCGCTCGAGTATGTCGTAGTTGGCGTGGCCGACAGCAAAGAGCAAGCCAGCTTAAAAAGGCTTGAACCACAAATTAGGGAGGAACTGAACGTCAAAGAAGTTAAGATTGAACGTTCCGGTGAAGTTCGGGCTCTTGATGGGCAGGAGTACTACGTGGTTAAAGGGTCAGATATGAGAAATCCAGTGGCTATCTTCACGAAGATACCACCCGAACTGGCTGACGAAGGCATGGCCAGGGAAATCGTGCACCGTCTGCAGAACATGCGGCGGAGCGCTGGCTTTGACATCGCGGACTATATAATAACCTGCTACCAGGGGGATGACTACATAGATAAAGTCATGGCAGATGCAAATTTAGCCCGGTATATCAGGCAGGAAACTCTGTCCCGAGAGCTACTTAACGGAGTGCCTGAAGCAGGTACCTTCAACGAGGAATATAAACTCGGCGGGCACAGCGTGCTGCTGGGGATAAAGAGGCTGGACTAGACTAGGGCGGCGGTATCTCGCCAAGGGTGGCATAGACAGTATTTTTTACATCGCCCCGCCAGAAGGTCATCTCTACCTCATCGCCTATATCGTGGGTGTGTATCTCCGTCATCAGCTGCTGGGCATTCGTCACCGGTTTACCGTCAAAGCTGACAATCACGTCTCCCGGCATTATACCGGCCCTGCTCGCCGGACTGTTCGCCGATACCTGCGTGATAAAGGCACCGCTGTCAACAGCCAGTTCATACCTCATAGCCAGCCAGGGGTCTACATCGCTCACGCCTATGCCCAGCCAGGGACGGACAACGTAACCCTTCTGCACCAGCTCCTCAATTATCGGGGTAGCCATCTGGGTGCTGATAGCGTAACCCATGCCCTCAACGCCAACGGCGGAAATCTTGACACTGGTAATACCGATTACCTCGCCCTTCATATTGACCAAGGGGCCGCCGCTATTGCCGGGATTAATGGCAGCACTGGTTTCAATAAGGTCGCGCAGTGTCTGTGCCGAGGATACGGCCACGACAACCCCTACCCGGCTGATTATTCCCTGCTTGGCGCTTATGCCCAGACCCAGCGAGTTGCCTACGGCCAGTGTCCACTCGCCAACCCTGAGCTCCGAAGAATCTCCTATATTCGCTCGAACCAAATCTGGCGCCTCTATTTTTAGTACCGCCATGTCAGTAAGAGCATCACTGCCCACTACGGACGCCGAAAAAGACCTTTCATCGGTGAGTGTCACCGTAATCGTCCTCGCCCCTTCTATCACGTGATTGTTGGTAACGATGTAGCCGCTCTCGTCAATAATCCACCCCGAACCAGCACCCTCCTGGGTATACAGCCGGTTGAAAATATCGTATGTCACCACCTCGGTACTGATAGACACTACCGAAGGTTTCACCAGCGCCACCCCCGACACGAAATCAGGTAACGACGGACCGCTGCTATCGG
>Ga0075115_10001667_pt1 | contig 10732 bp, 11 predicted proteins | sample AntAceMetag02UKH_FD_69785 | JGI IMG/M metagenome (GOLD analysis project Ga0075115, IMG submission 69785) | Saline lake microbial communities from Ace Lake, Antarctica - Antarctic Ace Lake Metagenome 02UKH | ecosystem: Environmental > Aquatic > Non-marine Saline and Alkaline > Saline | place... | reverse complement strand
TAGATGATTCACTGTGCCGATTCAATCATAACTTTGGAGTAATTGCGTGACACCTGTTTTTATGTCATAAGGACGCATCGTGTCGTTTTTTGTATCTGTAATCATGGCATAATTATAGGTAAGGTCGTATCCTAGGAATCGTTCGATGTAATTCTGGAATAGTGAGTCTAAGAAGAAGTCCTTAAGAAAGTCTTGATGGATAGTATTTCCTTGTTTATGAAGAGTGTCATAATCAAGTTTAGGTGCATAAAATTTGCTGCTAGTTACGCCGGCAGCTTATTCTTCTTCGGTGAGGGGGGGGAGACTGAATTCACCAGCCGTGAATTTTTGTGTATAAAGACTACTTAGTAAACATAAGATATAGATTGGTTTTTTCATTATAACTCCTATTTTTCTATAGTATATCTTTAACTTTGCGCTGAAAGCAATGATTTTATGATTGTGGGTACAAAGTTATGCATGAAAAAACGAAAGATTTCAAGAAATTATAAATTTATGTGTTGTAATAAAGATTGCATATTGTTATAAACCAGACTGTTTTGTTTAAGTCGACGATGTCCTGGAGGTGTGAGTTTAAGGATATGTGCAATATGTGATGGACATTGAGCAAGAAAAAGTTTTTGTTTTTTTGAATCGTTTACAGGAATAATTCCTCGAAGCTTGCTTCGCAATCATTATATTCGCTCATATCCTTCGGTAGGCTTACGTCTTCGCCAAGGTTTCGCCGCGCAGGCAGGATGAGCGCGCTCGGGGTGAGCTAAGTCCGTTATACCTCGTTGCTTGCAGCGAGGTTCTTAATATAACAAAGCTTTTTCTTTAATGAATAAACCGCAACTTCATTATTTTTATCTAATTCGTGAGGAAAGTTTATAGAAAATAGTAGAAAAGATAGGCTGGCATTAAAAATAAAAAACGCATCGGTTTTGAATTGATGCGTTTTTTATTACAATCGATTGAGGTTGTTACTTTTTGTATGCCACGAGCTTAAGGCTTACAATTGGCAAATTATTGTAAAATTGTTTTCTTATTTTAGTGTCTTCGCCGAGAACTTTTATTTCAAAACCATAGTTTTCAATTTTTTTAATATAATCATCTTTTAAAAGAGCTCCAGCAACACAACCGGCAATGAGTGCGGCATCTTGCCTTTGTTCATCAGTGATATTTTCTAGCAAAACGATGTCTGACAAGAACATTCTGCCGCCAGCTTTAAGTACGCGATTGGCCTCATTGAAGACAGCATCTTTATTGGGAGCAAGATTGACAACGCAATTGCTGAGAATGACATCGATACTTTTGTCTTTAAGGGGGAGCTTTTCAATGTCTCCGAGAATGAAGTTCACATTGGTAATATTATATTTTTGTGCGTTTTCTTGTGCTTTTTTGATCATTTCTTCAGTGAAATCTATGCCGATAACTTGTCCAGAAAGACCTGTTTTTTTTGCTGCGAGTAGACAGTCGAGGCCTGCTCCTGAACCGAGATCAAGTATCGTTTCACCTTCTTTAATATCGCTTAATTTAACCGGGTTTCCACAGCCTAAGCCGAGATTTGCATCGGATAGCATTTTAAGTTCTTTGTCGCTATAGCCAAGATATTTAGAAACGTCATAGTTATTTGTTTTACAACAACAGCCAACTTTGCAAGAGGTGCATTCTTTTGCAGCTTGGGCATATGCATTTTTAACGATTTGTTTGGCATCTTTTTTTATGGAATATTTCTGATTTTTTTTGCAGGCGCAGCAGCACTTGCAGGTTGAAAATGTATCTGAATGAGCAAGAAGGAGGCTCAGTGACAGAACTATATACTTTTTCATAATGTTCCTTTGTTTTAAGTATTTCTCATAAAAGTTATCACGAGTTTTTATAGAGAGCAAAGTGGTCTTGTAAGGTGGTGGCGCGATTCTACAAAAAATAGCGATTGTTCTTACGGCTACTAAGTTGAAGGTGCTGGATTTTGATTTAATATGGTGCGAATGTCATTAAAGATGAGCCCATCTTTTTTTAGCTTTTGATAGCCGGTTGAAGTGAGCTCGAGCAAGCTGGCGATATAGGGATTGCACTGTGCTATTGCAATTTTTTGGCCTTTAGCACGTGAGAGTTCTATGATTTCATCCAAAGTTGCAGCACCATCGAGATCAATAAAATAAATTCCTTGAAGATCAAGAATTATAAATGAATATTTTGACAAGTCTGTTTCAAATCTTTTAATGTGTGCACGGCTATTAATATAACAAAGCTTTCCCTTTAATGAATAAACCGCAACTTCATTATTTTCATCTAATTTGTGAGGAAAATTTATAGAAAGAGTTTTTTTATAATACTTGTCAATTTTGATTTCAGCCTGTCCTTTTGCGATTTTATCAATTAAAAAGAGGAGTGATAGGGTTGAGCCAATAAGTATTCCGATAATGGGGTCTTTATAAACTGTTATAACGGCAACACCTAATGAAATCCAAAAATTAACGCGCTCATATTTAAAGAATTTTATGAAATGTTTAGCTTCAACCATTTGTATCGCTACATTTACTAAAATTGCCGCAATAATAGCGAGAGGAATATATGAAAAAAAACGTAAAAGAAAAAATGAAATAAGTGCAACAAAGATTGCATTAAGGATGGCGGATGCTTTGCTTGTTGCGTGTGCTTTTATATTGAGCGATGTTCGTGCGAGTGCGGCGGTTGCCGGAATGCCGCCCATAATGCCGCTGGCCAAATTAGCTAATCCAAGACCCAACATTTCTTTGCGTTGATTATGTTTGGTATGAGACATACTGTCTGCTATGCGTGCTGAAAGCATCGTTTCCAATATGGCAATTAATGCCACGATAACTGCCGTTTGAATTACATGGGGATGCCAAGATAAATCTGGTTTTAAAAATAGTTTAAAAGATATGTCGCTGTACCTATCGCTTAGTATTTCTAATGAAAGAAATGGAAGTACCGTTTTACTGAGATAGCCAATAATGATGCCAAAGGGGGTAAGAATAAGAGCTCCTGGAATACGTATTTTATAAGCGCGGAAAAGTAAAAGAAAGAGGAGCGTTATACTAAAAAGAGTTAGTGAAAGAGGTGCTATTTTTGAAAAGTTTTTAAAGACTTCAATTACGTTTGGGATAAGTTCTTGATGGTGGGGGATAGATTTAAGTCCAAGGGCACAGCTTAATTGACTTAATCCAATAACGAAAGCGATCCCTAAGGTGAATCCATGAATAACGCTCGATGGTACAAAGATGAGGTATTGTTCGAGTTTTAAGAAGTACGCCGCTATAATAAAAATTCCGGCGACAATAGTGAGCAAGGCGATTTCATTTACTCCATATAAAAGGCCATAAGCTGCAATGGTTCCTGATAATGCGCCGGTAGGTCCTACGATATTAAAACTACTGCCACCAAAAAAGGCTGCAACAAGGCCGGCCCAAACTGCGGTGATGATTCCCGCCGTTGGTGATGCATTTGAGGCGACGGCCAATGATATTGAAAGTGGAATTGAGACGAGAGCTACGCTGAGGCCAGCCTTCCAGTTAGCTTTTAAAACGGATATATTCATGATAATGTCCCTTGGGAAAGTGTCCCTATATATTTTACTGTAGGTCAAATGCGCGATATTTGCAATAGAGATACTTTTTTGAGGAGGGGTTTAACTCTTGATGTTTTATGAGAAGATGAGCGATAATTGTAACAAATGGAGGAGTTTTTTATGAAAAGTCATTTATTCTTAAAAATTTTATTTTTATGTGGATTTGTAACAGGTTTATTTGCAAGCGCCGGTGTTTTTGTTTATGGGCGAGGTCCGCGGGGTGAGAGAACGTTTCTTTTAGCTCGAAGAGCGGGGCGTTGTTGGGAAAATTTGTCAGGCCGATTTGACCCTGATACTGATGCTGATGGACGAGCCGCCGCAATGCGCGAAGCCCTTGAAGAAACAGCGGGCATTTTGAAGATTGATAGGCGGCGGTTGGAAGATTTTGATCAAGTTAGACGCCATGATATTTTTACGTATGATGCAAAAGGAGCTTATTTGAATCCAAGCTTAATGACTGTAAGTAGGCAGCGAATGCATGATGAATGGAAGCATTGTGAAGAAGATTTGCGCAATGCAAAGGGTCGTGTGGATCGTAAAAATTTAGAACATTTATGTCGATTACGTAAAGATGCATTTACGCATATTGAAAATGATGATTGGCATTGGTTTACCTTGGAACAAATAAAAGAAGAGCATCGAAATGGAGCTCTTTGCTCGAAAATGGACGATTATTTGTTTGATCGCAAGGGTCCTACTGATGCATTTAGAAGACTGGAATGCTTATAAGTTTTGATGAAGCTTTGCAATTTTAATACTATATTTTTTTAGTTGCTTTGGATTTAGTTTGTAAAAATAAGCTAACGACAAGAAATATGAAACATCCCCTTCTTTTTTTGCTAAATCTAATGGGGTTAGACCGTCTTTGCTGTAGGACAAAATGGGTGTATTTTGCAATAAACTTTCCAATGTATTTCAAGTTTTGGGTTTATGCGTTGACGTAAAAATGTTGCTTGCTTTATTTTTAAATAACGTTACAGCTTGTTCTATTGTATGCGTGGTTTTCACGTGAAAGTTTTAATTTTTGTATAGTTTTTTTAAGAAAGAGGCTTAATTATGGTAAAAAAGATTCATTTTTTTAGTTTATTTTTTTTAGTTGTTTGTGCTAATATTTTGCTTGGAATGGAAGATAGTGTAAAGCGGCGGGAGGTCGTTGTTCTTTATTCTGGAGGTCTTGATTCAAGTGCTTTAGCCGGGATGTATGGCGCAAAGGGTTATGATGTTGTGCATTTAGTTACTTTTTGTAATGGTGCACATTTTAATACAGGTTATGCAAAAATAAAGATACGAGAATTTAAAGAACGCTTTCCTCGAACCGAGTTTAGACATTCAATTATTCCTGTTGCTTATCTCTTTAAAAAACTGTCGCTTGTTTCATTAGAGCAGGACATTGAAGATTATAAAACAAATTTAGTTTGCGTAGGTTGCAAGATGGCAATGCATGCTCAGGCTGTTCTTTATGCCCTTGAGAATGGGATAGATTTTGTGGTGGACGGTTTTGTAAGAAGGCAAAGTCATTTTCCAGAACAAGATCTGTCATTTATAGAAGAGATACATAAGCTTTATGCAAAACATAATATTAGGTATGAAAATCCTCTTTATGACGTGGTAGTTGGAAAGTGTGATGTGAAGGATATATTGTTTAGGTATAATCTTTCAACAAAGAGCATAGAAGGGGAATGTCTTTTTGGGGATACTTTTTCGACCGCCTCTTCAGAAGTTATTAGAAAGTATGTGATGGCTAAGGCGCCAATGTTAGATATGTATGTCGATGGATGGCTTAAGGAAAAAACTGAAGAATAAGGGCTTGTTATGGATGCTGTGCGCAGTAAAAAGGTTTTCTTTATTAGTGAATGTTTAGTTAATCAAAACATTAGAGCATATGGTGTAGGAAATATGAAAGGCGAAGGCCCGGTTGCAGAGCTTATGAATTTTTTAACGAATAATGGCGTAGGGCTATCTGTTGTTTCTTGTCCTGAGATTATGTACGAAGGATTGAAGCGTCAGGCTTGTGGTAAGGCTTGCTATGACAATGTGCCATATCGGACCATTTGCAAGAACTTGGCGGGAGAGGTAATCAATCGATATAAATTATATTTAGATGATGATTATAAAGTTGGTGGATTTATTTGCGTGAATGGTTCGCCTTCTTGTGCTGTCGATTATTGCTATTGTGATAAGAAGGGTACAGAGAAGTGTAAGGGGCCAGGAGTGTTTATTGAGGAGCTCGAAAAGAAATTGGCAGCGGAGAATCTTCAGTTGCAATTTTTAGGATTTAGAGCAAAAGAGTTGGACGATCTTTTAAAGAGATTGGATAAGATCGTAAAGGAGTGGGCATGATTGTTTCAAAGAGACTTTTGGTTTTATTTTTTAGTACAATGATTTCATTTGCATTTCCAATGACCCAGGATGCCATAAAGCCTGATGAGTTGCGCCGTTGCGAGGGGGTGCGCTCAAAAAAGGTTTTTTTTATAAGTGAGTGTCTTCTTAATCAAAACATTAGGGCTTATGGGGTGCGCAATATGAAGGGAGAGGGATCCCTTGCGCCACTTGTTTTGCATTTAGTATCTCTTGGTGCCGGTATAGATTCGGTTTCATGCCCTGAGATTACATATGAAGGTTTGATTCGCAAAGCTTGTGGAAAATGTAAATATCGTACCGAAGCGTATGAAGAGATTTGTTATAAAAGGGCACGTGAAGTTGTTGGTCGATATAAGTTATATTTAAGTGATGGTTACAAGGTTGGTGGATTTATTTGTGTGAATGGCTCTCCTTCTTGTGCATGTGATTATTGTTTTAGCGGCACCAAGTGTGGGCGTATAAAAGAGCCAGGTGTTTTTATAGAAGTTCTTCAACGTGAACTTGGCCGTGAAGGATTATTGCTTAATTTTATTGGTATTGATATATGGAATCTAGGTTCTGCTTTAGTCAAAATTTCAGATGCAATAAGGTAAGGTAAAGTTTTTGCGATTGGTCTTAAAAGGTGTTTTTAAGTAAGTGCGCAATTCTTAACCAATAGTCCAAGTTGTCTGATTTGTCTTCAAGAGCCCAGATGGTAGCAAGAACAGCTTGAACAAAATTCCATTGTAAAATGCGTTCAGTGGGAATATCTAATTTTTTGCTAAAAATAGACACACGCTTTTTTAGGATTTGTTGCGGGTTTTGTTGATGTAAGAGATCGGGAATGGGATTTCGTAAATATGCACCACATTCATACGCAAGCTCACCAATAACTCCCTTTGGATCAATTGCTATCCATTTCTCATCTTTCGCAAGAATATTTTCATGATGAAGGTCTCCATGTAAAAGATATGATTTACCTTGAGTTTGAAGTAGGTGATGAGAAAGCTTTTGTGCTTGTCCTAAAAGATCTTTAGGAATTTGAGAGCCCTTAAAATGATTTAGTTTTTCAAGCCAGCTTTTTATTGTTGGAAGTGATTTGAATGCAGAAGGTTCGACAGCCTTTTGATGAAGTTTTTTTATGAGATGAGCAATAATTTGAGTTGCCAGAAGATCTTCTTGGGGAAATAATGTTGATAATTTAGTTCCTGGTTCTATTTTTTCTAAAAGCAGTACCTGTTTTTGATCATCATAATCAAGCAGTTTTACACAACCGTCTCCATTAAAATAGGTGAGACATTCTTTTTCATTACGATATTCATGAGGTACCTGAATGTGTTTAAGTATGACTGGTTGATTACTTTTTAGTGCAGAAAAGATTGTGTTTTTTGTATGAGGACTTTGCTCTTTTAATTTTTTAATGTCTGTGAGATTCCATTTGCTTGTGAAACTCTTCATTGTTTGCTCAAGATTGAGAAATTTTTGAGCAGGAATGCATTGAGTCTCGATAATTTTCTTGAAATCATCATTCACGTAATCATATTGAACGAGGTCAACGGTAAATGGTAAATCGCTCTCTTCAAATTGTTCTTTGAGAATTTCATAATCGTAATCAGATATTTTGTCTTTTAAGCAGATATCAAGGTCAGAAAATTTTCGGTAGGTTCCTTTTGTGCGGGAGCCAAAAAAACAAACATTGTTTATGCTTTGCAAAATATCTCTGATAATTCTTAAATCTTCAGAACTGATTCCATGAATACTCATAAATTTCTTATTTTAGTGATAACGAGATTGAGATGTTCTGCGAATTGAGGCAAAAAAGCGAAAACTTCATCAGCGTATTGTTCACTATAAATATGGGTGGTCATATTATGCTTTTTCATTGTTTCAAACCAGAATTTTGGATCTTCAATAAAACCTTCTTTTGCTGCAGCGCGGAAGACGTCTCGTGGATTATTAATGATGATTCCTTTATAAGCGAGTATTTTTTTGAGAGTTTTTCATAGTAATTCATACGTAAATTCAAATCGTTGTATTGCACCATCTTTTTCTAATTGAGTATGAGCTAAAGTTAAGGCTTCGTTAAGTTTCTTTTGAGCTTTAATTAAAGGGGTGATAGTGATTTTGCCATCAAAAATTTTTATTTCTTCAGACATAATTTATCCTCTTTTTTTGTGTTTAACTATAACAATCAGAGCGAAAAAACATAAGGTTTTTAATTCGGTGAAAGTTAAGATCTTTTTTATCGAGATATCCATTTGTCGAACATGCGAGTAACGGAGCGTTCTTTTGTTGGAAGTTCCTTTTTATCTTTGCTAATCCAACGTAGTTCTTTTGATTCATGGTTTTGGACGTATTCATCAGAATTTATTGTACGTAATAAGAAACGAACATCGTAATGATAATGTTTTTTTTGTTGTTTGAATTGAGGAAAGAAATGAATGTCGATATCAAAGATAGTGGTATCGATTGCTTCAATTTGCTCAATGCCGGATTCTTCTTGTGCTTCTTTGAGTGCAACAGCGAGAACATCTTTATCGCCATCACAATGGCCCCCAAGCTGAAGCCAGAGATTGAGTTTTGTGTGATGGGTAAGGAGCGCTTTTGTTTCGTCTTGGTTTAAGAGCCATGCAGAGCCGGTAAAATGACCTGTTTCAAGTGAGCGCTCAAAGCAATCTTTATGTTCCTTGATTAAGGCAAGCATTCGTTTTTTGCATTCTTGCTCATGAAGATCGACAGGCAAATACTGTTCGAGGAGATTTATTAATGGACAGGATAGGTTTTGGGTTATTTCCATGTTTGATCCATACTTTTTAATATGTGTGTGGTTTTCAATTAAGGTTTTTGAGCGCAGCACTGATTTTTTGAGCTGATTCATCAGGAGTTAGTTTATCAGTATTTACTGTTAAATTGTATGGCATATTTTCATGAACGGTGTGATAGTGACTGCGTGCGTGCCCTTCTGGAGAGGTTCCACGTTTTTTTTCGCGTTTGATTATCACATCGAGTGGTGCTGTTACTTTAACCCAGAGTGTTTTGACATCGCTCAGCGCGTCTTGGAGATCTTCAAGCCACTCCGGCTCATATTTGATATAATCAACAATTACATTATTGCCGGTATGAGCATACGTGGCAATCGCATGGTGCATGCCCTTGATAACCTTTTGACCTTCTGGCCCAAAGACTGCTGAAACAATTTTTCCTTCTTGATCGGCAGTAGTTTTGATGGACATCATTGAATGATGTTCCGGCTTGCCATCAAGCCAATGTGGTGGAATGACGCCCACATATAAATGGTCGATGCCTGTTTCAAGCCACGGGGTTTTTTGTTGTGATTGGAATGCTTTAATAATACTTGATTTGCCAACTGAAGATGGTCCATTTAATATGATGACCGTTCCATTCATCTGGATCCTTTTTACATATATTTTATAAATTGAAAGTCCAATTATAATTCCCAAAGCAGTGAGTAAAAATAGTATTGTTCTTTTCATATAAATGTAATCTCCATGTTAACAGTATTGAGGTTTGTATGGTGAATTATTTTACTAATTTTTTATGTGCGTCTTTATCGTTGAGGAATTCGTCATGGTCTTTAAGGTGTTGCAGCTGTATTTCGAGAATTTCGTCGTTGATTTCATGGGGTAAATGTTGAGCTCCTTTGTAGACATATCCTTGAAATGGAATGTTGCGCTTTTTCATCTCTTCTTGAACAGAAGTTAAAAGTTTAAGTTTATCATCAAAGAAAATAACTTTGCGGGGCTTCCAATTAACACGATCTAAAAATGCACCTAGAACGGCTCCTTTTGAGAACGTATCAGTTAAGAGAATTCCTTTGTAAAAGACTGGATGGCGCTCTGCTTTTGAAGTCATGTGCTCAAATACAATTTCTTGGTCGCCAAAACTTGGACTAAAGTCGATTCTTTTATTTTTGAGTTTTTCATAACGCCATTGTGGAAGCGAAGGAATAATATCTCCTCCCATGGAACCGGTATTAACAGAGGTAAGTGCAACCGTTTTAATTTTTCGATTTTCTAAATCTTTAATAATGTCTGCAATGAAAGGTTCGATAATGATATTTTGGGAATCACGCATTTCTTTTGCAACAAGCTTTTTGAAATGTTCTCTTGGATTTTTCTTTGTATCTACATATTCGGTTACTTTTTTTTCAAACAGGTTTCCTTTTTCAGAGTTTAAGAACCAGCTTTGAAATTGGATGTTTTCAGGTGCGAGAAGGGTATCATCAATATCAAAAATGACGAGCGTTTGAGGGTCGACATTTTCAAGGATTGTGTTCACTTCTTTGAATGAATCAATTTCTTGAATGTCTGACTTTGTATTGAAACATCCGCCGAATATAAAAGCTAAAATAAATATGAAATTAAATTTTTTCATGGAGAGGTCCTTTATAAAGGAAGCCTTGAAATGGAATGTTTTTTGCATGCATTGCCATTTGAACTGCTTGTAAATTTGTGAGCTTATCATCAAAAAAGATAACATTACTCGGTTTCCACCGTATTGTTTCTAAAAACTTTCCAAGCATTGATCCTTTGCACACATAGTCTGTGAATAGAATTCCTTTGTAATAAAGAGGGTGAAACGTTTTCATTTTCATGGTGTATTCAAATGTGATTTCTTGATTTTCAAAACTTGAACTAAAATCGATTCCACTATCTTTTAATTTTTCATAACGCCAACGGGGGACAGAGGGAATTATGTCGCTTCCCATGCCAAAAGAACCTGTTATGCAATGCGATAATGCGAGCATTTTTATGCCTTTATGATGCAGCGATAGTATAAGATCCAGAATTAATGGGT
>Ga0075115_10001666_pt1 | contig 10733 bp, 10 predicted proteins | sample AntAceMetag02UKH_FD_69785 | JGI IMG/M metagenome (GOLD analysis project Ga0075115, IMG submission 69785) | Saline lake microbial communities from Ace Lake, Antarctica - Antarctic Ace Lake Metagenome 02UKH | ecosystem: Environmental > Aquatic > Non-marine Saline and Alkaline > Saline | place... | reverse complement strand
CCTCATCATCTCAGCTGCGAGCAAGCACCGCGTGCCGCCAGCGCTGATCGCTGCCATCATGCATGCGGAGTCGAACTTCAATCCGCGCGCAGTGTCGCCGGTGGGTGCACGTGGCCTGATGCAGATCAACGGTATCACCCAGAAGCACCTGGGCGTACGCAATGTGTTCAATCCCCACCAGAACGTGCACGCCGGTGCAAAGTACATTCGCGAACTGCTCAATACGTTCCGTGGCAACAAGCGCATGGCGATTGCAGCCTATAATGCAGGACCGGGAGCAGTGAGAAAGTACCGCGGCATCCCGCCTTACCGTGAGACGCGCCGCTATGTAGTCAAGGTCATGAAGCTCTATCGGTCATACAGCCGCCTGCTTCCGACGAGCCTGATGGTTGCGAAGAAATAACTGGAATAAATACGGGTAATTACGGGACAGGTCTTCAGAGGCCTGTCCCTTTTTTTATATTCATGTAAACTCCTGCACTTATTCGGCCGTCTAGGGGGTGTGAGCAAAATGTTGGGGGACAAGGAATTCAACCAGATTGTAATTCAGTTTCAGCGGTTCGTTTTCCGGCTCGCGTTTTCAGTGGTGCGCAATATGGAAGACGCAGACGACATAACGCAGGAGGTTTTTGTGAAGCTCCACACACACAGGGATCGCATCGAGAAACCAGAAGCCATCAAGTCATGGCTTGCTCGCACCGCAGTTTCCACGGCGCGCGATCGCCTGCGTTGGACGAAGGTAAGAAAGTGGCTCACTCGTACCGGCGCGTCACCTGATGAAATCTCCTCCAACTTCAATTCCCCCGAAGTGGTGGTAGCCGCGAAAGAAAGAAAGAACACCTTAGATCAATGGACGTCGGCAAATTTAAGTCCCAAAGAACGCGTGGTCTTTCAGATGCACTACGGCGAAGAGATGACCACGGCGGAAATATCGGACACCCTGACAATGAATCAAAACACGGTGAAGACGCATCTTCACAGGGCGCAGAGAAAGATAAAAAAATCCCTCCCCTTTGTAAGGGGAGGCAGGGAGGGGTAGAAAGCGGACTCTACCTCCCCTAGCCCCTCTTAACCTTATCAGCCAGAGGCTGATCCGCCTCTGGCGGACAAAGGAGGGGAACACAAAAAGGAATATACGATGAACGATGAACTTAAAAAATATGCACTGCATGAAGAACAGTTCGACATCGATTGGCAGCGCCAGCGCGTAGCCATCAACGAACGCATCGCCGAGCGTGAAGCGCATCCACACCGTACTGCTAAGCATTGGGCATTCGCCGCCGCCTCGATCGCTGCTATTGCATTGATGACCTGGTTTGGCATGCAGGTCACTTCCGACTACCACGCACGCACCATCGACGTTGCCCAGTTTGAGCAGGACGTAGATGACATAATCGCCGGCCGGCTGCCTGACGACCTCTATGTCGTCAACGGCTGGACAGACGTAGAAATAACCGATTGGGAAACTACACCCGCCGCATACGATCCCTTCGAAGATGATGTGAACGGAAACGGCGGCTAATGAAGAGGAGTCTTTATGAAGAAACTATTGTACATATGCTTACCGATCATCGCGCTTTCGCTAGTCGCGTCGGATGCATGGTCAGCCCAGGCAACTGAATCAGGCAAACGGCCCGGCATGGAACAGCAATTCGGCAAAGGCGGTACAGGTCGTGGCGCCCCAGGCGGCATGCATAGGGGCCCTTCGATCGGACTCAGAACAGGCAAAAGTCGTGGCGGCCCTTCGGCGAAGCTCAGGGCAGGCAAACGCGGCTCAAAGCTGGGCATCCCGCGCGGCAGGTGGTGGAACCGCAAAGACGTGCAGGAAAAGCTCAAGCTCACCGACAAACAGGTCGCTAAGCTGGAGAAGATCTCACTCAACGGGCGCAAGAATATGATCAAGCAGCGCGCCGAGCTTGAGATCGCCGAAATCGAGCTGGAACCGCTCATGGAAGCCAAGAAATTCGATCGCAGCAAGGTCGAGAACGTGCTCGAGAAGGTGGGCGACATCCGCTCCAAAATAGCCAAGGAAAGGCATAAGAATCTACTCGATACGCGCGAGGTCCTGACGAGCGATCAGTTCAAGGAGCTCAAGGAGATGAGGGGCAAGCGCAGCAGGGACGGAAAACGCAGCGGACGCAGAGGACAAGGCCAAAAAAGACCGCGCGGCCAACGCCAAGCAGTGCGTTAAGCTCCGGTAATAACACATAAAATTAGCCCAGCTCTTAGTTGCGCCGGGCTTTTTTCTTGGCTTATCATCTTACCCTAGCGGGTCCTGCCCATTGATTGACGACACTCAACTGTGGTAAAATAATTATACGGACAGCAACAGGTTGAGGTTTATATATGAAGAAAAGAACAGCAAGAGACAGAGGCGGCAATCTTGGTGGAAGCGGTAACCTCAGGAAAGATGCCAGACAATCGGTCGTCGATAACGCTATCCAGCTACCATTCCAGGGCATTGCACACATGGGACAGGGAAGGGAGCGCATCAACTTCAAAGCTGGACTCGTCAGTGCGACAAAGGTAGGCGTTAAGATCCGGTTCTGATCAAAGCACTTGTCATATCCCCCTCCTCACGCTAGAACCCGCGATTCTATGAAAAAGCCCAACTGGGAGCTGTTTTTCCGTCACATAGTTCGTTTTGTCGCACACTGGTATTTCATCATCATCGTGTGCGCGATCGCCCTTGCCGTGGTCGCTTTTCCGCGCACAAAACAGCTCTATTCAAACATCGATACCGACCTCGCCAACCTGCTTCCGGGCGAATACGAGAGCGTTCAAACCATCTGGCAGCTGCGCGACAAGTTCAAGTCGGTCACCTCGCTGATCATCGTGGTGGAGGGCCCCACCGTCCAGGAGACGCAGGACGTGATGCTCGAGCTCGTGGATGAGCTGGAAAAGGACTCCAAGGTCCTCGAGGTCACCTTTGAAAAGCCCGGCTACGACTTCTTTGAGAAATACGCCCTGCTCTATATCGACCTCGACGACCTCGAGGAGATCGACTTCCGCATGGACCGCCGCATCCAGAGGGAAAAACTGGGGGCCCTGTATATAGACTTCGAGGAGGAGGACGACGACAAGGATGAGGAGTTTCAGTTCGGCGACATCGAGAAGAAATACAAGAAACGCTACTCATCCGGTGCGATCAATCGCTACTTCTCAGCCGATGATGGCCTCGTGTATGCCATCTACGTCAAACCGACTCACGAAACGGAAGGCATTTCCGGACAACGCAAGTTCTACGACCACATCAGAACCAACGTGGTCGACGGGTTTGAAAGGCGGATAAACGACGACCGCTTCGAACTCTACTATACCGGCTCGATTCGCTCGCGTTCCGAGGAATACCACACGCTGCTCCGTGACCTAGCCACCGCCGCTATCATATCCAGTCTCGGCATAGCACTCGTTCTGCTGCTCTTCTTCCGCCGCGTGTTCGCCGTAGGAATCATGCTGGCGCCGTTGGCCTTTGGCATCCTCTCCACCTTTGCCATCGCCTCGTTCTTCCTGAATTCATTGAATCTGGTCACCTCATTTCTCTTTATGATCCTAGGAGGACTGGGTGTAGAGATCGGCATCCATTTGGTATCGCGCTATCTGGAAGAGCGCCGCGCGGGCAAGGACGTGCAGGAAGCGCTCTTTATCGTGCTCTATCACACTGGCGGCTCAGCGCTCACGTCGGCACTCACCGTCGCGGTGACGTTTTTGATCCTCATGATCAACGACTTCAAGGGCTTCACCGAGTTCGGCTTCATCGCCGGCATGGGCCTCATGATCAACTACTTCGCCTACATGCTGCTGCTCCCGTCGCTCTTGATACTGGCTGAAAAGTTTAAACTCCTCGCCGTGCACCGCAGCGTCGGTTTTGTTTTCACTGAAAAACCGACGGCGATAAAACGCTTCCCGCGCCCACGCTTCGTACTCATCGGCATAGGCATACTGACGATCATCTCTTTTATCGACATCCCGCAGCTGCAGTTTGAGTGGAAGTTCAAACAGCTCAAGGCACACATTCCCAGCCAAGAAATCGCGAAGGGCAAGCAGCGCCTCACGTCGAGTTCGGTGAACAAACCGGCTATGGTCTTCGTGAAGAACAAGGAAGAGGCCGATGCGGTCGGAGCGTTTCTAGACGACCGCATGGAAAATCACGCTGACACTACGATTGTAAATGCCTACAAGTCATACTGGGATCTGGTACCAGACGATCAGGCAGAAAAACTCATGATCGTCGAACGCATGCACAACCGACTCGAGGACGACACGATCAAACTCGTGAAGGGTGAAAACCGCGAAAATCTGGGCCGCTTCAAGCGTCAGCTCAAAAAAACCGAAACTGTATACGATACGGACGTGCCCGATTCAGTGCGCAAGCTGTTCTGGGGCGACGACATGACCGAGAACGAGCAGATCGTCTATATCAACCCCCTGCCCAGGTTAGAGATGGACGACGGCCGCAACGCGATCCTCTTCGCCGAAGAGATCGGCGTAATGGAAACACCAGTGGGAACGTTCTACCCTTCAAACGACGCAATCGTCTTTGCCGACGTGCTCAAGACGATGATGCGCGACGGAAAACGCGCCATCGCACTGGCATTTCTATGCGTATTCGTAATCGTATTTTTGGATTTCCGCAGCGTCAAAGAGACCATCATGGTCGTCTCGCCCATCGCGTTGGGCGTGTTGTTCATGGCGCTGTTCATGTACCTCTTCAAGGTCAAGTTCAACTTCTACAACATGGTCATCGCGCCAACCGTTGTGGGCACCTCTATCGACAACTCGGTACACCTATATCACCGCTATAAGGAGCTGGGAAAAACCAATCTCATGACAGCGGTCCGCTCAACCGGCGGAGCAGCGCTCCTGTCGTCAGCGACGAATATCTGCGGGTTCTTGGGACTGGCATTTGTGAATCACGCTGGACTGCGCTCGATCGGCAACCTTGCGATTCTGGGCATGTCCGCCTGCCTGCTTACAACTCTCATCTTCTTCCCCGCCCTCCTACAATTCATGGAGGACAGGAGGAACCACAGTCATGCTGCCTGACAAGGACATCTAGCTAGATCTGGAAGAACTCATCGAAGAGCAGCTCAAACTGCAAGTCGAGATGCAGTTCGAGCATCATCACGGCTTCATGCTCAAAAACGGCCTGGATGGCTGCAATAACGTGATCGACCTCGGCACCGGCACATTCCTAGCAGCACTCGCGCAGAAGCACCCTCACACTTCATTCACCGGTATTGACGCGCATGAAGGAATGCTGTGCCACGCGCGCAAGATACTGCTCGACAACGTGCGCTGGTGCACGGGCGACGTAAACGACTTCGAAACAATTCCGGGCATCAAAGAACGCCGACGGCGTCCTGATGCGGTATTTGCTCCTGCATCTCAAGGACACGTCGACTGTCATCTCAAACGTCTACGAAGGCCTACCCAAGGGAGCCAGGATTTGGATCATCGACTTGGACATGGAGCACTTCCAATGTGATCCGCAGCACGAGGCTTTCGAATTGATCAAGCAGCTGCTCAAACAGTTCTTCGATGAGCACGGCAAGGACAGCAATGTCGGAAGCAAGTTACGCGGCATGCTCAAGGGCGTCGGCTTTCACACGATCAATCAGGAAATTGAGGAACTAAACACGGAGTCAGTCGACATAAAACTTCTGCAGCGCTTCATCAAACATGAGGTCATAGCCTACAGACATATGCTGCCGAATGCCCTCACCGATGAAGAGTTCGCCATGATAGAGAAATTTATCGAAGATCTATCCCTTGGGGACACCTTTATAAACTACGGCATCACAATGGTCTCGGCTATAAAATAGCCTGTCATCCTGAGCGAAGCGAAGGATCTCGATTTTTACCAGCATCTAGTATCTAGCATCCAGCATCCGTTTTTTCGACTTACCGTCGAACACCCCGTTCGACGATCGGTCACTTTTCTTTTCCGCCTTCTATATATTTCAAGCACTTAGATTTGGCAGCCCTCTTGCATTGTGTCTGTTCCGTCTACGGATGCAACACGACATGAGAGGTGCCTTATGAAAAAAGAACTTATCGCAAAGCTTCATCGAAATTTCGGCACAATAGCTAACGAGAAGAATGGCATTGAGTACTGGTTGGCTAGGGAGCTTCAAACATTACTGGGGTATTCGGAATGGCGCAACTTCCTCCTCGCAGTCGAAAAAGCAAAAAACGCCTGTCTAAACACAGGGTTGCATCCAAAAGACCATTTTGTTGACGTCAACAAAATGGTCCAACTAGGCTCGGGGAGCACCAGAAGCATCGATGACATAATGTTATCTCGTTACGCCTGTTACCTAATCGCCCAAAATGGAGACCCGAGAAAAGAAGCCATTGCCTTTGCACAAAGTTATTTTGCAATTCAAACTCGAAAGCAGGAAATCATCGAGCAACGCATTGCAGACGGAGAACGCTTAAGGGCCAGAGAAAAACTCATTTCTACCGAAACAGAACTCTCAGGACTCATCTATGAACGAGGCGTTGACGGTCATGGATTTGGCAGAATCCGCAGCAAGGGTGATCAAGCACTCTTTGGTGGTCTTAACACCCTGGAAATGAAGCGCAAGTACAGCACCCCCAGGAAGAGGGCTCTAGCAGACTTTCTTCCCACCATCACGATCAAGGCAAAAGATTTTGCGGCCGAGCTCACTAACTACAACGTAAGAAAAAACAATCTACGCGACGAACCCCCAATTACGAAGGAACACGTGAAAAATAACCAGGACGTACGTACCTTGCTATCTCAAAACAACATACATCCAGAAGATTTACCATCGGAAGACGATATCAAAACGGTGAAACACCAAGTAAAAACCGATAACAAAGTATTACTCAAAAAACACAGAAACTCCGCAAATAACGAGGAGAAAACCAATGCGCGATCATCTTAAGAAACACTTCGGATTCGATTCATTTCGCCCCGGACAGGAAGCAGTCATTCACCACGTAGCCTCGGGTAAATCCACGCTGGCTGTCATGCCGACGGGACGCGGCAAGTCACTTTGCTTTCAACTTCCCACACTCATGCGGAACGGCATGAGCATCGTTGTGAGCCCACTCATCGCACTGATGAAGGATCAGGTCGATGATCTCAATCAGCGCGGCATCCCTGCAGCGGTACTCAACAGCACACTGGGTCTAAACCAACAACGCGAGGTGATAACGCGGGCCCTCGAGGGGAAATACCGATTTCTCTACATCGCTCCCGAACGATTCCGAGCCCCATCGTTTGTCGAAGCGTTGCCTCGCTTTAAAACCTCACTCTTCGTCATCGACGAGGCACACTGCATATCCCAGTGGGGCCACGACTTTCGCCCTGATTACCTGCGCCTTGGAGAGGCCATCGCAACCCTACACAACCCTCAAGTCGTCGCGCTCACCGCAACAGCCACGCCTGACGTACAGCAGGATATTATAACGCAGCTGGGCGTGAAGGAAATGGGACGTTTCATCGCGGGTTTTGAACGACCCAGCCTCTCCTTTGGCATAACGCCCGTTGGCACCAATGCAACGCGAAGACAGCGTCTACTCCAACTCGTCCATAAGCATAAGGGACCCGCCATCGTCTATGCAGCATCACGTAAAGCAACAACGGAAATCGTAGACCTGCTTGCCAACGAGGACATAAAGGTCAAGGCCTATCATGCGGGACTCGACCATGGAGAGAGAACCGCTGCGCAGGAGGCATTCATGCGCAATGATGTTCGCGTCATCGCGGCAACCAATGCTTTCGGCATGGGCATCGACAAGCCCGACATTCGTCTCATCGTACACTACCAGATGCCGGGCTCCATTGAAGCGTATTACCAGGAAGCGGGCCGCGCCGGCCGCGATGACAAGCCGTCGCGGTGCGAGCTCCTATTTTCATACGCCGATAAGCGCATCCACGAGTTCTTCATCAACGGCTCCAACCCCTCGCCCTCCTTGATTCGGGATGTCTATGGATTTCTAGTCGAGAGCGGCAAGACAAAAATCACTACCCCCGTTCGAAAGATCGCGGAAAAACTCAATTTAAAAGCGAGCATGACAGTATATACCGCGCTGGCCACACTCGAACGGTTAAAATTCATCGAACAACAGGAGGAGCATATCGTATTCAACAACAAACCGCGCAAACGAAAAACAATCTTGATCAAGAAACGCATCAAGCCTGAAGAAGTCCCTCTCGACGAGGAAGCATTGGCCAAGAAACGTAGCAGAGACGAACTCAAGCTCAGTGGCATTATCAGATATGGATTCTCCCACGGCTGCAGGCAGAAACACATCATCAGCTATTTTGGAGGAAAAAATGCACGATGCGGAACGTGTGATGCCTGCAGGAGCATGACCGGATAATCTCCTGCTCGCGCACTTCACTCTTCACTCTTCACTTTTCACTATTTTTTGTCTTGGCTTCGCTCTTGAACAAGCGCTCGTCGACAGGAACGTCGCGCTCCTTGATGAGCATCAAAAGATTCACCAGCTCACCGGCATGCGTGCGCACCGGAAGAATATCCACGTAGGTTGAACGTTCCACCTCTTCATCGTCTTTCGTCTTGAAGGTGTAGTCCCACAGGAGATCTTCCATTCTCTGTTTTGTTGATATGACCTCCTTGAACATCTCTTTGAGATCCTCGGGCAACAAGACAACCTCGATATCCTTATTCACGACCTGTGTGGAGGTGAGATTGAAAACACGATAGGCGGGTGCGTTGAGAAAGATCATCTTTCCTTCGATCGTCGCCATGATGACGCCGATGTCGAGCGCGTTGGCCAGCACCTCGAAGCGCCGCCGCTCAAAGGCGATGCGCTTCACCTTCATCTCATCCAGCTCCTCGAGCTGAGTCATCATGCGATTAAAGTTGCGCGCAAGATCACCCAACTCATCGTGACCGTGAGCCGGCAGGCGAGCACTCAGATTACACTCCCAGGCCTCATGGAATGCATCCAGCATTTTGCGAACCGGCAAAACTGTACGGTAAGGCATGAATATTGCCAAAAAGATGCCGCCAATCAGCACAACGAAGATGATCAAGATCTGGTTCTGCTGCGCCCGGCCAAACAACTTGTCTATCTTTATACGGTGACCAGCCATCTCCTCGCGGCGATGCGCGAAGATCGTGCTCAATCGCGCGCTCGTCGAGGTAAAGAATTCTTGGCCCTGTTTTCTGAACAAGGCCCGTTTTTCAGAGTCTGCGCCAACAACCTCCATCAACGGCACCAAACTCTTACCATCCTTCACGATCTCCTCATGCAGCGCAATGTTGTCTGGAATAAGAGAGATTGATTGCGACAACTCCACATCTGACATGAGCATCTTAAAGCCCTTCACCATCGCGTCATACGTCTCAAGCTCACTCGGACGCCTTACAAATATTTCAAAATCCGTCGTAGCCTTTTCAAGCGCGCTGCGCAGCGCCTCGCCAGACTCGGCCAGCTCGATATCGGTCACGAGCGTCTTGTGCACCTCGACATCAAACTGTCGGATATAGTAGATTGCCGTCGCACCAGTTATGAAGACAAGCGCTAACGCCAACGCGAACGACCAATGCAAACGTTTTTGTAGATTTAGCATTATTCGCCCCCCAAGAAATCCTCGAGAGCCTTATCGGAACCCGCGAGAATCAAAACGTCGCTCTCCTTGATTGAATCGTCGGCGCTGGGAACGACGTCTGTCGTAAGACTCAAGACGCTGCGCCCCTGATCGTCAAGCGATGGACGCCGCCTCTGTATAGCGACGAGATTGATGTGGTGATCCTCGCGCAGACGCGCCGTGCGGATTGATTTGCCGATGAGTCGACGCGGTGCGCGCACCTCGACCAAACTGTGGCCGGGCGCGAAGGTCGTGCGCTCTAGGATGTGCGGCGCAATGAGAAGGCGGGCGACCTGTTGGCCCATCTGCTCCTCAATGCGAATGACGCGGCTGGCGCCAACCTCATCCAACACATGTGCGTGTGCGTCGGAAATGGCACGCGCGATTATTCGCGACACGCCGATGCGGCGCAGCACGATCGTGGTGATCGTGCTCTGATCCATGCTGCCGATAGCCACGACCGCTGCATCGACCTCGGGAGCGCCAAGAGCGCGCAGCGTCTTTTCATCGGTCGCATCGGCTGTAACCGCCTGCGCAACCTGATCCTTGATGGATTCTACAAGCGCTTCATCTTTGTCTATGGCAATGACCTCGCCACCCAACTCTGCCAGCGACGACGCCACACTGTAACCAAAATTACCCAACCCACACACAGCAACTTGCATAAAACCTCCTATCCAACCATTACACGTTCCTCAGGATACCTGAAACGCGCACGAACCATCCGCTCACCAACGATCATCGCTGCGGTAAGCGGACCTATACGACCCAAATACATGAGCATCGTAATCAACACCTTGCCGATGCTTGAGAGATCCGCCGTAATACCGAGCGACAACCCCACCGTGCCAAACGCCGATACCACCTCAAACATGAGGCTCTTGAACGGCAAAGACTCCGTCAACATGAGAGCGATCGTAAACGTGTACACAAGCGCGAGCGAAAACAATAGAATTGTCGTCGCCTTGATGATGATCTCCTGCGGTATACGCCTGCCATGAAACTCCACCTCACGCCGGCCACGTACCATGGAAATCGTAGCGAGGACAAGAATGCCGAGCGTCGTCGTCTTTACACCGCCGCCCGTCGAACCGGGCGACGCGCCGATAAACATGAGTATGATCGTAACTACGATCGA
>Ga0075115_10001653_pt1 | contig 10770 bp, 10 predicted proteins | sample AntAceMetag02UKH_FD_69785 | JGI IMG/M metagenome (GOLD analysis project Ga0075115, IMG submission 69785) | Saline lake microbial communities from Ace Lake, Antarctica - Antarctic Ace Lake Metagenome 02UKH | ecosystem: Environmental > Aquatic > Non-marine Saline and Alkaline > Saline | place... | reverse complement strand
GATTTATAAGAAGTTCGTTTTTAAAAAAACTTTTGTCTTTGATTGCGTTATGAAATTTTTTAAAAGCAGTCTCAACAATTCTTCCGCTACCCATGCATGTGTGCCCAACTTCAGAATTACCAATATATCCTGGTAACAAACCAACAGCTTCTCCAGATGCTTTTAGCAAAGTATTAGGATATATTTTTAGCCATTTTTTCCAGTTTGGCATGTTTGCATGTGCAACGGCATTTCCAACTTCGCTTGAATTGTATCCAAAACCGTCCAAAATAACTAACATTGTGGGTGTAAAAGCTTGTTTATTCATCTAAAACCTTCCGGTTTTTACAAAATCTCTTTTTTTATTAGAATTATAGACTCTTAATTTAAAATTTAGCATAAAGGAAGTTGATTATGTTTAAAAGAATTTTACCTATTTTGTTGATAGCTTTAAGTTTTGTTTTATTTTTTAATGTAAAAACAGAAATTGAAAACCAAGATTTAATTGAAACAGAATTAAATATAGAAGAATCTGATTTTGATAATGAATTGGACTTTGAGTTTGATGAAGTTGATTTTGGTGAAGAAGAAGTAGTTAACGAAGATGTGCAAGATACACAAGACGTAGAAGATGATTTTAATATGCCTTTATTAGATAAATTGAAGTTTGCCTATGAAAACCCATATTTTGCATGGTGTATATTCAAAGAAGAAGCCGGTGAACATTTTGATAACAATAAAAAAATATATATAGTTGGCGGATTAGTAACACTTGCTGCTTGTGGTGCCGGTGGATATTATTTATATAAAAATTCAAAAAAATAAGGCTTAATGTGGATAAGCATTTATTTGCGCTTTATTTAGAAAATTTATCTAATCTAATTTATAATCTTAAAAAAAATCAAACTTTTGAACTTGCAGATAAATCTTTGCATAATCGTTTAACACGTGTTCTGCGTTTAAAAGAAAATGAACAATTTGTTTTGTTTGATAAAAATTTAAACACAAAACTTTCTTTAAATTCCCAAACTTTTGAAAATACAAAAAAGATTTATATAACTATTAAAGAAATTAATAAAAATAAAGCTTTAGAGCCTGAAGTAATATTTTGCCCATCACTTTTAAAGAAAAATGCATTCGAAGAAATTATTTATACAGCTGCTCAAATGGGTGCAAATGTTATTCAACCGGTTATTACAGAAAAAGTTCAAAGAAAATGGGGCGGAGAAAAAGAAAGAGAACGGTTACAAAAAATTATGATTTGCGCGTGTGAGCAGTCAAAAAACTTTGTTATGCCTGTTTTGCATGATCCAATTGAACTAGAAGTTTTTCTTAAAAAGTCAGATTCAAAGAATTCTAAAAAAATCTTATTCGATGATAGTGGCAAACCTATTTTGGATTTACTTAAAAACTTAAACAAACAACAAAAATTGTTTTTAATGTTTGGTCCAGAAGGTGGTTTTTCTGAAAAAGAAATCGAATTAATCAAAGTTGCAGGTTTTGTAGCTTATGCGTTAACGCCTACCATTTTAAGATCCGTTGATGCTGTGATTTTAGGTTTGGGGTGTGTTGCAAGTGTTGTGCGCTAAAAAATGTTTATCATGTATCATTTTACAAGTTTAAGTAGTTATATACTCACCGATCACCCTTCACTCGATACAATTTGCAAAGCAAATCACTCGGGATGAGCGGGAGTGAATGTAATAAACATCTCAAACCTCACCGATCACCCTGAGGAGCGAGTGCAACGAGCGTCTCGAAGGGTCTTATTAAAATGAACAAATTTTACTTATACATTCTTAAGTGTAGAGATAATACATATTATATTGGGCATACAGATGATATTGAAAAAAGGATAGCTCAACACAAGGCAGGAACTTTTTCTACTTGTTATACAAAGAACCGCTTACCAGTAGAAGTTGTTTGTATTAAAGAATTTGGAAGTAGATATGAAGCTTTGTGTGCGGAGCGCAAGATTAAAAAATGGAGCAGAAAGAAAAAAGAAGCTTACATCAATGATGATTGGGAATTAATATCAGAATTATCAAAACGCAGAAAGAAAATTAAATAAGACCCTTCGAGACGCGTCTTGCAGCCGCTCCTCAGGGTGAACGGTTAAGGATAATTCTTAGAAAGGTTTACCCTTCGAGACGCTCGTTTCACTCGCTCCTCAGGGTGAACGGTCGAGAAAACACAACCCTCTTCAATTTGGGAACTTGAACTAAGACCGCATTTGTCTTGCCGTAAAACTTTGTGATTTTAAATAAAGTGGATAAAGTTTGAATTCAGATTTTTCTTTGCGCTGTTCAAGTGCAATTTCAGCAATTTGTTTTGCAGAACAAACTAAAATTAAATCGTGTGGAATTATCGCTTTTTTTCCAAAAGTTTTTTGAATTAAATCTTTGTGCAAAAGCGTTCCATTGCCAGAAAAAAGTATGTTTTTACCAGGAAATTTATCTTTAAGCTCACTAAGAAGTAAATTTATCTTTTTATAACCTTTTGAGTTTTCAATTTCTTTTGCTTCTTCTAATGTTGTTTTATTAACAATTTTGTTTATAGCAAAATAAACATCATTGTTATATGCATTCAAAAGGCTGACTAAAATTTCTGGATTAGAATTTTCAGAAAAACTATTTAGTGTTTCTTGGCTTAAGGCATCAAGACCGTCGATTCCGACTAGGGGAATTTTTTTTGCAAAACTGATTCCATTTGCTGTTGCAATTGTTACACGCAAAGAAGTAAAAGCACCTGGTCCTTGATCTAGACAAATAAAATCAAGATCAGAAACAGATAAATCATTATTTTTTAATAATTCTGATATGAAGGGAATTAAAAGCGAACTAGCTTTTCTGTTGATTTCGTTAATTGTTTGTAAACAAGTTGAACCATTAAATAATGAAATTTCTAGCTGAGTGTAGCTACCTTGTATGCTTATAAATTTGGGAGTGCTCATGAAATAACCTCACATCAAACACTTTATTCGTGTTGCTTTTTTGTTTTTTGTCTTTGATAGAATATGCTAAAAGCATCATCTTTTAGGGTGTTCTCTTTTTTTTCTATGATCTTGCCGCAATTCAGGCATTTCCACCCCTCAAAATTGATAAAGTGGTCAAAGAACGATTGCATAACCATTAAACCATCGCACTTCGGGCACTTCATAATTTCTACCCTTCCTTGCCGCTAATAGGCTTGTAATTTGATTTAGTCCATTAGTTAGAAACTCAATCCTTTTTACTTTTCATAAGTTAAACATTTTTTTATTGAATTGTAAAAATTTGAATATTAGGCCGATCAGCAAGGGGTTTTGAAATGTTTAATGTTAAGAAATTAAAGTTTCTGAAAGGCGAGGCTGTCTAAGTAGCTTTGTAATATAAATGCAGCTGCTACAGAATGACTTTGAAGCTTTGCTTCTTTTGATGGAATTTTTTTCTTTTTTGTGCTGTCTGCGCGCTTGCTACTTAATCTTTCATCCCACAAAATCCATTCTATTTTTTGGCCATATATTGTAGGAAATTGTTTTTCCAAGTCTTCTTTTATTTTAACTGTTTTTTTTGTTTGTTCGCTTTGACCGCCACTAAATGTTGTGGGATTTCCTACAACAACTTTTCCGATAGATTCTTCTGGCAAAACTTTTTCTAGAAAATCACAAAGTTCTTTTGGAGTAACTGTTTTGTATGGTCTGCATGTAATGCCCAAACCATCAGATATTGCACTTCCTATCCATTTATCACCTATGTCCAAAGCTAATATTTTCATAATATTTCCCTATTCTTATTTTTTAAATTATATGTTTGAATGTATTATGTTAATGGAGTTTTAAGAAATTTGGGAGAGTTTTTATTTAAGTTAAGCAATTTATAAGTTTTTCTGGGATTGAAAGGACTTCGGGTGCATAGAATAAAGAAAGATGCGATTTTTTTAATTGATGGTTCATATTTATTGTATCGATCTTACTATGGTCTTCGGCCATTACGGACATCAAAAGGTATTCCAACGCAGGCAACATATGGTTTTTGTAGAGCAATAAAAAAGATTATTGATGATTTTGATCCTACAAAAATGGCACTTGTTTGGGATAGCAAAGGTAAAACATTTAGAAGTGAAATTTATGAGGCTTATAAAGCCAACCGCCAAGCACCTCCAAGTGATTTATTTATTCAAAAAGAGCAAATAATAGAATTTGCAGATTCTATAGGTTTAAAACAAATTTCAAAAGCAAGTTACGAAGCTGATGATTTAATTGGTTCAATTACACAGGATTTTAAGAAAAAAGAGATTGTAATTGTCGGACCAGATAAAGATTTATATCAATTACTTTCAGATACCGTTTTGATTTTTGATCCATTTAAAGATCAAATAATTGATCCAGAAACTTTAAAAAAAGAAAAAGGATTTGGTCCAGAAAAGGTATCATTCTTTTTTTCTTTATTAGGTGACGCTTCAGATAATATTCCAGGAGTTAAGGGCATCGGCAAAAAGACTGCAGAAGAACTAGTAAATAGTTTTGATTCACTTGATGATCTTTACGCTAACTTGGATAAAGTAAAAAAAGATCGAACAAGAAAACTTTTAGAAGAAAGCAAAGAGAATGCTTTTTTGAGTCTAAAACTATTTTCTTTAAAACATTATAAATTAGATTTAGAAGAAGAAGATTTTAATTTTGATAAAGATGATTGGGCAAATGCGGCCCCAATTTTTATGGAATTAGAGTTTAAGAGCTTGGTAAAAGATGTACAAAAAAGATTTCCCCAAGCAGTAGAAGAGAAAATAGAAAACAAAAAAGAAGTTCAAACATCTTTGTTTGCAAGCAATGAAGAACCTAAAAAAGATCTTAAAGAAAAAAAGTGGAAATGCCATATTGTCCGAACGCAAGAAGAATTAGACAAGTTATTTGAAGTACTAAAAGAATCTAAAGAATTTGCATTTGATACAGAACTTACAGGGCTTAGACCTTTAGATAATGAATTGGTTGGACTTTCTTTTGCTGTTAATAAAAAAGAAGCTTATTACATTCCTTTTGGTCACAAAGCGGAAAAAGAAGAAAAAAATTTAGAGCGCGAGTTGGTTTTGCAAACACTAAAACCAATTTTTGAAAATAAAAAGATAGAAAAAATAATGCAAAACGCAAAGTTTGATCAACTTGCATTGTGGCATTATGAAGTAGAAACAAATAATGTAACGTTTGATACATTGCTTGCGGCTCATTTGTTGCGTAAAGATGAATGGGAAAGGATTAATCTAAAAGCTCTTTCTTTAAGGTATTTAGACGAGCCAATGCAAACATTTAAAGATGTTGTTGGGAAACATAAACATTTTGGTTTGGTTTCTATAGAAGATGCAGCAGAATATGGTGCGCATGATTCGCTGCAAACATTCAAGTTAAAATCTGTATTAGAAAAAGATCTAAATAAAGAAAAAAAGTTAAAGAAAATATTTAATGATTTAGAGATGCCTATAAGTCAGGTTTTGTTTGAAATGGAAAGCTTAGGTATAGCTTTAGATCCTGAAAAGTTAAGAGAAATTGGAAAAGAAATAGAAAAAGATCTTAATGCTGTTGAAAGTGAAGCATTAAAAGCTATTGCTGAATTTCGTAAACACGAAACAACAATAATTAATTTAAGTTCACCTAAGCAAGTAGAAAAGTTGTTATTTGATGAGCTTGAACTTCCTGTAATAAAAAAGAGTGGCAAAGGAAAGCGTTCAACAGATCAAGAAGTTTTATCTGCATTAAGTAATCAACATCCTATTCCTGGAATGATTGCAAAATATCGCGAACTCGCAAAACTTAAAAGCACTTATGTTGAGCCATTGATAAAAGAAATTAATCCAGAAACAGGCAGAATTCACACAAGTTTTAGTCAAACAATGGTTGCAACGGGTCGTCTTTCTAGTTCCAATCCAAATTTACAAAATATTCCTGTGGGTTCTGATCATGGAATAAAAATAAGATCAGCTTTTGTTGCACCACGGGGTAGAATCTTTTTATCTGCAGATTACTCACAAGTTGAATTGCGTGTTTTGGCACATATGACTAAAGATAAAAACTTAGTTGATGCTTTTTTACACGATAGAGATATTCATATACAAACAGCAAGTCAGCTTTTTGATGTCCCGTTAACAAAAGTTACACACGATCAGCGTCAAATAGGCAAACGGATAAATTTCAGTATTATTTATGGTTTAACACCTTTTGGTCTATCAAGAGATTTGGGCATAAAACCAAGTGAAGCAAAAGTTTATATAGATAAATATTTTGAACAATACCAAGGCGTTGCAAAGTGGATGGAAAAAACAATTGAAGATGTTAAAAAAGATGGATATACGCAAACTTGGTTGGGTAGAAGGCGTTATGTGCCAAGTATCTATGAAAAAAATAGAAATCTATATGAAGCAGCGCGAAGAATTGCTATAAATACTCCCGTTCAAGGAACTTCTGCAGAAATTATGAAATTAGCCATGATTGAAGTTAATAAGGAATTAAAAGATAAAAAATTAAATTCTGGAATGATTTTGCAAATTCATGATGAATTGGTCATTGAATTAGATAAGGATGATGAAGCAAAAGTAGAAAAAATCGTTAAAAAATGTATGGAAAACGTAGTTAAATGGGAAATTCCATTTAAAGTAACTATCAGAACAGGTAAGAATTGGGGACAAATAACTAAATAAAAGCCTTTGACTTTTGCTTAAAATCAAGGCAAAATAATTGTGTATTGGAAAAATGAGAGGTTATTAGGGTTCTGTTATAGAGGCAATCCAAGCAGTTACTAGAGAATTATAAGTTAACTATCAAAGAGAATGTATTAAAGATAAATCAAAACAAATTATAAGGAATAAGCATGGCAACGAGTAAAGCTGGCGGTTCGTCGTCAAATGGAAGAGACAGTAAAAGTAAAAGATTAGGCTGCAAGCGTTTTGATGGTCAAAGAGTAAATTGCGGAGAAATCTTGGTACGTCAACGTGGAACAAAAATTTATGCTGGCGTTGGAACTAAAAGAGGTGGTGACGATACTGTTTTTGCAGTGCAAGAAGGATTCGTTAAGTTTTACAAAGGTTTTAAAGGTAGAAAGTTTATTTCTATTATTGAACAAGTATCTTAAGTCGAAGATCAATCTTTATAAGTTAATTATTTTTTTGGGAAGAGTAGATTATGATTGGCAAATCTTTTGATTTTTTAAAATATCGTTTTGTTTGTTTAGCTGTTTCAGTTGCATTCTTATTAGCTGGAGTTGGAGCCTATGTTGTTAAAGGTGGTTTTAGATACAATATAGATTTTGCTGGTGGAACGGAATTACGAATAAGTTTTGAAAAAATTGTAAAAGCTGCAGATTTAAGAGCAGCAATTAATGAAAAAGGTTGGACGGATAATTCTATCCAAAGTGTTGGAGCTACTGGTAGAGAATTTATCGTTCACATTGGTGGAGAAAATGAAGATTTGGAAAGTAGCTTTAGAGTAGATATAGATAAGGCTTTTCCAGATAACAAAATGCAAGTATTAAATGTGGACTTTGTAGGTGCCGCTGTTGGAAAAGATATAAGATGGAATGCTTTTATATCAATATTGCTGTCTCTTTTGCTTATTCTTTTATACGTATCTATTAGATCTAAATATGGATATGCAATAGGAGCAGTTGTTGCGCTTGGTCATGATTTATTAGCTGTTTTGGTTTGTTTGTTGCTATTGAATGAACCAATGTCTTTAAATATTTTGGCTGCAGTTCTTACAATTCTTGGTTATTCATTGAATGATACAATTGTTATATTTAGCAGAGTTCGTGAAAACCTTAAAAAAATGAGTGGCGTTCCTACTGTAGATGTTGTAAATACAAGTATTAATCAAACATTAAAAAGAACAATGTTAACAAGTTTTTCTACTTTGATAGCTGTTGGAACGTTCTATTTGTTTGGTGGGGAAGCTTTAAGAAGTTTTTCGCTTACAATGATTTTGGGTATAATCTTTGGAACATATTCTTCTGTTTATGTTGCAAGTCCTGTAATGATTTTGCTTACCTCTAAAAATAAAGTAGAGAGTAGCAAATAAAAAACTAAAATATTTACTTAATTTTTTATTTTAAATAAGTGTGGGTTATTAAAGATAAAATTTATCTATAAGGGTATTACTTACTTGGAAAATAATTTAACTTTTTTTAGAGATATATGACAAAAATTGATAATAAAGAATTGAAAAACGAAAAAACTATTAATAAAAGTAAGACAGGGAAGCAAATTAGGGACAAAAATGAACAAGAAAGTAATATTAAAGGAGGTATAGATAAAACCATGAATAATGAACCAAAAAATGAACCTAAAAATGAAACGAAAAATAAACCTGAAGTTATAACTAAGACTTCTATAAATGTTCAAGAATTAAAAGAAATGCCAATTACTAAGTTGGTAAAATATGCTCAAGACTTGGGTATTCCAGGTGTTGTAACACAAAGAAAACAAGAGATAATCTTTAGAATATTAGAAGCTCAATCTGATAAAAGAATAGAGATTTACGGAGAAGGAATATTAGAAAGATTGCCAGACGGTTTTGGTTTTCTTCGATCTTCTAAGTTTAATTATGTTCCTGGACCAGATGATATTTATGTTTCTCCTGTTCATATAAAAAGATTCGGCTTAAGAACAGGTGATGTTTTAAAAGGAACACTTCGCAAACCAAAAGAAAGTGAAAAATATTTTGCTTTGCAAAGAGTAGAAAGTGTTAATTTTCAATCACCTTCAATGTCTTATACAAAGACTGCTTTTGAAAATTTAACACCAATATTTCCTGACGACAAATTTAATTTAGAAGGTGATCCTACCGTTATTTCCACACGAATGATGGATATTCTTACACCAATAGGTAAGGGTCAGCGTGGAATAATTGTTGCGCCTCCTCGTACTGGTAAAACATCTTTTTTAAAAGAGATTGCAAATACAATTCTTAAGAATCACAAAGAAGTGATTATGATAATTTTGTTGATCGATGAACGACCAGAAGAAGTAACAGATATGCAACGTTCTGTTGATGCAGAAGTTGTAAGTTCTACATTTGATGAATATGCAACAAGACACGTTCAAGTTGCAGAGATTGTTTTGGAAAAAGCAAAAAGATTAGTTGAATGTGGACATGATGTTGTTATTCTTTTGGATTCTTTAACTCGTTTAGCTAGAGCATATAATACACTTGCACCATCTTCGGGTAAAGTTTTGAGTGGTGGTATTGATGCAACTGCATTGCAAAGACCAAAACGATTCTTTGGTGCAGCAAGAAATGTTGAAGAAGGCGGATCATTAACTATTATTGCAACAGCACTTATTGAAACCGGTTCAAGAATGGATGAAGTTATTTTTGAAGAATTTAAGGGAACCGGTAACATGGAAATTCACCTAACAAGAAAACTTTCTAACCGTAGAATTTATCCTGCATTTGATCTTGTAAATTCTGGTACACGTCGTGAAGAATTACTTCTAGCTCCAGATGGAGTAAAGAGGATGTGGGTATTACAAAAATTCTTGTCTACAATGAATACTGTAGATGGTATGGAGTTTTTGATTGATAAAATGCGTAAGACCAAAACAAATGACGAGTTTTGGGCCATGATGAATAAAAAGAAATAGCAATTTGTTTTTATGGCAATCATTTTAGGAATTGAAACTTCTTGTGACGAAACTGCAGCAGCGGTGTATGATTCAAAAATACACCGCTTGCTTTCAAGCAACGTTTTCTCTCAAATAACATTACACGAAATTTATGGTGGTGTTGTTCCAGAAATTGCATCACGTTCTCATTTAGAAAAAATAGATATAATTGTTGAACAAGCCTTAAAGCAATCAGAAAAAACATTAGATGATGTTGATGCTGTTGCGGTTACAATATCTCCAGGTTTGGTTGGTTCGTTGTTAATTGGAACTTGTTTTGCAAAAGCACTAGCATGGGCAAAAGATAAAAAACTTATTGGTGTTGATCACTTAGAAGGTCATATTTTTTCATCTTTCTTAAAAGAAGACGGTTCTGTTCAAAACGTAGAATTTCCACATTTATGTTTACTTGCATCAGGTGGAAACACTGCTTTTTATTTAGTTAAAGATTTTGGTGATTTTGAATTAATTGGACAAACCTTGGATGATGCAGCGGGCGAAGCTTTTGATAAAATTGCAAAAATTATAGGCTTTGGTTATCCCGGTGGTGCAGTTATCGAAAAAAAAGCAGCCGAAGTTGAGTTTCAGGATTTCTTTAAATATCCAAGAACTAAAGATGTTAATAAAAGTTTAAACTTTAGTTTTTCTGGATTAAAAACCGCAGTGCTTTATGATTTGGTAAAACGTGGAGCTTATGATTTGCAAAAAGGTCCAATTTGGAACGCAATTACACCAGAGTTACAACAGCAAGTTGCAAGTTCTTTGCTTGTTTGTGTTGCTGATGTTTTTCAAAAAAAACTTGAATTAGCTCTTAAACTTTTTCCTCAAGTAAAGGCGGTTACTTTTGTTGGAGGCGTTGCTTGCAACAACTTTTTAAAAACTAAATTGCAGAATGTTTGTAAAAAATGGGATAAAAAGTTTGTTAGTCCGCATTACAAATTTTGTGGAGACAATGCTGCAATGATTTCTTTTGTTGGTGGCTATAAAGCAGAACGCGGTCAATTTTCTGATTTTTCTCTAGACGTTTTAAAATAAAATAATAGATCCTAAAGCAATACTGAATATAGTTCAGTGCAGGATTTAGGATGACAAGTAAAGATGATAGTAAATGCCGTTCGCCCTTCCCTCGATACAATTTGCAAAGCAAATCACTCGGGATGAGCG
>Ga0075115_10001652_pt1 | contig 10773 bp, 12 predicted proteins | sample AntAceMetag02UKH_FD_69785 | JGI IMG/M metagenome (GOLD analysis project Ga0075115, IMG submission 69785) | Saline lake microbial communities from Ace Lake, Antarctica - Antarctic Ace Lake Metagenome 02UKH | ecosystem: Environmental > Aquatic > Non-marine Saline and Alkaline > Saline | place... | reverse complement strand
CAGTTCACGACAATCGTACTATTGATATTCTTTTATCCGCCCCAAAGGGTAACTGGCTCCATGATACTGCAATCCGTCACCAGCTAATATCCTTTGACAATAAAACCCATTTTACTGAGTGTAATTTTTCCATGTTTATTGTGGGGCGTGATACTGGGAATGCACAAGTCTTTCATGACATTGACTTCTTACGGGAAAGTTGGGGGCAATACCTTAAGATACTTTCCATAACACCAGAGGCTTACGAATATCAAACAGCGCTCGTATTGAGAAAATGATGAGACATCTTTTGGTATGCTCCGTCATAAGTCATAGAATTTGGATGCTGAGGAGGTATTCTGATGATTCGAGGACATTTTTTCTTCCCCCGCTTTGGTTTTATTTACAGAATTATCACAGCTAATCTGATCCTTCTCCTCTTTCTTTCGTCAGGGATCGCCCATGCAGATATCCAGTGGGGAAGTTGTGGTCCGTACGGTCTTGAAATTAGTAAGTTAGCCGTAGATCCCTGCAATTCTGATACTGTTTACGCCGGCACGAGGTGTAATGGCGTATTCAAGAGCGTTGACGGGGGCAGTAACTGGTCCCAGATCAACAACGGCCTGACACACAAACAAGTTCTAGATTTAGTCATAGGTATCACAGATCCCAACACAGTATATGCAGGAACTGATGGCGGCGGGGTATTTAAGAGTCTTGATGGAGGTCATACCTGGATAGCGGTCAACAACGGTCTGACAACCATGAATATCCTGAACTTGGCCATTGATACAATCAATTCTGATACTATTTACGCCGGCACATGGGCTGGCGGTGTATTCAAAAGTATTGATGGGGGCAGTAACTGGTCCCCGATCAATAACGGCCTGACAGACATGTATGTTCATGATCTAGTTACAGATCCCTCAAATTCCGACATAGTATATGTTGGGACTAATTGCGGCATATTCAAGAGCGTTGATGGTGGCAACAACTGGGTAGCAATCAATGACGGCCTGATATATCCTGTTTTTTGGGTTCTGGCTATAGACTCTGTCAATTCCAACATCGTTTATGCCGGAACTTATGGCGGCTTTTTTAAAAGCGTTGACGGAGGTGTCAACTGGGGTCTGATTTATGAAGGTTATGGTAGTAGAGTTATGGTTACAGATCCCAACAATCCTAATACGCTTTACATCAAAGGACATGGTGGCGTATTAAAGAGCGTTGATGGTGGCAGTAATTGGATTGAGGTCAATGATGGACTGACGAACGAATATGTTTGTGCCTTGGCCATAGATCCCAGCAATTCCGACACGCTTTATGCCGGAACAGATGGAGACGGAGTATTTAGGTCACCTGCTATGTCACCCACTGCTCAGTCCCGGGGTGTGGAAATGGAGGGGCACATCGGTGGCGAAGCCAACGCTATCTACATACAAGGGAACCATGCCTTTGTTGGCCTGGGTTGGGAACTGGCTGTTCTTGACATTAGCGAACCAGCTCAGCCCAAGCGAATAGGCTATGTGGTGCTGCCTGAACCCATTCAAGAAATTCATGTTGCCGGCAGTTATGCATATGTCGCTGACGGAGAGGGGGGTTTACAAGTTGTGGATGTCTCGAACCCTTTAGCTCCAGTGAAAATGGGCTCTTACGATACACCAGCACCTGCCTTAGATGTGGTCACGGCGGGCAACTATGCCTATGTTGCTGCAGGTGAGGCGGGTTTAAGGGTTGTGGATATCTCAGACCCAAATGCTCCAACAGAAGTGGGCTTCTACGACACACCAGGGAATGCCGTGGGTGTAGATATGGCAGATAGCTATGTCTACCTTGCCGATACAGAAGTATTTCGTGTAATTGACGTATCGAACCCCATGGCCCCGATAGAAACCAGCTCCTATTCCGCTTCTGACAACTCAGCTTGCTTACACAAAATAAATGACGTGGTGGCGGTAGGGACCTACGCCTATATTTCGATTAGTGCTTCTCCGCCTAAGTTTTATTTTGAATATCTCCTTTTGTTAGATGTCTCAAATCCTGGTAACCCTGAATATATCGGTAGATTTGATGGTGGAAGAGGAATAGCAGTGGCAGGAGATTATGTATACGTTGGTTCAAAATCATGCTCTTATTCCAGCCTGTGCTCTGCAGACATTTTTGCCTATGACATTTCAGATCCAGCCACTCCTGTCCAAATCAGTGCTTTCAGTTGTTCACACCGGTCAGCATACGGATACGTAACAATAATGGATATAGCGGTGACAAATGGTCATGCTTATGTCGCTGCTTCTACACAGGGCCTCCGGATTATAGATATCTCGGATCCTGCATCGCCCGCCGAAGTCGGTTTGTACAACACACCATCTACTGTAAAAGCCATGGCAGTAACTGCACAATACGCCTACACACTTGGTGATGAAATGACAGGTAGCCCTGGTTTCCAAGTGCTGGAAATAGATATCACGAACCCACTAAATCCATTTGGGGTCGGGCATTACCAAACTTTCGATTTTTCCTCTAACGATATCGCAGTGCTAGATAATTATGCCTATGTCGCTGATTGGTCCGGAATTCACATATTGGATACTTCGAACCCCACAGCCCCAACTGAGATAGGTTTCTTCGATACGTGGGGTGCGTGTGCAGATAGTAACGACAAATGTGCCGCGGAGAGTGTTGTGGTTGTGGACAGCTATGCCTATGTGGCTGCCGCGGAAAGTGGTCTGCGGGTTTTGAATATTTCTGATCCCGGCAACCCGATAGAAATCGGTCACTATGATACACCAGGTTATGCAGTCGACATTACGGTTTCCGGCAGTTATGCTTACTTAGCCGCTGGGGATAACGGCTTGCGGATCATAAATATTTCCAACCCGTCATCTCCCACTGAAATTGGATTTTATAAGGCATCATGGTGGGAAGCCCAGGCGGTCGCAGTGGCAGACGGGTACGCTTATATTACCGCTGGCTACGCTGGGTTGCGCATAATCGATGTGATTAACCCATTTGCCCCGGCTGAGGTAGGTGCACTTTCCATATTGGGCCCTGCGCAGGATGTGACAGTCGTGGATGGCTATGCCTATATAGCCGCTGGTGAGGCAGGCATGAGAGTCGTGGATGTTTCGGACCCCACAGTTCCAACTGAAGTAGGCTATTTCATTACACCGGCGCGAACTGCCCGGAAGGTGGAAGTGAAGAACGGCTTGATCTACGTTGCCGATGGGAATGGGGGCCTTTTTATCCTTACAAGTTTTGGCCCACCGGATATCATGATCACAGGGGATTTCAACAGAAACGGCACAACTGACGTTATGTGGTATGAAACACAGAATCAGACCGCGAGCTTTTTTATGTCTGACGGCGAGTATTTCTCACTGAGTTCTACTCTCAGGTTTGATGGTTTTGGTATGCCGGATGCCATTGCAGTCGGAGATTTCGACGGAAACGGTAAACACGACATCATGTGGTTTGAGACAGAGAATCGAACGGCGAACTTTTTCATGTCTGACGGGGCGTACTTCTCATTGAGCCCCACTCTCAAGTTTGATGGTTTTGGTCGACCAGATGCCATTGCCATTGGAGATTTCGACGGAAACGGTAAACACGACATCATGTGGTATGAGACAGAGAACCAGACGGCAAACTTCTTCCTGTCTAATGGAGCATACTTCTCATTGAGCCCCACTCTCAAGTTTGAGGGTTTTGGTCAACCAGATGCCATTGCCGTTGGAGATTTCGACGGAAACGGCGTAGATGATGTCCTGTGGTACGAAACGTGGAATCAAACGACCAACTTCTTCATGTCTGACGGATTGAACTTTTCATTGAGCCCCACTCTCAAGTTTGAGGGTTTTGGTCAACCAGATGCCATTGCCGTTGGAGATTTCGACGGAAACGGCACAACTGACGTTATGTGGTATGAAAAACAGAACCATACAGCGAGCTTTTTCATGTCTGACGGTGCATACTTCTCACTGAGCCCTACTCTCAGGTTTGAGGGTTTTGGTCAACCGGATGCCATTGCTACAGGGGATTTCGATTGTAACGGGAAATATGACATTATATGGTACGAAACCTGGAATCAAGCTGCACATTCTTTCATATCTGACGGCACATTTTTTTCCTTGAGCCCGACCCTTGAGTTAGTAAGTATCGGTCCATAATGAGACGTACTTTTGGTATGTCGCACGACAAAAAAATAGATAAAATTGCAACTACTTATATAACCAAAATAGACAAATCCATAACTATCATAGAGGGAAATCTGGGGGACGTCCTTTACTACGTTGAATAACTCCTTTTAGACCCACATAGACAACTCCAAGTTCTTATCCATCGTCCCCACGCCTCATTCAGAATAATGGGATACAAGTACGATATATAGTGTGCACGAGAGTCAAGCGGATAGGCCAATTCCTGTTTTTGCTTCCCACGTGGTTTATTTGAATTATTTGGCAACGTCACCTGTCAATCTGTTAGCCAGGGGTTCAAAACTAAAACCCCTGTGGGCTCAAAATGCCTGGTATTTCGCGTGACCACTGTTAATCCATGCTCAAGAGCAGTTGCCGCGATCAACAGATCCGCTCCTGAATGACCAAGCTCTTCACTCAGTCTCCCCCGGCGACGCGCTATATTAATATCGACAGGAATAATCCTGTTACTATAATACAAAAAGATATTGGAAAGCCAGTCTTCCAGCTTTTTTGCAAACACCGGATTCTTTTTTCTCTGGTTGGATATCCCCTTTTCTACCTCACCAATTGTGACCACGCTCAAAAAAAGATCATACGCAGGGGCATCCTTAAACCAGCGTACAACATTCCTGTCCCGATTTTTCTTCCTAAGTTCTGAAAGAACCACCGTATCGACCAAAAAACCACAACGCGACTTCCCTCAAAGAAACTTCACTACGCTCAAACTCACCTTCGTTAGTTGGCATATTAAGGAGGTGTTCATTGAACGATGGCACAGCCATTTTTTCCACATGCCGGAACCTGGCAAAATCCTCAAATGAAATAACACTACAGCAGGCACGCCACGCTTAGTAACCACCTGTGGCTTACCCTGTTTTGCTGTCTCAACCACGGCACTGAACTTGTTTTTTGCATTTTGAAGCGACCACTGAACTAACGACAACCTGATGCCTCCTGTATAGATGCTAAATCTAAGTTAATAATAATATTAAACATTTTGCATTGTAACCTTTTTCAGTATGCGTTCACGGGTTCAGGGTTACTAATTGACAACATGTGTATGGAAGTCGTATATTGTATTTCATTGTCATTCATAAGAATTCAGTCTATGAGAAGGTTATATGCGTGCCGTTCAAAAAAGCTTACGGATACCTCAAGAGACCTTGGAAGAAATTGAAAGAATTGCGGATGAATCCGGCCGCGATTTTTCTTCCACAGCCAAAGATCTTCTCACAGAAGCCATCAAGATACGCCGGTGCCCTGGTGTCATCTTTGCGGATGGTGTGAGTGGAAGAAGAGCCAGAGTTGCGGGAACCGGTCTAGAGATTTGGGAAATCATCACAACTTATAAGAGCGTCAATCAAGATTTTCGGCGTTTCCAGAAAGCTTACCATTGGTTAACCGAACAGCAGAAGTTCTGCAATAGGGGACGTTGCCAATTTAAACAACATATCTTGCTGAACTCTTCCGACTGAGTGAATGTGAAATGAGGGACGTTGTTTCAGACAAAGCTGGAACTGAAGTGTACCCCATTGTCATTCATTTTCTATACGCCTTTCCTCGATGTTCGCCCAGGGTCATAAAAACAATCTTTTTTTCTCTGTCGATTTCGTAGAAAAAACGGTAAGAGCCTATCCTGTATCTCCATGTTGGTGGTTGCCAATCCCGAAGCCGTTTTATATTAGGCCCAATTTCGGGTGATGCTTTTAGTCGGAGGTAGACATACTTTCTGAGTTTCTTTTTTATTTTTTTTCTTTGACCACCGAAATCTTGTTCGAGGGATTTTAAAAAATTTTCCGTTTCAAATACCTTGTACATCGACAAAAGATCCCTTCATTTGTTTTACGTCCTCGGAACCTTTCTTCAGGCCAGCGACAAGCCTTGAGTTTCCTAAAATCTCATCCATTTCAATATGATCAACAAAAAGCTCTTCTTCAAGTTTTTGCTGGGCTAAATAATTAATGAGGTTAGAAATAGGTCTATTAACGGCCTCTGCCGCATTGGAGTAAAGTCTATATTCCTCATCTGATAATCTAAGAGTTATGGTTTTTGGCATTTTAAAGCTCCTCATTCGCATTCTTTTGTATTCATTTTAATTCTTCTTGTAATCAAATGCAAACTAAAATATACTTTTTTATTCTCCCCAGGGATTGTAGTGAGGGACGTTGTTACCTTCTGACCTTATTGCAAATATCCCCATAGTTTTTGGGGGATTAATGGGGGACGTTGGTACTTTTGTTACTTTATTTGTAGAAGACTATAGTCAGTTAACAGCAAGCCTCCCCTCCCCACTATTTTCTGATCAAAGGGCAGCTTAAGCCAATCCCTGATTAAGCTTCTTGAGTATTTCTTCGATTTTTTTCTTAGAAATATCCTGCTTATCCCCTAAACTTTATAGTTCATCCCAAACTTCCTTCCATGGTTTGATTCTATCTAACTTGATGTCCTCTAATCCCTTTTTGACCAATTTTTTAAATTCAACTGACTGAGAAAGAATTTTCGTTTCCTTACGATCTCCAAATTCTTCAAGAATGGCAAGAATCTTCTTATAGCTTTCTATGGGAAGAATAACAGCAGTGGCATTACCTTTCTCATCGATCACATATTGTTCACCTGTCGATGTATCCATATCGTAAAATGCTTCTCCTGTATATCCCTTATACTTCATCATGATCCACCTCCGCTATTTCCAAAAATTTTCGCATGGCGATCACCGCGCCTTTGTCAGCCTCCTTCTGCGGATGTGGCCTGTGGAAGGCTTCGATATCACTCCAAACAATACCAGCCTGAGTTGGTTTTTTAAAAATTGCCTTGAGAGTTTTCGGGTATTTTCGCTTCACGCACAAATGATAGCATTGGGGGTATCACTGAACAAGTATTTTCGGGAAAGCATTGAATGTCGGAGCTACCCCGGTTAAATACGCTGCGCTGTCCTTCGTGAACGGGGCACGGCGGGGCAGGCAGAGAAATATATTTTTTGGCACGGATTAGAGATTTGTCTTTGGAATTCAGGCGACTGGAATGTGTTTGGGGGACGTAGCTACAAAGATCAGCCTGCTGCCATGAGCTGGCAGGCGAAAACTCCCCTGGTCGGCGGCATACGCGTTACCTATGATTGGTTGAGCGCTATGTCTTTTGACAAATTGATTCGAGAAGCTCGACTTAAATCACCTGACATTCGTATAACTTAATTTTACTATCGTCTGTCATAAGCGGATATTTCGTAGCGATACTCTGGGAAATCAACATACGATCAAAAGGATCTCGATGATGAAATGGCAGATTCTTTAACAGCAGAGCATCCCGGCCTGAAAAATCAAGAAGTTCAAAGCCACTTTGCAGGACAAGATCTACAGGGTCAAAATTAATCTGCAGTTTACCGATAGAGGCTTTTATCATAAGCTCAGCAATGGTGATAGAACTGACATAGATGATATTTGTCAGCGATTCCAGCTCTCTGACTTTTTGTTCCGCAATCCTTGATGGGTCTGAGAGCGACCAGAGAAAAATATGGGTATCAATGATGATCTTCATTGCGCATTTTTTTCTTCATTGCCATAAAACATCTTATTTATATCGGAATCTTCCTCCATTATATTTTCCGGCACTTCCAGTTTCCCGGCAAGCAACCCAAGTTTTCTTTTGCCTTCAGGTTTGTAGATGACGAGCTCCACCAACGGCAGATTATTTTTGGCTATGACCACCTTTTCTCCACAGTAGACCATGTTGACCAATTTTGATAAATTTGTTTTTGCCTCAGAGATATTCACTATCATTCCCGTCTCCTTGCCAATAAATAATGTTAACCTATTGTACCAGACTTGGTCAACTTGGTCAATGTTGTGGGCTACCAACTTAAAGCGGGACACCTTCCCATCAGCGCTAACTCAGTGTCCTTCTCGGGAATAGTTGTGAAGTGTACCCCATTATGAAGATATTCAAAGCGAAATATACTAAGGGCCTGCCCGCCATCAAGAGGCTCAGGCGAGACGGGCGGGCATTTACATCCAAACGTCATTCCGGCGAAAGCAGGAATCCAGACATCTTACCCTGACTTATTTAGAACTTACTCCCCGACCTAAATTGAGAAAACAAAATTTGGAGTTTCCGTTCAGGCATTAAATAAGTGCAAAAGAAATTTAACTGGATAAACTGGGTAAACAAAGGTGCGAAGACGCAAAGATAGAAGATTATGAGAGATTTTTGCAAAAGGTGACATTTTTTGTCAGGCAAGGAAGGTGCTCATATGGCAGTTGTGCAAAGGTCTCGGGAAGTGGCTGTTCAGGAGATAGTAGTTAAACCCAACACCTGAAAATCTTTATCAAAAGATAGGGCCGGCATGTTCTTGAGTTTCCCTGAAATGAGGACACGTGAGAGGGCATCCACAAAAGAAATCTTTCTGTCTTTACCAAAAAGATTGAACAAGGCAATTGCTTGATGATGTTGACTTTCCGTGGAATGATAAATTTTATAGAGATCAATCGATTGGTTGAAGGTCAATGCCTCAGAATAACCATACCTGTGAAGGAGAACAGTCATAGCCTCCGAGATAACAAACCAACAGGTATGAATTATGATTCGATTATCCTTGATTTCTTTAAAGAGTTCTAAGGCGCGTTTGTGTTTTGTGTCCTTTTTTGTAAACAGTGCGATAAAAAAACTGGCATCGCAGTAAACTGCGTCAAAGCCTTTTAAGGTTTTCATTAATTGTTTCCATATAACATAGACTTATAGTTTTGCGCTACTGGTCGTAATTTTTCTTTTGGTTCCGGCAGGGCCTTAAATGATATATCTTGTACAGTTTGTCAAAGAAAATGGGAAACGAGTGAAGGAATGTAATAGGGGACGTTGCCACTATTCCACCATTTGTCACGATTAAAGGATTACGGATTAAGTGTTTCTGAGTTCCACCGAGGATGTGTTGATACGTCAAGTCGTTGAATCGGGGAATCGTTAATCGGCCAATTCGTTTTCATGACTCATAGGGATCTGGGGGACGTCCTTGAATTTATTGACTTTCTTCATGGCACTGAGTCCAGGTTAACAACCATCCATTTTATCCCAACTTTCTCCTTAATTCCCGTAACTTTTGATAGTCGATCAATTGTGCATTATGAACTTTCTGAAGATTTTTAATGGTCTTTAATTTGCGAAAAATTGAGACTAAACAAGCTCTGCAAAATTTTCTTTTGTTACAGGCATGACCGGACTCCCTGGGTATGCCTTTTGAAAAATCTGCGGCACTTTGAATTTCTTTTTCCCCCACTTAAATTCATAACCTGCAAGTTTTCCCAAAGCGCCCCGCCATCCTGGCGCAGAGGAAAAGGATTAAAATTATTGATGATGGCGTTGCGGATCCCAGTGTCGACAAAATATATTTTTCTGAGCTTTTTTAGTTCGTTACGCAGATTACGGCTAAATGGCCGCAAGGAAAACACTACAAATGCCTGCTCAAGTATCCGTATATAGCTGGCTACGGTTTTCTTGTCGATCCTAAGTAGGCCAGCCAGTTCATTGTAAGAAACCTCACTTCCTATCTGCAGCGCCAAAGCTTGCAGAAATTTTTCCAGGATTTCCGGATTTTTTATATGCTGATACTGCAGGACATCTTTATACAGGTAACTTCGGGCAATTTCTTTCAATAAATCACGCTCTTCCCCATAATTTTGCACGATTTCCGGATACATGCCGTAAATCATCCGATGTTCCAGCAGACGTTTTATCTCCAGGTCGGCAAGGTCATGCCGTAACTCTTCAATGGAGAAAGGAAAAAGCTGCAGTTCGTATTTTCTGCCGGTCAACGGCTCTGATATGGTATTGGAAAGTTCAAAAGCCGAACTACCGGTTGCTATCACTTGTACATCTGGAAAATTGTCCACTATAAGTTTCAAGCACAAGCCAATATTGATTATACTGCAAAAAGTCTGAGTTAACCAGGATCAATATAGTTGACAAATAAGCGTATATCTATTATATAAAGAAACTAGATTGTTTAGCTAAATTAAATGTTTCACGTGAAACATTGATCCTAGAGTAATAATTAATGTTTAAACCAAAAGATACTCAAACTACTATATTTCAAACGCATCTTTATTTTCCAGATAAACTCAAAAACAGGTTAAAATAATCATGGGCTGAAATCTTTAGAAAAGACATAATGCCAATAATACCAGAGGAAAAATTTAGCGAACTATATTCAGAAAACATGGGAAGACCTTGTGTACCAGTAGCGCTATTGATAGGTCTCTCCATCCTAAAAGAAATGTATGATTACTCTGATGAAAAACTCATTGAAGAACTCTACTTCAATACAATGGTGCAATATGCATTGCAGGTAGACCCATTCGAGGCGGAAATCAGCATACGCACTCTCTATAACTTCAGAGAACGTATTATGAATTCACCAGCAATCAAGAAAACTTTTTTCTCCATCGTCGATACAATCATCGAAGAGGCCTCTATCAAGACCAGCTTCCAACGGCTTGACTCTAAACACTTCTATTCCAACATGGCTCACCTGACCAGATTACAGCTCTTTGTACGAACCGTCGAGAAATTCCTGAAGTCTCTTGAACCGTCATGTCTTGAGGATTTACCT
>Ga0075115_10001649_pt1 | contig 10785 bp, 13 predicted proteins | sample AntAceMetag02UKH_FD_69785 | JGI IMG/M metagenome (GOLD analysis project Ga0075115, IMG submission 69785) | Saline lake microbial communities from Ace Lake, Antarctica - Antarctic Ace Lake Metagenome 02UKH | ecosystem: Environmental > Aquatic > Non-marine Saline and Alkaline > Saline | place... | reverse complement strand
CCCGTAGAAAGCAACATATCCATTTCACGCTCAGAGGGATTATCCGTTATACCTTTAGAAAGCTCAACCAGCTCATCTGTAGTATCGCCTAAAGCAGAAACCACTACCACCACATTAAACCCTTTTTTCTTATAGCCAACTACTCTTTTTGCTACGCGCTTGATACAGTCTAAATTGGCAACAGAGGAACCACCGAATTTCTGAACAATAATTTTTTTCATCTTGTCTTTTTTATTTTTATAATTGCAGTCATCGACTCTTTGATCATTATAACTGAAAAAATAACCAACAAAATACAAATTGAAGCCAATAGATAACTTGCTGAAGCAATAAATGAAACTATCTGGATAATCAAAGCAACAATAGTAGTAACTAACATTATACCCGCGGGAATAATCGTATACCTGATTTTTTTACCTTTCGATAAAAGCCATGCGCTTAAAACAAGTAAAGTCAAAGCAGCTACAAGCTGATTAGATGCGCCAAAAACAGGCCAGATCTTTTTCCAGCTGCCGGAAATCACCAAACCTGCAGCAAGAACAATTACTAAAAAAGTTGAAAAAAACCTATTCTTAATACGGAATATATCCTCAGTCATATACCTATTAATCCTGCCCATCGCATTTAGAAACAGCAGGCACTTGCCTATTAAAATCAACCCCAAACAGTTTTTCGATTAAACGCGCATAGAAAAAATAGCCTAGTGCTAAACCGGCTATTCCAATCAAAAGAATAACTACACTGTTCATTTATATATTTAGGTTTTAATAAAATATTTTATCAACTCTTCCCCGGAATCAAATTTTTTATCAGAAAGTTTTGCCTGCGCCTCGCTAAAAGCTTTCGCTGCCGCAGGAACAATATTTTTGCCAATCATCGCAAAGGGAACTGGATCTGCAGTATGGGTTTTAAGTTCAATTGGAGTCGCATGATCAGGTACAACTAAAAGTCTATAATCACAGTTTTGGCCTTCCAGATAGTTTAAGATCTTTCCTACTATCTGCTGATCAAACCGTTCAATTGCCAGGATTTTTTCCTGCAGATCACCATTGTGCCCTGCTTCATCAGGTGCCTCTACGTGAACATAGACATAATCATCTTTTTTTAAAACCTCGATTGCTGCATCTGATTTTCCTGCATAATTAGTATCATAATAACCCGTTGCCCCCTCAACATTAATAACCTTCAAACCGACTATCTTGCCAATACCTTTAATTAAATCAACAGCTGAAATCACTGCTCCTTTAAGTCCGTACTTTTCATAAAAGCTTTCCATGCTAGCGCCCTGTCCAAACCCCCAAAGCCAAATGCTGTTTGCAGGATTTTCTTTCAAATCAACCCTAACAAAATTGATTTCATGAGCAGATAATACCTTAGTTGACTCTTCCATTAAATGCGTAAGCGTCTCCGCAAGAGAACCTTTAGGCAGATATTTTTTTATCTGTTTTCCAGTAATGTCATGCGGAGGCGTACATTTTAAATCTTTTATATCTAATTTATTATTGTTTTTTATCACCAATAGATGCCTATAACTTGTGCCTGGGAAAAACTTTATCGTTTCACTGCCTAATTTTTCATCAAGAAGCCTAATCAGCTTATGGGCTTCTGCTGAAGTAATATGCCCTGCACTATAATCAACCATCTTATTATCAAATATAGTAACCAGATTGCACCTGAAGGCCAAATCATTTTCACCTAATTCTACATTTAAATTTGCCGCTTCCAAAGGAGCACGGCCTGGATAGTATTTTCTTGGGTCATACCCAAACAGTGAAAGATTTGCAACATCAGAAGCAGGAGTAAATCCATGCGGTACGGTCTTAACCATGCCCATCATGCCCTTATTGGCAATCATATCAAAATTAGGAGTCTTAGCAACTTCCAACGGCGTATAACCGTTTAGACTTGCAATAGGATAATCTGCCATACCATCTGGAACCAATACGACGTATTTCATTGAATTTGTTTGATTACCTCTTTTATAGTCGCAGGAATTGCCGGCTGGATATTAACAGACTTTAATACCCTATCCGGATCCTTTAAACCGTGGCCTGTTAAAATACAAACTATCTTAATCTTTTTCTTCTGTGAAATAATCTTTTTAAAATAACCTTTTTTTACATATTTTAATAATCCAGCAACAGAAGCAGCTGATGCCGGCTCGACAAACACACCTTCTAAAGAAGCCAAAAGTTTATAGGAAGTAAGAATCTCACGGTCAGTTACTAAATCAATTACACCTCGGGATTCTTTCTTTGCCGTTACTGCCTGTTTCCAACTTGCAGGATTACCAATCCTAATTGCGGTTGCAATGGTCTCAGGGTTCTTAAATATTTTATCATGTACAATAGGAGATGCTCCTTCTGCCTGAAAACCCAGCATTACAGGAAGGTTGTTTATCTTCCCTGCTTTTTTATATTCCTTATAACCCTTCCAATAGGCAGTGATATTACCAGCATTACCTACAGGAATACAATGAAAATCAGGCGCGCTGGATAAATTATCGCATATCTCAAATGAACCGCTTTTTTGACCTTCGATCCTAAAAGGATTAAGTGAATTAACCAAAGTAATTGGATAATTATCAGCAATATCTCTTACCAGCTCCAACGCCTTGTCAAAATTGCCTTTAATCGGAATCACCTTTGCCCCATGGATCAACGCCTGGGCAAGCTTACCTAAAGCAATTGCCCCTTCAGGTATTAATACAATACTTTTCATATCTGCCTTGGCGGCATAAGCTGCTGCTGAGGCGGAAGTATTTCCTGTGGATGCGCAGATTACCGCCTTTGAACCAGCTTCTTTGGCTTTAGAAACCGCTAAAGTCATACCCCTATCCTTAAAAGAACCTGTAGGATTAAGCCCTTCATATTTTAAATAAATTTCAAAGCCCTTACCTACCAACTGACTTAATTTATGCGCATAGATTAAAGGGGTATCCCCTTCCAATAAACTGACGATAGGAGTATTTTTACTCACAGGCAAATACTTTTTATATCTATTTATAACACCCTGATATTTCATTTGATTTAAATATCCTCCATCCTTATGATCACGGTCTTTTCTTTTACAATAGGAAGGTTATCAATATATTTTATTGCTTTTTTTAACGGCTCTTCCTTAGCCAGATCAGTTATCATAACAATAGGCACAGCCCGAGAATATTTACGCTCTTTCTGGGTAACAGAAGCAATGCTTATACCGAATTGTCCTAAAATTCCGGAAATTTTAGCAAGCACACCTGGTTTATCTATAGCCATGAATCTAATGTAATAGCGAATCTGGAACTGATCAGTTTTACCTAATAGCTTAACAGACTTATCCTCAACAACGTTTACGTTTGATTTAAAAAGCCCTGCCTTTATGTTTTTGGTTAATTCAACTATATCACTTACAATGCTTGATGCAGTAGGAAATCTTCCTGCGCCCTTACCATAAAAGAAAAGCCTTCCGGTCAAATCACCGTTTAGGCAAATACCGTTATAAACCCCATCAACGCAAGCCAAAAGGTTCTCTTTGGGAATCAGAGTAGGATGAACCCTTACCTCGAGCTTATCCTTATTCTTTTTAGCAATTGCCAAAAGTTTTATTTTAAAACCCAATTCTTTAGCATAGCAAATATCCAAAGAAGAAACCCGGCTTATACCTTCAACTAAAATATTTTTAATATTCACGAATTTACCAAAAGCCAAATAACACAATAAACCGATCTTATGGGCTGAATCGATCCCTTCAACATCTAAAGAAGGATTACTTTCAGCGTAGCCTTTTTTCTTAGCCTGTTCCAGAGCCTGGGCAAAACTGCAGTCATTTTCAGTCATCAAACTTAAAATATAATTTGAAGTCCCATTTAATATGCCGTAAACCCCCAGGAATTTATTGGCAATCAAACCCTCTTTGATTGACTTTATTATCGGAATACCTCCTGCAACAGCAGCTTCAAAATAAATATCCTTGCCCAAAGTTTTACTCATAGAAAAAATACTTTTTGCCTCTTCGCATAAAAGCGCCTTATTGGCAGTGACAACATACTTTCCCTTACGCAGGGACTTCTCGACTATCTCCTTGGCAGGATGCACCCCACCAATAAGTTCCACAACAATATCAATGGAAGGATCATTTATAATATCGTCTACTTTTTTAGTCAACAAAGAACTCTTAACCTTGACGATTCTTTTAGTTTTTAAATCTTTATCACAAATCTTTTTAATACAGATATCGATTCCAGTCTTCTGCTTTAACAGGGATTTCTTAGATTGTAAGATCTTTACAACCCCGCTACCGATAGTACCAAAACCAATTAAACCGATATTTACTTTATTGCTCATTTGCCCCCCCTATTTAAATAATTGTTTAGGGTTATTTCAAGGCTTTGTTTCTGACTTTCATCCATATTCACAAACTTTAAACGCGTATCATAACTAAGCCCTCTGATAACTTCTTTAGAATCTAAAACTTCTGCCATAAAATGTATCGGCTCTTTATTAAACGGGAGCCTTACTTCAAGAGTTAAAACCGTACCCTGTTCAAACTGTTTTGTCGTAGAAAGAAGCATCCCTCCGCGGCCGATATTTTTAGTCTGAGAGACATCTATTTCAGAATCAGCTAAACTGGAGTTTTTATAGGTTACAATAAATGTCCCTGGTGTTCGGGATGATTGCCGTTTAGAATCATCATTAGAATTATCGTTCATTTTCTTTCCTTTTTAAATAGTGATTTAAAGTATCTGTCAGACATTTCTTTTGGTTTTCATCCATGTCAATAAACTCTAACCTAGTATCATAATGAAGCTCTTTAACAATTTCACTTGATCCCAGCACCTTAGCGTTAAAAGATACAGGCTCTTCCTTAAAGGGAAGTCTTACTTTAAGAGAAAGCACAGCTCCTTTTTCATAACTTTTATTACTTGAAAGAAGCATCCCTCCGCCGCCGATATCTTTAGTCTGAGAGACATCTACTGCAGAAAAATCTGCATCTTTGCGCTTAAAGGAAACAATGAACTTTCCTTTTGTCCTAGGAGTTTTTCTTCTTTCAAATCTCTCTTGCATACTGATTCTTTTTTGTCGGGGGAGCGGGACTTGAACCCGCGGCCTTTTGAACCCCATTCAAACGCGCTAAGCCAAACTGCGCCACCCCCCGAATTATCAATTAACTGAATTCAGACTTCTTTTTACGCATCATCAGCTCATCAACTGCCCTGGATGGTGACTTTTTCCTGTATATTACATTATACACCTGTTTGGCAATCGGCATTTCAATTTTATTCTTTTTTGCCAATGCACAGGCTGATGTTACAGTATATACGCCTTCTGCTACCATATCCATATTTGAAATTATATTTTTTATTGACTCTCCCTTACCAAGCGATTCTCCTACGAATCTATTACGACTATGAGTACTTATACAGGTAGTTGCTAAATCACCAAAACCGCTAATCCCAGAAAATGTTCTTTCCTTTGCACCTAAAGACCTACCTAAACGTACAATTTCCACTAGCCCTCTGACTAAAATTGCTGATTTGGTATTGGTGCCAAACCCAAGACCATCAGAAATTCCGCAGGCTATAGCGATAACATTTTTTAAACTTCCTCCCAACTCCACCCCGACAACGTCTCGGTGTGTATAAACACGAAATCTTTTAGCAGCAAAAACATGCTGTAATTTCTTTGCTAATGTTAAGCTCCTTGAAGCCACAACCACAGTAGTAGGAACATTACGCGCAACTTCATAGGCGATTGTCGGACCGGAAAGAACGGCCAAATTTACCTTACCCAACTCATCCTCTATTACCTGAGACATCCTTTTCAATGATTTTATTTCAATTCCCTTTACAGCGCTGACAAAAATCTTGTTTTTTATCTGTTTTTTCTTTAGCTTTTTTAAAACACTTCTTATATATAAAGAAGGAACTGCAATAACTATCAGTTCGCTTTGTTCTACACAATCTAAACTAGAAGTTATATTAATTCCTTTAGGGATCTTTACTCCGGGTAAAAATTTCTTATTGACTCTTTTTTTATCCAGGAACCTAGCGTAATCACAAGAAAAACTCCAGAGATTAACCGGGTATCCATTTTTAAAAAGCAGTATTGCCAAAGCTGTTCCCCAACCGCCATCACCTAAAATTGTAATCTTCTTTATAGTCATCATGCAAAATTCAATTCTGTTTTCTTAGTCCTTATCTTAGCCAATTCCCAAGAATATTCATAAAGATGCAGTCCTTTACTTAAAGCAATCATCTCTCCGTCTTCAACACCGATTTCCTCTGCCATGTACTGTTTGACAAGCTGCAAACCACCCATATTGGATGGAAAACCTCCCCAGAGATCCCAAGAACGAAAATATAAAATAAAATGCAGCTTTCCGTATCTAACGCGTGTATCAATCAAACGCAGACACGGCGGGTCATCCAGTTTTATATCCGAAGGCATGCCGATTTCCATTATCGCCTGGTTAGTACCATGGCCTTTTTCTTTATACAATTTGATAACCTCTTCTATCTGATTTACTTCAAGAGGCATTTCCTTAACAAGATTTGTGGTATCCTTCTGTTTTAACTTTATCTTAGGATCTACAAGTCTTTCACCATAGGTATAATCTTCGTTTTCGGTTTTACTACCAGTTAATAAGTATGCCAAGTAACCTTGGATATAATCCATATCCGTAGGAACAGGTATAGACATACCCTCAGGAATTATAGGAATAATCTGATGTGATGGTTTTTTAACACGGATAGTGGCTAAATCAAACTCCAAACGGCGCTGGCCTTCATAGCTTCCTTTTGTAATCGTATAAACGTGGCCCTTTTCCAGAATAGTATTCAAACACTGAAACCAGGCATCATCTAAATCAAAGGCATCTATAAAAACAGGTTCTAGAAATTCTCTTTCCATTTTTTTTCCTATTAGCGGGAGAGGGGAATTGAACCCCCGTATACAGCTTGGAAGGCTATCGTTCTACCATTGAACTACTCCCGCGAATTTTATGGGCAGGAGAGGATTCGAACCTCTGAAGCACAAGTGCAGCAGATTTACAGTCTGCCCCCTTTGGCCACTTGGGTACCTACCCGTTATGTCAATTTTAGCCGGCGAAGGGTATCGAACCCCCGACCCGCGGTTTACAAAACCGCTGCTCTACCAACTGAGCTACGCCGGCAAAGATCTTTTAATCGCAGCAGGAATCTCTTCTATTAAATCAGTTGCGATTAAACCAAGCTGCGTTTTTTTCCTTGCAGCAATATCACCTAATAAACCATGTAGATAAACAGCGCTTTTTGCAGCATTAAACGTATCTAATCCTTGACCTATAAAAGAACCAATTATTCCGCTTAAAACATCACCGCTGCCGGCAGTTGCCATGCCGGGATTTCCAGTATGGTTTATATAACACTTGGACTTATCTATTACTATAGTATTGTGCCCTTTTAACACAAGCACTACATTATATTTTAAGATAAACTGTTTTGCAATTTTTTTTCTTGCCTTTGAAATATCACTTGGTTTTACAGCTATAAGCCTGGACAGTTCTGCCGCATGAGGCGTCAATACGCATCTGTTGCCAAGCTTTTTTAATAAAGCGTTTTGTCCTTTTAAGGCATTGATCGCATCTGCATCTATGACCATTGGTCCATCAAACGCTGATAGAACTTTGCGAATAAGCCTAACAGTAGAACTGTTATCAGATAATCCCGGACCGATAATTAAACAATCGGTCTTTTCTAGCAGCTTACTTACTTTTTTAAACGCTTTTATACTCAAAGATCGTTGTTTTGTTTCTTCCATTGGCACAAGAATAAGCTCTTCTATTCTTTTAGCAAATACACTATAAAGAGACTCTGGTATTGCCAAAGTCACAAGTCCTGCGCCAGAACGAAGACATGCCCTAGCACAAAGTAAAGCTGCGCCGATATATCTCAAAGAGCCAGCCAAAATAAGTATCTTGCCGAAATCACCCTTATGCGATTTAACTTTTCTGTTCAATAATCGCGCTGGCAACACCATAATCTTTTGTATGTGATATTGATAAATTTACTATTAAATCATTCGATTTCATACTGCAATAGGGCTTACCGTTATTATCATTGACAATTTCAATATCATGAAAACCAAGCCCCTTAAAACTAAAAGCCTTCATCACTGCTTCTTTTGCAGCAAACCTACCGGCAATATGTTCAAAAGAATAATTTCTTTTAACTACAATCTCGATCTCTTTTTCCGTAAAGACACGCTTTAAAAAACTATTACCCCAACGCTTGAACATTGCCTTTATGCGCGCAACCTCGATTATATCTATTCCGTTTCCAAGTATCATTTTCTTTTAATTAAAGTTTTCATTTCTTTTACTGCGCTGTACAGCCCGGAAAAAACGCTCCGACAGATAATCGAATAACCAATATTTAATTCTACAATTTCTTTGATTTTAGCAATTTCTAAAACATTATCATAATCAAGACCATGACCAGCGTTAACAGTTAAACCAAGTTTTTTAGCAATCAAACAAGCTGTTTTAAAATCCTTCAGATACTTCTTGCGTATTCTAACATTTTTACTGTTTGCATAGCCTCCGGTATGCAGTTCAACAGCCTCAACACCTAAAACCTTAGAAGCGACTATCTGGGATCTTCTTGGGTCTATAAATAAACTCACCTTTATACCTGCTGCCTTAAGACGCTTAACAGCTAAAGCAACTTTGTTTTTATTCTTAATAACATCCAAACCGCCTTCGGTGGTCAGTTCTTTTCTTTTCTCCGGCACTAGTGTCGCTTGGTCCGGCTTAAGGTGCACAGCTACATCAACAATCTCTTTAGCTGCAGACATCTCCAGGTTAAGCTTAACTTTAATTTCATTTCTTAAAACCTCTAAATCGCGCTCCTGGATATGCCTTCTGTCTTCACGAAGATGTACTACAATAGAATCCGCTTTTGCTTTTTTTACAATTTTAGCTGCGGTAAGTATATCCGGCTGCGTTGATTTTCTTAACTGCCGCAGGCTTGCTATATGATCTATATTAATGCCTAATTTCATTTACCAGGAATACTTGTTTATCTCATGCGTTATATAAAACCAAAGAATAATCGCTAAAGCTAAAGAAATTATCTTTAATACCTTGTAGGTACTTACAAAAGCAATGAGATTTTTCTTTATTGTTTTTTTATCAAATTTAAATTTCAATATTGCCTCCTGTGGTATTCAAGTGAGCAACATGAGTTTTAAGCCGCCTAAACAAATCATCCTTTTTAAGTCCTGAAATCAAACGACCGTTAATTGCCAAAGAGATTCCTCCAGTTTCTTCTGAAGTTACTATCACCAAGGCATCGGTCTCTTCGCTTAAACCCAAAGCAGCCCTGTGTCTTGTACCGAAATATGCAGCTATATCCGTTCTTTCAGTTAAAGGAAGAAGACATCCTGCAGCAACTATCCGATTACCCTGTATGACCATTGCCCCGTCATGGAGTATGGTTGAAGGCGTAAAGATAGTCTGAATAAGTTCTGAAGAAACCATACAGTCTAATGATATACCGCTATCAATATAGATCTTTAGATTGGCTTCACGCTCTATGGCAATAATGCAGCCGATTCTTTTCTGCGCAGATGAATCCACAGCATCAACTATTTTTTCTAAAATTTCAACCACCTCTTTTTCCCTTAGACCAATAGAAAAAAGTTGTCTTTGACCAAGCCTAGCTAAACCGCGCCTGATCTCAGGCTGGAATATAATCAAAATCGCAATAACTGAAATCGCAAACAGCTTTGTTAAAAGCCACTCCAAAGTCTGCAGCTGAAACCGCTGAGCAATAAAGAATATAACGATAATAACAATAATACCTCTGACAACCTGAAATGCCCTTGTACCGGTAAAAAATAAAAGAATATTATAGATTATTATCCAAAGAATTATAATCTCAAAAGTAGGCTTCCAGAAACTAAGAACATCAGCTATTAGTGTCTGCACGGCTTAAAATCCTTTCCATTAAAAGAATCGATTGGCGAGTTTGACGCACATCATGAACCCTTATAATACTAGCTCCTTTTAAACACGCTAGAACCGCACTAGTGAGACTACCGGAAATTCTTTCATCAATGCCAACATCAAGCACCTTGCCAATAAAAGACTTGCGCGATGTGCCAACTAAAATTGGCCTGCCGATCTTTTTTAATTCTGATAATCTGTTTAAGATCTCTAAATTATGCTCAACTGTTTTTCCAAAACCAATACCCGGATCTATAATAATCTTCTTTAAACCAATACCTTTAGCTAAAGCATAATCTATTCTTTTTCTTAAAAAAAGTGCGATCTGGTTAACTACATCTTTATATTTTGGTTTATGCTGCATAACAGCAGGCCTTGCTTTTGTATGCATCAATACAACCGCAGCATCATGATACTTGACAATGCCGGCCATCTTTCTATCAAATCTTAAAGCTGAAATATCATTGACAATAGAAGCTCCATTTCTTAAAGCGGCTTCAGCAACCTCAGACTTGTAAGTATCGATTGAAATCGGTATTTTTACTGTTTTAGATAATATCCTTATTAAAGGAATCGTACGCTTAAGCTCTTCTTTTACACTTACAGAACATGCCCCTGGCCTGGTTGATTCACCACCGATATCTAAGATATCTGCACCATCTTTCGTTAAATCAACTGCTTTTTTTACTGCCGAATCTATTTCTTTGCTGCGACTATTTTTTTTATTCCCCTTGAACATCCCATCACCTGAAAAAGAATCAGGGGTCATATTCAAGATACCCATAATCAAAGTCGAAACAGGTGTATTTTTTGGTA
>Ga0075115_10001646_pt1 | contig 10790 bp, 9 predicted proteins | sample AntAceMetag02UKH_FD_69785 | JGI IMG/M metagenome (GOLD analysis project Ga0075115, IMG submission 69785) | Saline lake microbial communities from Ace Lake, Antarctica - Antarctic Ace Lake Metagenome 02UKH | ecosystem: Environmental > Aquatic > Non-marine Saline and Alkaline > Saline | place... | reverse complement strand
CAGATAAGTATAATGGAATAAACAAATTAGCTATTCCCTGTTAAAAAAGTTTTATTTTTATGTTAAAATATGTTGCATTATGATAGTGATTTATTATTTTGTTATTAGACCTGATCACCAGGTCATAAACCAGAGAGGTAACTTATGAGGATCAAACTTGAGCTGATTTTTAAGAAATTTAAAGTACCGGTGAGTGATGATTAGCCTGATATGGCTAAATGGAATAAATTCATGAAAAGCAGAGGTATGAAATGGAAGAAATGGTATATCACACAGAAACAAAGCCTGAAATAGAAAAGCCAGGAGGTGAATGTGGCACAAATTGATAAGTCAAGGATCAAGGAAGCGCGATTTCGGAAGGGGTTCACATTGCGTGAAGCCGGGGCAAACGCTGAGCGTTCAGCGAGCTGGATATCCGAATTGGAGCGGAACGATGAACCAGCCTGGCGAGATGTAAGGAAGCTGGCGGCAGTATATAAACTGCCGATGAGCTACTTTATATGCGAAGAGCCACTCATGGGCGAGAGAATACTTCCAGAGATCCTGCCGCAACGGAGCAATATACGGTTAAGCGAAACAATTCAAAAGAGAGTTTTAATAAGATTACGTGATAATCTGGAATTAATAGAGGAATTAGAGGAGCACACTGGAAATACGTGGGAAATTGAGAACTTTCCACTTTGGCAGGGCAGTGAAGATACTGCGGAAGCAATTCGCAAAAAAATATGTCCAGAGGCAATTAACCTGGATAGTGTAGTGGAATTATTAGAAGCACTGCAAGTGCTATTAGTAGATCTGGAATTTGGTATGGATTCAAATGGTGAAAGAGATACAGGTATGGAAAGCATGAGCATGAGCATCTGCTCAAATGGCAGATATGTGATTGGAATAAATAGACAGATAGATGGAGTGCGCAGGCGGAGAATACTGTGTGAAGAACTGGGCGTGATACTAGCGCATGCCAGCGGAATGGAGCTGGAAATATCACAGGTTCAGGTATTTGCGAGGTATCTGCTTTTGCCGCGCCGGCTGCTGGAAAATTATTATCAACCAGGTAATGTGACCAGTATGAGCATCATTGATCTGCTTTGTTTATTTTTTGGGATGGAAAGGTCAAGCATCCTTGCGCATCTGGTGGAAGTGGAGCGACTTCATTATACTGGAGCCAGATACTGGCGAAATAAGCTGAAGAAATCCGGTAATGTGTATATCCCTTTTGAGTGTTCAGAGAGGAGCAGTTATCATCGTAAGCTGTTAAATGAGGCAGCCTTAAACCACAAAATATCTTATGCACGGACAGGAGAGATCTATACTCTTTTAAGAGAGTAAGAGGTAAATATTTTGATTGTGATCAATGATATTCTCGGTGATCAGAGTTATCGCTTCAGGCAGTTAGCCTTAACCTATGGTTTGCACCTGCCCTATTTCTATATCAAAGAAGGTGTGGTTAGTGAGTCTGAATTGACAGCCCTGAGACGGCGTTACAGGTTAGCAGTTTTACCAGAGATGAATGAAGCGGATCATCAGGCGGCAGACCTGCTCCACTATCGCTGCAGGAAACTGAGCGTTTATGAAGCCAGACTGCTGGTGCTGGCAAAAAAGCACAAAATCAGATATCTGCTGCATGATGCAGCTTTGCGCAAGGTATGCAGAGCAGAAGGAGTGGCAATTATTGATGATCATATCGATACTGATCTGACAGATTAAAAAGTGTCACCGGACACTGGGGAGTGTCCGATGACTTTAAATAAAGTGGAAGTTTATTAAATGAAACTTCCACAAAACTGTCAAATAAAAATCTGAATTCCCTACAAAATTTGGAGCTAAAATGAAAAAAACACAATGTGGGTCAGGGGAGTCAGGGGAAAAGAGGGTGAAGGCAAAAGAATTATTCAGGCAGCCGGTAATAAGCGATAAGGAGCTTGTAATGCGGTTTTGCTGGGGCTTTGGAAGATCTGAAAGAGACCGTTATTATTATTATGTGAGCCTGCTATTGATAGAAACGGGAATGCATTTGCAGGATCTGCTGAAAGTGACAATTACACATGTGAAAAATCGGGCTTTTATTAATCAGTATCCGCATCTGGACAGCAGATTGATCAATTGGCTGATGCGTTATTCTGAGAAAAGAAATTGCTGTTATCTGCTGGCGAAACGCTGCCGGAAGAGTTATACTTACTTTTTCAAGAAAATGATGCGTAAGAGCGGGAAAGTGGCAGCCTTGAGGCGGATAGTACCGTTGTTGAAGAAGAAGAAGTGAGGCGGAATCGTGAGACGTGAGTCGTGAGTCGTGAGTCGTGAGTCGTGAGACGAAAAAAATACATGGAACGCGGATTTAGCGGATGACGCGGATGGACGCGGAGCAAGAAAATCGTGAGTCGTGAGTCGAGGTTCGTGAGTCGGAATATAATTCAGAGCAGGGATGTGCTGCGCACCGTGAATCGTGAGTCGAAAAAAATACATTACATTAATCCGTGTTCATCCGTGTAATCCGTGGCTAAATTCTTTTTTAATTCAGAGCAGGGATGCTCAGCACCGTGAATCGTGAGTCGAGGTTCGTGAGTCGGGATATAATTCAGAGCAGGGATGTGCTTTGCACCGTAAAGAGTGAAGAGTTATGAGTTATGTGAAATCCAAAGCAAGGATGCTTAGCACCGTGATCCGAAACTCGTGAATCGTGACATTTAAACCTATATAACCACTGAAGGCACTGAAAGACACTGAAAAATGTAATGTTAAAAAAGGAATTATTATATAGTTATTTGAAGAATATTTACCCTTTCTGTGTAATTCTGTGCCTTCTGTGGTTGTATAACTCTTTTTTAATTCAGAGCAGGGATGCTCAGCATCGTGAATCGTGAGTCGTTGTTCGTGAGTCGAGGAATATAAATAGAACGCGGATTTAGCGGATGACGCGGATGGGCGCTGAGCAAAAAAATCGTGAGTCGTGAGTCGAAATTCGTGAGACGGAATATAATTCAGAGCAGGGATGCTCTGGGTACGCAAGAACAAGAAAGTTGTCAGACACCAGAAACATCTTGACAATCTCCAGCAAGTACAATTATTTGTACTTACTGGAGGTTGTTATGGTGAAAACTCACAGTATATTAGTTCAGGAACTCAATAATTATGCTTCACCGAAAGCTAAAATTACTAATATGATCAAGAATCATGAGATCATTCAAATTAAGAAGGGACTATTTTTTGATCCTCAGGATACTTATTCTACTTTTAGTCTTTCTGCCCTTATCTATGGACCTTCTTATGTATCATTTCAGTCAGCAATGTCCTTTTATGGACTTATTCCCGAAAGAACTGATGCAATAACCTGTGCTGTCTATAATAAAACAAAAATCAAAAAGTTTGTGACTCCTGCCGGAAATTTTTATTATTACCATGTTCCTGTTCAGGTTTTTCCCCATGACATTATCATCCAGGAAGAAAATGAGCAGAATTATTTGATTGCCACTCCTGAAAAAGCTATTTGTGATTCGATATATCAAATAAAGAGCCTTAAAGATCAGTCAGATATCGATTCACTTTTGCAGGACTGGCGTATTGACCTGGAATTATTAAAATCACTTGATCAGGATTCACTTCAATTCCTTTTACCTCAATACCGCAGAAAGAGTTGTGATCTTCTGCAAAACTGGCTAATAGGAAGGTTTTAAATATGAATAGTGCAATTAATTCCATGCTCCAGAAATATCAGATCAAAAGCCTGCAGGACAGCAGGAACGCTCTTAAAGAAATTATCCAGGAAATTGCTCTACTGGGTTTATACCGTTCAGGATTTTATACATCTGCTGCCTTTTATGGTGGCTCTGCTTTGCGAATATTTTATGGACTGAACCGTTTTTCAGAAGATCTTGATTTTAGTTTGATCACTCCTGATAAAAACTTTGATTTCAATAAACATCTGGGGTATGTAGATAATGAACTGGGTGCGTATGGTTTGAAGGTGAAAGTTGCTCAAAAATCAAAATCTAAAGATTCTGATATAAAATCTGCTTTTGTTAAGGGTAATACTATCATGTTGTTATTAGAGATCGGTTCAATAACAAAACCAGTAACAGGCATTCAGGCAAATGAGAGTGTAAAAATTAAACTGGAAATTGATACTAATCCTCCACCTGGAGCAGAGTATGAAGTTAAATACCAGTTAAATCCCGTGCCATATTCCGTCAGATTGTATTCACCTGATTCTCTTTTTGCCGGGAAACTGCACGCAATTTTATCCCGTTCATGGAAAAGCCGCGTTAAAGGACGAGATTTTTATGATTATGTCTGGTATTTATCTCAGAATATCGCAGTGAATTTAACCCATCTTGAAAACCGACTCAAGCAATCTGGTCATTTTCCTGAAAATGAAGTGCTAACAAAGGATGAATTGATCAAGCTGCTTTTAAAACGTTTCCAGGAAGTTGATTTTCAGCAGGCAAAAAGTGATGTTCTCCCCTTTATAAAAGATCCTCAAGCGCTCCATATCTGGTCTCAATACTTCTTTGTAAAAATTACCCAGGATAAATTGACTGCGAAGATCAAGTCGTGAGAAGTGAGAAGTGAGACGAAAAAAAATACATAGAACGCAGATGGACGCGGATCAAGGATGTGCTTTGCACCGTAAAGAGTGAAGAGTTATGAATTATGAGTTATGTGAAATCCAAAGCAAGGATGCTTAGCACCGTGATCCGAAACTCGTGAATCGTGAGTCGAGGAATATAAATAGAACGCGGATTTTGCGGATGACGCTAATTAGCGCTGAGCAAGGATGTGCTTTGCACCGTGAGACGTGAGACGAAATTCGTACTCCTCCGCATAAAGCTACGGAGTATCTTCGATGATTCGGAATATAATTCAGACCAAGGATGGTCTGTATACGCAGAATTCAGAGCAGGGATGCTCAGCATCGTGAATCGTGAGTCGTTGTTCGTGAGTCGGAATATAATTCGCATATAAAAACAGGGAGTAAATTAATACTCCCTGTTATCTATTTAAATAATTCTATTATTAATCTCTGGCGTTTGAACGGGCCGGTTCTTCCACGGGGAAGATATCTATAAGCCCAACCACGAATTGCATAATAAGTCCGGCATCATAGGCAGCAACGACCCCATCACCATCAACATCCGCTACAACTATGGGGAATGGATCTATTCCGGTGGGAATGCCCACAACATACTGCAAAACAAGTGAAGCATCATAAGCATCTACAATTAGCGTATTATCTACATCACCATACATAATATTTGATCCTTCTTCCTGTGAAACACTGCAAATGATGAATTCGTTAGCCCCGGCAGCAGAGAAATTTCCGGTACGGGCAACGGGCACAGTGTTTTGATCGCAGGTGAGTGTAAGCACAGCATCACCGGTTCCAGACAGTGTATCAAAGCTGAACCAGTCATTGTTATTCGTAATAGTCCAATCAGCATTTGAAGAGATATTCATGGTTTGAATCCCGCCGAGGAAAGTAAACTGGAAGATTTGAGGATCCACGATCAGATAGGGAGCGCCCAGATAATCAAATTCGGCATCAGATACCCAGATATTATCATATTCATTACTTTCTGCTATGGCATTACCGGCATCAATAAAGACAAAAATCCAGTAATCATCAGCAGGAATATCCTCTTCATCGAGGTCAATGATCATGGTAGTACTAACAGAGACACCCGGATTGAGAATATCATTAACCACATTAGTATCCAGATTATAATTATCCTCAGTAGTAGTATAGTCATTATCCGCTGAGAGCAGAAAAATGACCTCAAAAGGACCACTTGTGGGTTCAGTACCGTCATTTAATATCTGCGAGATAACCTGCATCTGATTGGTATTTGCGATATAAGGGAATGTGAATGAAGAGGCAGCACCCGGTAGAAGGTTTGGCACGCCGACAGAGATGGGACCAGTGGTAACTGCAAAATTATCTTCTTCATCATATTCATCTATATCATCATTATTATCGATATAGAACATCACGAAGTAATCACCTTCCGGCAAACTGCCAATTCCGGGGATAACTACCGTGTCCAGATTAACGATGAGTTCATCGTAAAAACTCTCTTCTGATAAAACTCCATTAATAGTAACTTCATCAAGCGGGAAATTGTCATCAGTAGTAGTATAATCATTATCAGAAGAAAGCAGCAGATCCACGTTGAAACTGTCTTCAATATCTACGTTGCTGTCATTTAACACATCATATCCTATCATGAGGTTATGGGGTTCTGTGATAGTATAGTTATAAGGATATTCAATCGTGCTGTTTTCACCCACTGTGAGATTGGGGATCATATTATAAATACTGATATTGTCCAGGTAAACACCAGCCAGGAATTCCATATCATCAGATTCGAATTCAAAATAATAAGCAAAATTAGAAAAATCTTCCAATTCAAACTGGAAATCTATCCAGGGTTGTGTACCAGTATATTCATTGACCATCATCCATTCAGTAGTATTATAATCGATCACCCAAAGACGACACCAGTCACCATCTCCTGCTGGATCAACAGAATAAGCAGAATACCATTCAAAAACCAGCTCTTCAGCTACAGTGACATCGATTGTTACTGCACGCATGAAATAGGTCCACATCCAGTTAACATAAGATGTGCAAGGATCAGGAGGTTCTGTGTACCAGCCATTATCATAAAGATCAGCGGCACACCAGAGGCATTGGTCACCTTCATAGGATGCGCAATCTAATATACCCCAGGAAACGTTACGCAGCAGGATATGGGGCTGTTCAGCACCACCGATCTCATATTCATTGCTCAGATCTTCTTCAAAATCTTGTTCATAGATCACCTGCCTGTTTTCCGGGCGGGAATTTTCCGGTTTTGCTGTGGCATCATAGGGCAGGCTTTCCCAGGGAATATTTAATTGATTAGCATAGATCAGAGGCAGCATAACATTGATATGATCAAAAGGATAATTTTCCGGAATTCTCACACTGTATTCAGATAAAGCTGTGCGAGAGGCTGGATTGAGATCAACCCTGATCAATTGATGATGTCCAGAAGAACCATCAGATTTGAGATCGCTCATATAAGCTGTAACATCCGGAATAGATGGAGAAATAAAATATTCTTTCATGCCGTAATTACGTGTCCAGATGAGACCGTCAAAACTTACGCATTCGGCATTATGACTGAGATACGGGGTTTCCTGTCTTGATTGCATATCATTATAACTGGTGAGAGGTTGAAAAGCGTAAACAGGGATAATTGCAATCATAACAAATAAAAATAATACAATATATTTTTTCATAAATCCTCCTACGTTTCCGTAGCGTACTTTTTGAATTAAATTCTATTTGGTGAAAATATAGTCAAGGAAATAGTGTGATCAAATACCGTGAATAGTGAAAAGTGAGACGTGAGAAGTGAGACGAAAGACGGGAAACGGGAAACGGGAGATGAAACAAGTGAGTCGTACTCCTCCGCATAAAGCTACGGAGTATCTTCGATGAGACGAAAAAAATACATAGAACTCGGATTTTGCTGATGACGCTGATCATGCTGCGCACCGTGAGAAGTGAGACGAAAGACGGGAAACGGGAAACGGGAGATGAAACAAGTGAGTCGTACTCCTCCGCATAAAGCTACGGAGTATCTTCGATGAGTCGGAATATAATTCAGAGCAGGGATGCTCCGGATACGCAAATAGTTCGTTTTGTTAGTTTTGTTCGTTGCTTTAAAATCTTACATTACATTAATCGTGTTCATCAGTGCAATCCGTGGCAAAAATCTTAAGAAAGTGAGAAGCGAATTTTACCTCACTTCTCACTATAAAACATCCTACTGAAAATTAATATCATTCTCCAGTAACTATTGTCTCCATGCTAACAATATACCACAAAAACTCATTGGTTATTTTGTAATCAACTGTGGATATTTTAGTGATCCCACCATTTTGGGCAGCTGTTTTAATGCTGGCATCCCCTTCCATAAATATTCCAAAATAGACTTTCGCGGTTGAAGTTCCTATTTTGGTACCAACCGGGTTACTTGTTGCGGCTAAGGGAAGATTCATGGAACACGCTGATATCAATAATATCACTACCAGCAAAACAACGATAATTAACCTTTTTGACATTTGACTCTCCTTTTTGTTTTATATAACCTGCTAAAGCAGATTAATTAATAAAATATTTATTTATTGTTGTCAATTAATATTTTTTTTACTGAGCAATGATGTGTTTTGCACCGTGATCCGAAATTCGTGAGTCGTACTCCTCCGCATAAAGCTACGGAGTATCTTCGATGAGTCGAGATAAAACTCAGAGCTGGAAGCTCTGGATACGCAAATAGTTCGTTTTGTTCGTCTTGTTCGTTGCTTAAAAATCTTACATTACACCAATCACCGTTCACTGTTCACTAATCACGACAAGAAACCATTGCGAAGGTCAAGACCATTCGCAAGGTAATCCGGTATGCAGAATCAACCGGTGAGGAGAATTTTGATGGCAATTATCAGGAGAATGATCCCACCCAGGATATCAGCATAGCTTTTGAGGATACAGCCTGTTACTTTCCCTGTATATACGCCTGCCAGGGACGTGATAAATGTGATCACACCGATGATAATTACGGGTTGAATGATGCTGATATCTATGAACCTGAAACTTACTCCAGCAGCAAAAGCATCAATACTGGTGGCAATTGCCAGTAAGAGCAAAGTTTTGTGAGATGCGAAATTCTTAGGTATTGTGCATGCTTTTCTGCTGTCAGCGATCATTTTGATCCCAATAATTACCAGGATAATAAAAGCAATATAATGTTGATAAGCACTTACTAGATCACCAAGTGCAGAAGCGAGTAACCAGCCCAGCAGGGGCATTATAGCCTGGAAAAAGCCAAAATAAAGAGCAATTCTGATGCCATGAGCAAGGTGGTTTTTCTCTATAGTGAGCCCGGCAGTAATAGATACCGCAAAGGCATCCATAGCCAGACTAAGAGCGATCAAGATAATTGAAATTATATCCATTTAAATTAGTGAGATCAGCCTTCAGTACCTTACGGCTCGACAAGCGTGAGTCGTGAGTCGTGAGACGTGAGTCGTGAGACGTGAGACGTGAGACGTGAGTCGTGAGACGTGAGACGTGAATCGTGAGTCGTGAGACGTGAGTCGTGAGTCGTGAGTCGTGAGTCGTGAACTTGACCATCCATCTCTGGTCTGGGTTACATTTTTGCTATTCATTATTTACCATTAACTATTAACCATTAATAAAAAAAGGGCTGCGAACAGCCCTCTTTTATTATTTGCATTTTTCTTAGAATTCTTTAAGAAGATTGGAAGCAATGATGTTTCTTTGAACCTGGTTTGTGCCTTCATAGATCTGTGTTATCTTGGCATCACGCATCATTTTTTCCACGGGATATTCTTTCATATAACCATATCCAGCCAGGATCTGCACAGCATCAACAGTAACCTTCATGGCAACATCACTGGCAAAAACTTTGCACATGGCAGATTCTTTGGAGAATTTTTTGGCTCCACTATCGATCATTCTGCCAGTTTGACGGATAAGTGCTCTGGCAGCTTCGATCTGAGTAGCCATATCTGCGAGCATGAACTGAATAGCCTGGAAAGAGGCAATCGGCTTGCCGAACTGTTTACGCTGCTTGGAATATCGAGCAGCTTCTTCATAGGCACCTTGAGCAATTCCCACTGCTTGAGAACCTACCATGGGACGAGAAATATCAAATGTCTTCATGGCAGTCATAAATCCTGTGCCTTCGCGACCAATACGGTTTTCTACAGGGACTTTTACATTATCCATGATCAGCTCAGTAGTACTGGAACCGCGGATACCCATTTTATCTTCTTTCTTGCCAAAGCTGAATCCTTCCATGCCCTTTTCCACAACAAAGCATGATGCTCCGCGAGGTCCTTTTGCTTTATTGGTCATAGCAAAAACTGTATATAGATCTGCTTCTCCACCACCTGTGATCCATTGTTTGGTTCCATTCAAGGTATAAAAATTGCCATCTCGCTCGGCAGTAGTTTCAATTCCGCCAGCATCAGAGCCGGCATTAGCTTCAGTGAGCGCAAAAGCAGCGAGTTTTTCACCTGAAGCTATCACGGGAAGCCACTTCTGCTTCTGTTCTTCTGTACCGGAGTATAAAATAGGATCCATTCCCAGGCCTGAGCCACCAAATGCCAGGGCGATTCCACCGCACACTCTGCTCAGCTCTTCCATTACTATAGACAGATCAACCACCTTTCCACTGATACCACCATATTCTTCTGGAACCAGTACTGCAAAAAGATCAGTCTGGCGAAAAACTTCCACTATTTCGTGGGGAAATTTATTCTCTTCATCATATTTTGCTCTAACCGGCTTGATCTTTTCCTCGGCAATCTGTCTTGCCAGTTCCTGGAATTCAAGTTGCTCCTCTGTTAAAAAATAATCCATATATTCCTCCAATTACATTTTCTGAAACCGATTCATCAAAAATTGGTAAGCAGTATTTAGTCAAGGGTTTTGGGGGATAATCGTGAGTCGAGGAATATAAATAGAACGCGGATTTTGCGTATGACGCGGGTGAACTCGGATTAATGTAATGTAAGATTTTTTTGCCGCGAACAAGACGAACAAGACGAACAATCAGGTGAACAGTGAACTGTGAACTGTGAACCGGAAACTTGACTGGTTCTTAAAATTTCCAATCACTAATCACAAATCACCAATCACTGTGCGAAGCATTATCAGCGTTAATCAGCGTAATCCGCAAAATCCGTGTTCTATGTATTTTTTTCGTCTCATCGAAGATACT
>Ga0075115_10001644_pt1 | contig 10796 bp, 11 predicted proteins | sample AntAceMetag02UKH_FD_69785 | JGI IMG/M metagenome (GOLD analysis project Ga0075115, IMG submission 69785) | Saline lake microbial communities from Ace Lake, Antarctica - Antarctic Ace Lake Metagenome 02UKH | ecosystem: Environmental > Aquatic > Non-marine Saline and Alkaline > Saline | place... | reverse complement strand
CCCCTTTCTTGAGGGGAGGGGCGGCGGGAGGGCGAGAGTCTTTGAGCCGGGATCCAGTGCTTGCCCCTCCTTTGTAAGGAGGGGTAGGGGAGGTAGAGTTAGTCCCTTTGGATAAAAACCACTCCATTTCAAATACTTGCAATGCATCTCGATGAGGAGTAGGTGAGTTCTTTCACGGAGGTCGGTATGTACAGAAAGCATCGGCGCCTATATCTCGTCTCCTCGCTCCTCGTTCTTCTGATCTTTGCCTTCACAGCACTTCCCGCACACTCAACCGACCGCGCAAATCAGACCGTCTACTTCAATACAAAAACCCACAAGGTGCACAAGATGAGCTGCACCTGGGCCAAGCGCTGCACGCGCAATTGCATAAAACTAAAACGCAAAGAAGCCTATAAACGCGGCGGCGTCCCGTGCCTGTCCTGAGCGGCCTGCCCTGAGCTTGTCGAAAGGGAGTCGAAGGGTAAGGTGTGCGGGGGGTAAAATAAAGGGAGGGCGTTATGGCAAAATATGCAAATCTTGGCGGGAATTCCGGTGTCGTATCCTATGAAATTGGAGATGATAGGATCACTGTGGTTTTTGAAGATGGTGACCACACAACGTATATTTATAGCTATGTGAAGCCGGGTAGTTATCATGTTGAAGAGATGAAAAAACTTGCTCGGGCCGGGCAAGGGCTGAATGCTTACATCAAAAGATATATTGATAAGAATTATGAGAGTAGATCATAGGATCCCACAGAGAGCGAGATGGACGCCATGGAACCAACAATCATCTGTCCCAATTGCGATACTGAGATTAAGCTGACCGAATCGCTTGCTGCACCATTGGTCGCCTCGACTCGCAAGCATTATGAGCAACAAATAGCGCAGCAGGACAAAGACATCGCTACGCGCGAAAAATCAGTTCGTGATAAAGAGAAGCAGCTAGCTGACGAAAAGAAAGTCGTCGATGAAAGGATTGCCGAAGAGGTTGGTAATAAATTGAAGGCGGAGCGAGCAGCGATTGTTTCTGCGGAAGCAAAAAAAGCGAAGCTAGCTGCCTCAGCTGAGCTTGAAGAGAAAGTAAGAGAGATTGCTGATATTCAAGATGTTCTCAAACAGCGCGAAGGGAAGCTTGCCGAAGCGCAGAAAGCTCAGGCTGACTTTTTGAAAAAACAGCGAGCTCTTGAAGACAAAGAAAGAGAGCTAGAGTTAACAGTGGAAAAAAGAATACAAGCAGGTGTTGGTGTAGCTCGTGACAAGGCCAAAGGTGAAATTGTAGAGGAATTTAAGTTAAAGTTTGCGGAAAAAGATAAGACTATATCGGGTCTGCAGACGCAGTTGCAGGATGCTCTTCGGAAGGCCGAGCAAGGGTCTCAGCAGTTGCAAGGTGAAGTGCAAGAGCTCGAACTCGAAGAGATGCTTAGAACTAAGTTTCCGACCGACGTGATCGAGCCTGTTCCGAAAGGTGAGCACGGAGGTGATGCGATCCAACGCGTGATGGGTCCGCTTGGCCAAGTGTGTGGGACTATTCTTTGGGAATCGAAACGTACGAAGGGCTGGACAGCTGGCTGGCTTCCGAAGCTTCGCGATGATCAGCGTTCTGCCAAGGCTGAAATCGCGGTGCTCATCAGTCAAGCGCTTCCGAAAGATGTTGAGACGTTCGACATGGTAGATAATGTGTGGGTTGCGCATCCCCATGTTGCCATGCCTGTGGCTATCATGCTTCGCCATTCACTGATCGAGGTCTCGAGCGCGCGTGTTGCAACTGAGGGGCAGCAGAGCAAAATGGAGATGCTTTACACATACCTCACAGGTTCGGGTTTTCGCCATCGTATACAGGCAATTGTTGAGGGGTTTACTGCTATGAAAGGTGATCTCGATCGTGAGAAGAAAGTTATCACGAAGCAGTGGGCTAAGCGCGAAAAGCAGACCGAACGGGTTATGGAGGCTACCGTGGGCATGTATGGCGATCTTCAGGGGATTGCAGGTAAAGGTTTGCCAGAGATTGAGATGTTGGAGGTGGAGGCGCTAGAGTCTCCTAAGGAATCACAGATTGAGGATGAAGAGGAATGAAGCTTATTCAGGAATCAGTGACCAATGACTCTGCAATTTTTATGAGATAGAGTGTGTGTCTCCGGGTTTGCAAATTTATGGGAAAGAGGAAACCGTGCCATTCGAGCAATTACTAGCCTGGGCTTCGAACACAAACCGACCTGCATGGCAGAAAGATGCTCTACGCCGCCTTGCCGAGCATGGTGAACTGACTGAGGATGATCTTTCGGCATTGCGTTACCAGATCAAGACTGCCGAGGGATTTCCCGCGGAGGAACCACCCGAGACTGTTCCGTTGGCTGCTGAACACCTTTCCGAGGCGTCCAGCGATGAGCCAAAGACTGTATTGGCTTCGCTCGGTCCAATAAGCAATGTTGACCGGCTCGAGTCGGGTCAGCCGCCTATGCGCTTCGCTGTCAATGGTATCACCCTAATTTATGGCCCGAATGCCTCAGGGAAGAGCGGCTATTGCCGTATTACAAAACAGCTCTGTCGTTCGCTTAATCCCAAAGCCTTGTGCGGAAATGTCTATGCCGACACCCAACCCCCGCCGGCTGAAGCGGGTGTCGCCTTTCGGGCAGGAGGAGACGACAACCCGAAAACCGAGTTGGTTTGGAAAAGTAGCGATCCCCCACCTCCCGAGCTGGCACGCATATCAGTTTTTGATACAGCTTCCGCAAGAGTATATGTGGACAAGCAAAGGAAAATTGAATTTCTCCCCTATGAACTCGACCTTCTCAATAAGCTTGGCCTTGCAGCGCGTGCTCTAGATGAAGAGTTCAAAGAGCGTGAAAACGTCCTGGACATTTCGATAAATACGCCTCTTCCTACCGGCTATAAAGAAGGCACGGGTGCCTACCTGTTGATAGAGAAACTACGCCAAGAAACGGTTTTTGATGATCTTCCGACAGAACAGGCACTCCGCAACATGGCTGCTTGGTCCGAAGACCATCAAGCCGAACTAGACAGTCTTGACAAACAATCTAAAGACGACCCGCAAATAATGGCACGTCAACGCAAGGAAGTGCGCTTGCTACTCCAGTCTCTTAAGGGTGATGTTGCTAATACAGCTGAGAAGCTAGGCGATCCCGCCGTTGAGGCCCTTTCCCAAAAGCAGAAGGACGCTGTGACCAAAAATAATGTAGCGAAGGCTGCCGCCCACGAGCTTTTCAAGGATGAGCCGATTCCAGACGTTGGCTCCGAAGTTTGGCGTCAAATGCTTAAATATGCCCGAGAATTCGCATTGGAGGTATTTCTCGATGGTGAGCCGCCGCAGATTGCGACATCGGGCAAGTGCGTCCTTTGTCAGCAAGAACTTGACGGGGATGCCGCCGCGCGTCTAGCGGCATTCGACAGTTATCTTGGCGAGAGGGCTGCTGCAGAGGCTGCAGCGACAGTTCTCGATTTCGAAAACGCAGTTTCCGATATTCAGGTTTTAGCCGTGAAGACTAAGCGAGACATTCAGACCATGCTCGCGGGATACATTGCTTTGACGCAACAGAGAAAAGAGAATGCCAAAACAATTAAGATTTTCTTCGAAAAGGCTGGTGAACGGCTGGAAGCCGTCAAACGGATCATGAATGAGGAAACTTATGGTGATCTTGGTAATCTTGATGATCTCCCCGCATCTCCCGCTCAGCTTATCGAGGACGAGATTGCTGCGTTAGCCGAGGAAATCAAAGAGCTCGACAACCTCGAACGCGATGATGAGGCGGCACGCAAGCGGGCACAACAATATGCTGAGTTGATCGATCGAAAGAAGCTCGGCGAAGAAATCGATCTTATTGTTGAACGCCGTGACAAGCTGGAAGAACGCCACAGAGTTGCTGCGTGCCGCACGCAATGTCGACTTACTGCTATTACTCAACAAATAACAAGGCGCCGTAGGGAGATCCTCACGCCGTCGCTAAAGAGCGCGCTCACAGACGAGCAGAAAGCCTTACAGCTTACCCATATCCCACTTGATTTAGCTGATCGTGGCGATTTAGCGGATAGTATCGTAGAAGTGGCTCTTTCTGCGCAGCAGCGCATCGCGAATAACAGTGATGTGCTGAGCGAGGGCGAACAACGGGGATTGGCACTGGCTTGTTTTCTAGCGGAACTGAAAGAGATCGGCCATGATCACGGAATCATCGTGGACGACCCCGTATCATCTCTCGATCATTCACGTATGAAGGCGATTGCGCGCCGCCTTGCCGAGGAAGCGGTAAAGGGGCGGCAGGTCATTGTCTTCACGCACAGCATCCTTTTTCACTATATGCTCAATGACGAGGCTCGGCGCTCCGGTATAGCCTGTCACAAAGAATGGATAACGAACCTTGGTAACGATCGTTTCGGGATCATCGATGATTCCCAAAAACCATGGCAGATGAAACCCGTTACTGAAAGGCTGCAGGAAATTGACCTGGCAAGACAAGCGCTGGAAGCTGCAGGCTACGTTTGCAATGATGAAGAGTTCCGGGGTAGCGTGACTGATCTGTATACCAAAATGCGTACTACGTGGGAGCGCGTAGTCGAAGAAATCCTATTCAACAAAGCTGTTCAGCGATTTCGTTACGAGGTTATGACTCAGAGACTCGAAGCGGCGTGTTTCGATGCGACGAACGATTATCCTGTTATTTTCGAAGGAATGAAGCGCACTTCGCACTACTCCGGGCACGACCATGCTGAAGACCTGCCGCCCGAGTTGCCTTCACCTGATGACATTGACGGGGACATCGGTGCGCTGCGCGCTTTTGCGGATCACGCAAGAGCGCGAAAAAAGGAGCTGGAAAAATCAATGGGCGCTTATAAGGAAGGTGTCGAAGCTGTGCTTATCTAAGTTCCAAAGTTCCGCAGGCCTGAAGCAATAGTTCCGGGGGCACGACACTTAATTGAAAACCATGTCAGATTATTCACAAATAGAATCCGAGAGGTTGATATTTAAAAGGCCTGAAGAGGGCGATTATGCCTTTTTGCGGGATGTCGTAAAGGATGACGATCTCATGAAGTATGTCGCTACATCCATTACCGACGAACAGGCGGAGTCGGTCGTCAACAGAACGCGCGCGCATTGGGAAAGGCATGGGTTTGGAACCTATGTGACTTTCTTGCGCTCCACGATGGAGCGAATTGGTTTTTGCGGCCCCAAATATCTCGATGTGGAGGGGCAAGACGTAGTCGATATCGGCTGCGTTCTCATGCAGAAGTATCAGGGCCAGGGACTCGCAACAGAGAGTTATCGCCGAATGCTTTCCTTCTCTTTCGATACGCTCAAATTCGACAAGATATCTTCAATCGTTAATGAGGATCACACTGCAATTCGGCGTGTGCTAGAAAAGATGGGATATCGCCACCTCCGAAACATTGACCGCGAATGCGACGGCATTCAGTTCAAGGATGAATGCTATTACGAAATCACCCGAAGTGAATACTTAAAGCAGTGACAATCAACAGCAAGGGATTCCTCCCCGCCACACAACTGTCGGGTGCAGCGCAATGACAAGCGACTGGATCCCGGATCAGGTCCGGGATGATGGGGATGTTAAAATGTTAGTTGGTACTTTGTGGCGGGGCCTTTGCCGTATTTTTGCAGGAAGTTATTCTTCATCAGTGTGTTGACGGCATCTACAGCAGTTCTGCGCGGTATCTTGGTCAAGGCTAACAACTCTTTCATGGCGAGTTTCTTTTCTGGATATTCCTTAAAGCAGGTCAGAACTTTTCTTGGGGCATCAGCTAGATCCATGAACACATGATATTTCTGTGAATATAAATCCAAATCGTTGTTCAGTGCGGATTTTGCAATCTTGAGCATAAAGTTCAAGAAATGCCCCATGTCGTATTGCTTTGGATCGGCCGAAAACGTGCCGCCGGAACACTGTCGCAGTACCAAATAATATTCGCGTTTGTTCTTTTCTATGTGTCTATCCACCGCGATGAATGGAATAACTGATTTAAGTACTCGGTCATTTGACTGAAGGATAGCGAGCATGAAAAGAGCCCGACCGATTCTGCCATTACCGTCCTGAAATGGATGGATGGCCAGGAATCTAAAAACAAACTCGACCGCTACAGATATTGCCCACAGGTGATCAGGAATCGTTTGGTTGTACCACTCGATCAGTTCGTGCATAGCAGTTTCAGTTATGGGACCTGGGTCAGCAGTTTTTAGTACATCCCTTCGCGATATCTCCCTTCCACCATCCATGACCCGCTCGATAACATTGTTGGGCGATGTTTTATATTTGCCAAGATAGTAATGCGCCGGAGGATAATATTGAAGAAGCTCTCGATGTAATCCGCAGACAGTACTATGTGAAAGAGGAAGCAGGTCCTTGCCTTGATCGAGTATTATATTCAGCATGGCTCTACATCCGGCAACTTCTTCAATGCTTCTTTCGCGCTCCTGTGAAAGTTTGTTTTCAATGTATTTCTTTTCCTTCAAGAAAGCGGTAGGCTTGTCATCAATCCTCAATTTCTCATCCATCCAGGAAATCTCTGTGTCGGTTAGTGTCGCGTTTTCAATCCTTGTCGATGAACCGATATTGCTGACAAGGGCATATTTCTTCATTGCCTCCTTGCACTCTTCGCTTTGTGTCGACAGAAACGCGAGCTTCTCTGCAGCGATATCGCTTAGCTCTTTGAGCTTCTTGGTCTGCTTGTCTGTGATGTCGTAGGAGAGCGTCATAGATCCAATGGTACGCTATTGTGCGGTATTGTGCAATAAAATGGTTGTGAAAACCGCACAATACTGCACAATGCCGCACAATAGCTAACTGGTTGATATTATAGGGTTTAGGACTCTACCCCTCCTAGCCTCCCCTTACAAAGGGGAGGAAAAAGTAGGGTATATCGGTATATATCGGTCGAAATATCGGTATGGAAAGAAAACGGGGACAGGTCTCTCAAGAGATCTGTCCCCTTTGTTTTAAAAGCGAGATCCTTCGCTGCGCTCAGGATGACAGGCGACTGGATTCCCGCTTTCGCGGGAATGACAAACGAACTACAGCCTGGCTTTGCAGAAATCGACCATGTTCTGTGTAGCCTTTGAGAACTGCTCATGCGTTTTCTTGAGCGCCGTGTGGTCGTTGAACTCCTCAGGCGTCATGCCGTTCTCATCGTAGGCTTTGGCAAAGTAGGGCAGCTGCATCAACTTATCCATTACATCCTCAGGTACGGGTTCATGGATCGCGTCGGGGCTGAACTCGATGTGATCGCATTCCTTCATCATGCCCGCGATGAACGACGGCGGACATGTGTAGACCGAATTTGAACCGGCGACCTTCTCAAGATGCCAGCACTGTTTCTTGGCCCATTTGAAATGAAGCGCCGATGGAGAGATTATCCAGAACGGAATACGCGATAGCCGGGATGAATTTGAAGAGCCGATAGTCTACATACGTATCGAAGTTATTTCCGGTGATTGCAGGATTGGCGCGCGACTGTTTGAAGCTAGCAGCTGAGCCGCCGTTCTGAATAAAACTTAAGCCCATTACTAAGCGATCGTCCATGAACCCCCACACGGTGCTGATAGCAGGTATAGGGAATACCTCAAATTCATTTTTTTGATTTCCTGCGGCTGCGTTGCCAATGGGGGCTGCAGAGGTGTTCATCTCTATCATGGGCATGCCGAGCATTACTGAAACATCCACGCGGTTGGGGACCTTGACGATGCCCGCGGGGTTGATGGCGATTACGTGTGCATCCAGCGGGGCCGCGGCACCCGTGCCTGACATGGCTTCCTGTATTGGGCCAAAGCCGGTGTGCTGGTTGCCGTGCACCGCGTAAGCATTGGAAGCGAGTGACAGGATGGTGGCGAGCAGTGCCAGAAAGACCAATCGTTTCATCATCTTTTACCCCCGGTGAATATGACTTATAACATATTCCTTATATAATTCAAAGCATTACGCCGTGATCCTGTGTGTCACTTTAAGTAATGGAAAATTGTTTCAATAATTTGGCAACATATTCTGAGAAATGTCGATAAATGTAATGAACATATGACGTTATCTCGTTTCACAAATGTGCCGTCCGTTTCTTCCCTTGTTGATGCAAGGCTTCGCGCGATGGGTCCCGTGTCGGATGATGTCTTTAAAAATTTGGCGTCGCTCGTCAATGGCAGGGATGCGGACACTTATCATGCGAACGATCAGTTGGTTTTTCTGCGCGGCATTGTGGCTATCGATAATTCGCGATTATTTACAAAAGGTGCCGTCGCTAAGCAGTTTATTAAAAGACCTACAGTGTCCGATCTTTATGAAGATATTTACCAGGCCTTCAAGCAGCCAAATGTCGTGGGATTGTCTTCCCATAGCGTAGTGGAACTCGAGAGGCAGATCGATTTGATGGACAGGATAACCAAGGCAGCTGGAGAACATGCAGGGATAATGATGATGCTAGGTGTGATGAAGGCACGCCTGGGGGGGCATTATTATCACGGCTTGCGTGCAGGGATCATGTTTTGCAGTCTCCTTGAGGTTTTTGATCCGGACAATAAGCTGCCGCTCAGAACAAAGTTGTTGGCAGGTATCATTCATGATCTTGGAAAGCTGAAGGTACCAAGGGACATTCTTTTCAAGTCCGATAAACTTACCGCCGAAGAAAATGCGATCATGATGGCACATGATGTTTACACTGAGTATGGTCTGATGCCGTTTGACCCAAGATTTCCTTATTTGTCCAAAGTCGCGGCCAACCATCATTTCACCAGCAAAGTTAGCACGAGTGATAACCCGCATGCCGAGCGGGCCGGCTTGTTGATGAGGATAGGCGATATCTATGACGCGCTGGGAAGTGAGCGCGACTATAAGAAAGCATGGCCCGAGAACAAGGTGGAATGTGTCATGCTCAGCAAGAAATATTTCCCCAATCATCCCGAGGAAGTTTGGTATCTTTTGGATTCCTTTCCCTGTCCCATAAAGGGGTGGGGTGATCCCTCTCAATCAGGTTGATTTGATTCCCAAAATAGGCGAATATCCCAGCTCGTCATTCTGAACGAAGTGAAGAATCTCTGACTACGCAAAAGCAGATCCTTCGCTTCGCTCAGGATGACAAACAAGGACTCAGGATGACAAACAGACATAAGGAGGTCTTATGAAGAAACTTTCATTTCTATTAGTCGCATTGTTTTTAGTGCCTATGACGGCGCATGCATATGAAAACGGTTTTATGAGGATGTCCACGCCATCGGGTTGGAGTGTGCAGGAGATGAAGATGCCCAGCGCAGGTAAGATGGTCGGCGGTACGGCAGCGCGTTCCGCGTCAGACCGTTTCGGCAGCGTACCGACGATGAGCGGCGGCGCCGCAGCGGCAAGCGGCGCCATCGGTGCAGGCATTGGAGTTGCTACCGATACTGCGGCGGCTGGAGTTGGCTACGGCGTGATGAAGGGCATGATGAAGGGTATGCCCAAGTTCGCAAATGCCACGTTCACGAAAGGCAATGCACAGATAATGCTCATGGTCATGGAAGGGCAAGGCGGCGGTACGCCGAGCGCGGGCAGTGGGGCCGGCAGGGGCGGCAAATCAAATTGCGATACGGTCGAGAATACGTCGACAAACTGGGGTGGGAGTTCGGCTAAGCTCTACACGATGGTTTGTCCGCAGGGAAAGGAATGGATGTACACCACGACCGTGACGATGACTAAGGGTGGCGCGCTCTACACGCTCATGGGCACGATGCCATCGAAGACAAAGGACGCCACCACATTCAACAGTGTGGTCAAACCAGCCCGTACAACGATGCTCTCCAGCACGAGTTTTAAGTAGGATCTGAAGAAGCGCTATTGGGTTGGTCGCTTGGTCTTTATTCTACCGTTCGGTTCCACTTTAGCGTTGTTGCTGATTTCTAGTGCTATCGCATTCTCGTCATAGCCAAGGCTTCGTTCGAGATGTTTCGCTACATCGACATGACTGATCCAATGTGGAGGATCTCCTTCCCCTACGACTGGAGTCACTATGGTCATGTCCCACTCGCCACCATGAAAGATGCTGAGTATGCTTCTGAGATACACCTCTTTCCGCTGAGCGTTATCGCCGAGATTTGCTAGTGCAGCCCAACGCATAAATTGCTCTGTGACACAATGGTTCCCCGTGGAGACAGGTTTTATATCGCGATCCATGTGTCCTGTAGGGAGAAGGTGAGCCAAGATAGTGAATGTGCCGACATCCGCATCAGTGTGTGTGCCGATGACAGCGATGCATACGCCAAGAGCAGCGCTGAGTGTCTTTGGATACCTGGGAGTGCTTACGTCGATCGCATTGCTTTCAACCTGTTCGTAAAGAGTTCGAGAAAATCCCACCCCTTCTTTCGGAAGGGTGAGAAGTCTGTTGAACGGCCCACGAACTTCAGTGGCGATGGATGAATTGAGCCTCTTTCCCTGATCTTCGAGCTCCTGTGTTTTGTATGTATGGCTGCTTTCTATAAGTGGTTGTCTTAAACCTCTATCCATGACAGAGCAGCCTCCGCTGCCCAGGAAGAGGCAGTTGGGCGAAGCAAGCCGCGCGAACGGGCAGTGCCCGTTTAGCTGTAGAGGGTTGAATGCCATAGTCCCTATAGTTATCGCAGTATTGTGGGAAAAGTTGTGCTGTTTAGGTAATGATTACTAATATCAATGAGTTAGGTCGATAGTTCGAGCCCGATTGGACAGTGATCTGAGCCCATTACATCTGGGTGAATCGTGGCGGTGGTAACCTTCTTTTTGAGATTTTCGCTTACATAGAAATAGTCCAAGCGCCAGCCGACGTTTCTATCACGCGCGCGAGTCTTCATGTCCCAGTATGAAT
>Ga0075115_10001643_pt1 | contig 10799 bp, 10 predicted proteins | sample AntAceMetag02UKH_FD_69785 | JGI IMG/M metagenome (GOLD analysis project Ga0075115, IMG submission 69785) | Saline lake microbial communities from Ace Lake, Antarctica - Antarctic Ace Lake Metagenome 02UKH | ecosystem: Environmental > Aquatic > Non-marine Saline and Alkaline > Saline | place... | reverse complement strand
CCTTTACATGCCCCCCCGCACCAACCGTTCCATCAACGTAAACACCGCCTTTACGCGGAGCCAGCAATTCAACCACTTTCTCAGCCATTACCGGATTATGCATTCAACCAACTCATCTCAAAAAATTATATCTCACAATTGAAAGCTATATCACTGATGCGAAACAAATGTCGGTATAACTGCCTGAAATTTAATTTTCTGTATTTCTTGTTCGTAACAAGAAGTGCAAAAACCATGAGAACACATATCATCATCCTGTTCACAAAACTGATATTGCCAGCCTTCATCCGTTTTTATCCGGCCGCAAATGCAGCATTTCATGATTAAACTGTTATTTTCCATGATATAGCCCCCGCCAAATCAAATGTCGCTTCACCATGAATTACATAAGCAATGAACGCAAATTACATCCCTTGAAAATTGTCTTGATAAGTTTTTTAGCCTGAGTATCACTCTCGTTTTTGAAAACCGGCATACGATCATAGTTACCAACGGGTAAAATCTGTAAGGTTTCCTTCAAGGCAAAGGCATGTGCACCAAACCGCAAGGAACGTGTAACATTGGTTTTATCTGGAAGAATAAATCGACGCGCCATTTTTGTTTCGCTCTTCATGATTCCGTTCACATTCAAATATTTTACCACGTTCATTCATTTCCTCCGTGACAGATCGGCTAAAAGCCGAATTTTTTTATATTGACCAATGTCCACCACAAGCAGATGCCTGGCCAAGCTTGGGCAGCCTGCCTGCGGCATAATTTAAAAATCAACATATCGCACGGCATCTTCCATAGCCGTCTGGTCTACTGACTTGTAGGTTTTATCCCATTCCTCCGGACTCCATATCTCAAAACGATCCCAGGCACCTACCATTTTAACCCGGGAAACGATGCCCACACCGTCTAGTAATTCATCCTTAATTCTGATTCGTCCCTGGGAATCCCAGGCAATAAGGTCGGAACGTGAAGCAAGAAGGCGCGCAAACATTCGCGCTTTTTTGTCGCCGATACTGATTTTTCTGAATTTTTCCAGACGACGGGCCATCTCACGAGCGGGATATACATACAGACATTTCTCATTATTCAGCCCCGGCAAAACGTAAAGACTCTCAGGTTGGCCGACCTGATCGCGCCATACTGCGGGAATAGTGATTCGCTTTTTGGGATCAAGCGAATGCAGGAAATTACTTGCAAACCCTCCCCCGGCCGTCACTGGAACAATCTGCTCTATGTCATTATTTGCCACTTGACCATCCTTGTTTGACACTATTTGACACATTCCCCCACAAAATGTCAACATTTTTTTTAATCTTTTTTTTGCCCGGTAATTAAAGGATAAATGAGGGGGGGGGGAGACGTTCGCCTGACTATGTCCTGAAAAGAAACTTAACCCGTCTTTCGCAGATTCGTCTGTCTGCGCGAAAGCCGGGTTAAGCCATTGACCGCAGACATTTTAACTGAAATACGAAAAAGTCTGAGGACGGGCCGTATCAGTCTTTTTTACCCGGATCTTAACATAAGAGGAAACAAATACTCTTCTTCCGACAAGTTATATTGACAAAAACATCATGAAACAATAATTTAAAGCTGTTCTTGATTTGGATTTTAACAGGATTGGATACCATTTGAGTAAAATATTCAAACCGATTTCGCTTTTCTTCGTGGTATGCTGGAATCAGGGAATTCAGCAGGCATTTTTAATGGCCCTTGCCCGCCTGTCGCAATTTAAATTTATTCCCCGTCTTTTTTCCAGCGTGGCAGAAAAGTTTCCTCCTTCTTCCCCTTCAAACTCACTATCTTATCTTCCACTGCTTAAACGTACTCCCCTGGTTTCAATCGTAATGCCTGTTTACAATTCCCGCTGGCTCAAGGAAGCCGTGGACAGCGTCCTGAACCAAACCTATAAAAACTATGAGCTTATCATGGTTGATGATTCTTCTTCCCGGCCCGACACCCTTGAAACTTTGACCGCCCTGAAATCAGAACCGAAAGTAAGAATTATACACAATCCGGAAAATCTCGGGATAAGCGGCGCAACCAATGTCGGGATTGAGATCAGCAAGGGAGAATACGTGGCGTTTATGGACCATGACGACCTTCTTCATCCCGATGCCCTGGCTTACTTCGCAAGAACCATAAACAACGGCCATGATGAAGACGTTTTTTATTCAAATGAAATGATAATTAATTCCGAAGGGATGATTATTGGCAAGATGTCAAAATGCGCCCCATCAATGGACCTTTTGCTTTCATGCAATGCTGTGCTTCACTTTTGCATCATGAAAAAAGGATCTCTTCAAAAAATCGGGCTTTTGAATTCTGAATACGACGGTGCCCAGGATCATGATCTTATGATCCGCGCATTGGAAAATAAATTTTCCTTCTGGCATCTTCCCTGCTTTCTCTATGCATGGCGCGCCCATCATCTGGCCACCTCGGGGGACGTGCGCGCTCACAAGCTTTCTTCCGATAATGAACTGCCCAAGGCCTACCGCAACGGCAAAAAAGCAATTCAAGCCTATCTCGACCGGAACAAAATCATGGCAACTGTCACGGATGATGTTTTCTTCTGGTACCGTGTAAAATACGAACTTCCGGCCGAACAGTCGGAAGTGGCCGTTATAATTCCATTCCGCGACCAGCCGGGTTGTCTCAAAAGACTGCTGACAAGCATGGAGAAGACTGCTTACAAAAATTTTCAGCTCTACCTGGTCAATAATCAATCAAAGCTTCCGGAGACGCATGAACTGCTCCGCGAACTTGGCAAAAGCTCAAAATTTAAAATCACGATTATTGAACTTAACGAGCCCTTTAATTATTCCCGCATCCATAATCAGGTTGTCGGTAAAATCCCAAATGAATTGCTGTTGTTTATGAACAACGATCTGGAAATTATTAATGGTGACTGGCTTGAGGCAATGCTTGAGCACATTTACCGCGATAACGTCGGCGCGGTGGGCTGCCGGCTTATCAGGAAAAACGGCGAGATCCAGCATGCCGGCATGACATTCAAGCCCGACATTTATTTTTGCGCCATGAATTTTAATACCGAGGAAGGCTATTTCACCAAGGTTCAGCGGGAGGTTTCGGGCGTAACCTGCGCCTGCATGCTGACCCGTAAATCGGTTTTTGAAAAAATCGGCGGGTTTGACGAGATCCATTTCCCGATCGGTTTTTCAGACGCCGACTTGTGTCTTAAAATCAAAAAAGCCGGTTATAAAATTATTTACACTCCTTTTGCCGAGCTATATCATCATGAATCCTTGTCACGGAAAACACATGAGGAAGGATACGAAAAACACACACTTTTCCGGCGTTATATAGGAAAAACACCGCTTGTTGATGAACATTACAGGCAGGCTTAATGTTGCATCACTTCTTCAACGTTTCTTCGCCGGTTTAAATCCGGACTTGGGACTGATTCCGGCCGGAAGTGGCTTAATCGCCATCACCTTGCCGCCTGAACGTAATGACTTGGTCGCCGCACAGCCCACCGCCACGCTCATCCGGCCGGCCATGGCTTCGGCTACCGGTTTTTTGCCGCTCAGAATCATGTCAATAAAGTCAGCGCAAATTAAAGGATCAGAACCGCCGTGTCCGCCGGAAGCCGGTTTCACGTCATAAGTGCGATCGGCCAAATTTTTAGTCTTTTTGGACAGAGAACGGGTCTTGAGAATAACCTTGCTGGAGTCGTCCAGGTTTTCAATCCGGCCTTCCGTGCCGATAAATGTGTAATTCCGGAAATAGTCCGGGGCAAAATGGCACTGGGTATAAACGGCCTTGATACCGTTTGCCAGATCCATCATCACTATTGAATTATCCTCGACGTCCACTTCCTTGCGGAAACAACAGTATGAATGATGGGGCCATTCCTGGTACTCAGTGCAGGTTTCTTTCTCCGGGCAGGACGGGCACTCGCGTTTGTTCGGTTTGTTACCACCGAAAAAATCAAGACTGCCGAAGGCGGCTACTTTCCTGGTATATTGCCCCGTAATCCAATGAATCATGTCGATATCATGCGATGCCTTTTGCAGTAAAAGACCGGTTGCTGTCTTACGATTGGCATGCCAGTCATGGAAATACCATCTCCCACCCGTACCAACGAAATGACGCACCCAGACCGCCTTGATTTCGCCGATTGTACCGGCATCCACAATCTCTTTCATCGTGCGGAATATGTTCATGTAGCGCATGCAAAAGCCGACCATCAACTGTTTTCCGGAGGACTTCCAGGCCTTGAGAATGCGGTCGCATCCCTCGGTCGTGATGGCCAAGGGCTTTTCGCAGAAAACGTGCTTACCGGCCTCTAGCGCGGCAACCGCATGCTCCTCATGACAATGATCAGGGGTGGTCACGGCAATGGCGTCAATATCCTTGCGTTCCAGCAATTGGCGATAATCCCTGGTGGTAAAAATTGACTGTCCGTAACTCTTGCGGAAATCCGCCAGGAACTTGTCGTACAGGTCGGCGCCGGCCACCACGATTGATTTACCGTTGGGTTGATGCCAATGCCGCGCCAAACTGCCGCGGCCGGAAACGCCTATCATGCCTATCCTGACTTGGTCCAAAGATTTTTTCATGGGTAACAATTCTCGCTGATTAAATTAACAAATAACATTCCTTGATCGGCGGAAACTACCAAACCGGATTATCCGGGTCAATACATTTTTTCCATGAGCCAACACGCGGGTGATAAGGTTTCGATTGAAATTACAAAGCGAACCGCTGGGCATGACAACTATTCCACAGGATGTATATTTTTGCGGTTTTTTTGCTTGAAATCATCGCTCAACTGTAGAACATATATTGAATTGTGCGGAGAAATCCTAATTGTTTTTTTACGCAGCATAATATTTCATAAAAAAAAAGGAATGTTGAATGAACAAAATAAAAAAATTGCAATTTTTAGCCGGCGGTCAATGGCGCGAATCACAAACCGGGAAGTATATGAATATTTACGACCCCAGCACGGGCGCAACGATTGCCCAAACGCCGTGCTGCACGGAAGACGAGGTCAAGTTTGCCATAAAGTCGGCCGCAGACGCGTACCCCGCCTGGGCAAACACACCGGTTTTGAAAAGAGCGCAGGTTTTGTATAAATTCCGGGAATTACTGGAAAAGCATCTTGACGAATTGACGCATATCGTGTGCTTGGAAAACGGCAAGGCCTGGAAAGAGGCCCGCGGGGACGTTCTCAAGACCAAGGAAGCCGTGGAATTTTCTTGCGGGATTCCCACGTTGATGATGGGCGAATCCCTGATGAATGCCTCCACCGGTTTTGATACAGTGCTTTACCGGGAACCGGTGGGAGTATTTGCGGGGATAGTCCCGTTTAACTTTCCCGCCATGATTCCGATGGGCTGGATGATGCCGCTTTGCATAGCCGCAGGAAACACGCTGGTATTAAAAGCCGCCAGCATGACACCCATGACATCAATACGCTGTGCCGAACTGTTGCAAGAAGCTGGCTTGCCGGCCGGCGTTGTTAACATCTTAACCTGCAGCCGCAAAGAAGCCGAGCTTTTTCTCAAGCATCCCGATGTGAAGGGAATATCATTTGTCGGTTCAACTTCCGTGGGGATGCATATTTATTCCACGGCGGCTGCTCACGGTAAAAGAGTACAGGCCTTGTGCGAGGCCAAGAACCACGCCCTTGTGCTTGAAGACGCCCCCCTTGAACGGACGGCGCGCGGGATAATCAACGCTGCCTTCGGATGCGCCGGAGAAAGATGCATGGCTCTGCCGGTGATTGTCGCCCAGGAAAGTATTGCGGATAAACTTGCCGTTCTACTCGCCAAATTTGCTGAGAAGCTTAAAATCGGTCCCGCCTATGACAAAAGTTCGGAACTTGGTCCCGTCATCACCGATAATCACCGCCAATCAGTGCTGAAATGGATAGAAAAGGGGATATCAGAAGGCGCCAAACTTTTGTGCGATGGCAGAACTGTCTGTGTTAAAGGCTTTGAAAAGGGCTTCTACCTTGGCCCGACCATCTTCGATCATGTGACGCCGGAAATGACCGTGGGCAATGAGGAAATATTCGGCCCGGTGCTGTGCATAAAACGGGTCAAGAATTTTGATGATGGACTGAAAATTATGAATAACAGCCGGTTCGCCAACGGCGCAGTAATATTTACTCAAAGCGGCTATTACAGCCGCGAATTTGCCAGGAAAACGCATAGCGGGATGGTGGGAATAAATGTGGGGATTTCGGTACCAATCAGCACATTTCCGTTTACCGGTCACAAGAATTCTTTTTTTGGAGACCTGCATACCCTGGGCAAGGATGGCGTAAGGTTTTTCACCGAAACCAAAGCCGTTACGACACGATGGTTCGATGATGCGGAAATTAAAAAACAGAAAGTTGACACGTGGGACGGAACCATTTGATTATGCCGGCAAGTGGTCGGAAATACCGGCACTCAAGAGCGGGCTAAACAAAGCAAAGGAATCGCCTTGGATTCTCTACCATTATGGTCTTGATATGCTCCTCAGTGATACCTCGGGCTAACATTTGCGGCAAAATATTGCGCAAAATATGCGCATAACCTTGCCCTCCATAGCAAACGAGTTTTGACTTGAGACAGGTATCTTGTGACATGAGAACCTGTTTTAAATATCCTTTGTTGATTAGATCCATAATTTGCTCAATTCGCTCTCTATCGCAGGGCCTGTTAAACACTCCAAAGCGTAGAGGATAGAACGGGTTGCCACCAAAGATGTCATATTCAAGATAGCAACCTGTTTTTGCTATTTCATGTAAAGTGGCAGGCAAAAAACCGGTGCGATCCATGTGCCCCATGATAACCCGGCTGATATCCGCCCCGGCCTTATCGAGAAATTTGATAATGTCCATCGGAGAATTCTCGTGGCGGCCCGGATGAATAGTAATGGCTGCTCCTGTTCGCTTTTGTGCGCGAGCACAAGCACGCAGGGACTTCTTTTCCCTATCATGCAAGGGCCATGAGCATCCAATTTCGCCGATAATGCCGGCACGGACTTCAGTATTACATGCACCGACAAGGATGTCTGCAACGATTTCTCCGGCAATCTCCTCTTCAGTTTTTATATCAAAATACTGGCATTTTTCGCCGCTCAAGACGTAATAACCCGATCCGGCAATGATATTGAGGCCTGTAGCAAGAGATATACGTTTTACTGCCGGAAGGTTACGAGAGAGGCTGGCGTTGGTAACGTCAACAATAGTGCCGCCACCCTCTTTCTTAAAAAGCATCGACTCCTTGACAGCAACGTCCTCATCCAGCAGCCGCAGGTTATCTAAATTATTGTACTGGTTGTACATAATCCAGCTGATGTTTTCGATACTCACTGGTTCGAAGGCCAGCTTTTTCTGTTCAGCCTCTTTGGGTTCAACAAACCAAATTCCCGCGTCAACGAGAAGATGCTCGTGAGGCAAAGTTATTCCAAGATCATCCGGATGAACCAACCCCAGAACGGTTTGGGCCTTTTTAATCGATTCTTTCTTTATATCAGACATTTCTATCCATTCCTCTTATTCGGTAAGACTGGCATGCGATCAAAGCAAAAAAAATGTTTATATTAATCGTAGACTGGAGCTCCTTCTTTATTAACTTTTTCTATAAATTTTTTTGTAATCTGGGACGTAATGGGACCAGGAGTTCCGCTTCCGATCTGCCTTCCATCAACCCAAACAACAGGCACCACTTCAACACGGGTTGCCGTGCAGAAGCATTCATCACTGGTATATAAGTCATGCAATGTTAAAGGTTCTTCCGTTGCCTCCAATCCCACTTCTTCAGCAATCCGCAAGACAGCCCGTCTCGTGACACCATCCAGGATCCCACACCAAAGCGGCGGAGTCATGACCCGTGAGCGCTTAACAATAAACAAGTTATCACCAGTCAGCTCGCAGACAAAGCCTTGTTCGTTTAAAAAGATGGCATCTTGTACCTTGACGGCGTTGGCCTGTAATTTGGCCATGATGTTGTTCAAATAATTGGTCGACTTTATCCGTGGACTGAGAACATCCGGACCATTGCGTCGAAAAGAGGTAGTGATTACCCTTATTCCTTTTTGACTTAAAGATTTTACGCCTATATCTTCAGGGTGACGGGTTTCGGCGTCCACAATGATAACCACGGTCGCTTTCGCACAGTTTTTGGGGTCAAGCCCCAGGGTACCTTTCCCCCGGCTCGCCACTGGACGGATGTAAGCATCCCTCAAATCATTACGCCTGACTGTTTCAAGGATCGCCTTTTTCATCTCATCACGGCTAAGGGGTAATTCAAGTTGAATGGATTGCGCGGATTCGTAGAAGCGATTGACATGCTCGTCGAGCGCAAAGATTCGTCCATTATAGGCTTTAATTCCTTCAAAGATTCCATCTCCATAGAGAAAGCCATGGTCAAATACAGATATTTTAGCTTCTGCCTCATCCACGAAACGGCCATTGATGTATACGATCATACAAAATTCCTCCTTCAATTGAGTAAAATATTACGCGCCTGTATAAATAAATGGGCGTGCATATCACCAAGCCACCATCCGTTCATATTTTGCCTGTTATACGATATTCGTGTCGGCCCATTAATGGCCAACGCGTTTTATATGTTTTAATATGAAGGTTCAAAGTCCGGTTTACAACTTACATCCGTTATAACATCCACCAGGACTGGCTTATCAGCCTCCAGTGCTGATTGTAAGGCACATTTAATCTTGTTCGGATCTTCTACCCGAATTCCGACACAACCTAATTCTTGTGCAATTTTAGCAAAGTCGACCTCGCGGAACTTAAATAGATCACCCTTGTTGCCCGGGTAATTTCCATAAGCTTTACCCACACCAACCAAACATTGGCTCATGCAAGAATTATTATTCAACACGGTTATTGTCTTAATCCCATTTCTGGCAGCTGTCTCGAGCTCACAAAGATGGTAGAAAAAACCACCATCCCCCGTGAAACAGAATACAGGTCTATCAGGTGCCGCGCATTTTGCACCCAAAGAAGCAGGAAATGCCCAACCAAGTGACCCGGCTGCCCTGATATATGTTTGCCCGTTGTGATTTAAATCAACCATCGAACATGTCCAAATACTGGAATACCCCGTGTCCGCGACCAAGATCGCGTTCGGAGGAAGAATATTTGTAATCTCTTGACACAATCTTTCAGGATGGATTGGCGACGCGTCCGAATTCCGAAGCGGCTCCACTTCATTACGCCATTCCGCCATGATTCCCGATACATATTTTGCCCACTGAGTTTTTTTGTGCTTGGGATCAATTGATTCCAATAATTTACAAACGGTTAATTTAGCATCCCCCATTATGCCCTTCATGACGGGAAAGTTCCTGCCTAACTCGGAAGGATTGATATCCACCTGTATTATGCGTGTACCTTTTTTCGGTAATTTCCAATTATTCGTGACCATGTCTCCGGTATTAGAGCCTATGAAAAGAACAAAGTCGGCTTCAGAAACAATCTTGTTAGCCGTCAACCGCGAATAGGCGCCAACAACACCTACGCTGAGAGGATGATTATCCGGGATCGTTCCTCTACCACTTATGGAAGTGGCTACGGGGATGGATAATAGTTCGGCGATTTTTATGACAGAAGGACCGGCCGAAGATGCTACCACCCCACCCCCTGCAATAATGACCGGTTTTTTTGCCCCTTCCAGCGCTCTGGCCATTACTTGAATATCTTTGGAATCCGGGACAGGCCGATGCGCGGGATATTGGGCATAATCTTCTTCAATGATGACTTCTGAATCTATTTAGAAACTGTCAGTTGTCTGTCCAACATGTCCAGGAACATCCAAATGAACAGGTCCGATAGCCCCAGAAGTCGCCTCGCGAAATGCTTGACGCAATAAACAGGGAAGTTGTTCCGCCACTTCCACGCAAACATTGTACTTGGTGACTGCGTCAAACATGGATTTGTGTAAAATTTCCTGATAGGCATTTCGATATTGTGAAACCGGGTCTTTTCTTCCTGTTATGGCAATCACTGATGAATGTCCCAGGAAAGGATCTTGAAGTCCCGATGCCAAATTAGCCGCCCCGACAGACTGAGCCATACATATGCCAGGCCTATGACTCACACGGGCATAACCATCCGCCATATAAGCTGCCGCCTTTTCAGAATGAGCCAATATACGATGAATCCCCAGTTTCTCCATTTCAACCAACGCTTTCCTCATAATGGCTTCAACAAAGAAAACATGAGTTACCCCATAACCCTGAAATGTTTTAGCTATGAATTTTGATCCGGACTGCATGCTGGATGGACTACAAGCAATGCTTTTAAGTTGCTCTTTATTTTGTCGAGTAGACATTTAGCTCTCCTCTTTCTAAGTTTGCCTTATTTGACCATCCCGGATTGTCCAGTTGGCTCGTGTTGGCTTCCCCTGGCGCACTCATGATAAACTGATAATCTGAACATTGCATACGATGCATAAATTAAAAAATCGCTTTTCAGCAACGTGGTCATGCGCTCGTGGGATCGGCCTGAACAAAAGCTTTCACTCCTCAGGAGGATCTTCCTTGCGCCGGGAATATTGCATAATCCGAAAGAAAGCGTCAAGCACGGTTTGAAAATGCTGGCATGGGAATTCTGATTATTAAACCGGACAAGCAGATTAATTCCTGAAGTTTGCATCTATTACCTTAATTTTGCATCGCATAAGCCTGCCCCGCCACAGGCCAGAGTTTGCCGCAGATGCAAGGCACGAAGGGCGCCGGCCTACTCCGCCGTAGCAAAGCCTCCTGGCTGCGAAGGCTGGACTGTATAATCCGCCACTGGCGGAAAGTCCTTCGCAACC
>Ga0075115_10001633_pt1 | contig 10845 bp, 4 predicted proteins | sample AntAceMetag02UKH_FD_69785 | JGI IMG/M metagenome (GOLD analysis project Ga0075115, IMG submission 69785) | Saline lake microbial communities from Ace Lake, Antarctica - Antarctic Ace Lake Metagenome 02UKH | ecosystem: Environmental > Aquatic > Non-marine Saline and Alkaline > Saline | place... | reverse complement strand
TCCTTTGCTATTATTTTTCCAATGACATGGATTGTCTCCGGGATTATCTTCGTATCCTTGACAGTGATTTCTTCGTACTTAATCTTAGGCAACTTGATTTCTTCTGGAATCCTTGCCTTGATCTTGTCGATTAACCCGTTAAGCTCTGTGGCAGTTTTGTTGATTTCCTCCATCATTCCAGTTGCTTTTGCCAATGTTCCTATTGCTTCATCTGCGACCGCCTGAACTTTTTCCATAGACACAATAGGCACATCATAAGGAACTTCCTTTGGCATTGGGATTGTATATTCTTTTTCAACAATAATAGGTTTCTCATAATTCTTTTCAACAACAACCGGCTTTTCGTATGTTTTTTCAACAACAACCGGCTTTTCATACTCAACTGTTTTTATAACTGGCCGTTCATAGTTCTTGTCAATATAGACTGGTCTCTCATAGTCTTTATCAGTTACAACAGGTCTTTCATATTCCCTGTCGAAAAATATAGGTTTTTCAATATTGACAGGAATAAAACGCGGTTCCTCTATTATCTTTTCAACTATTTTAACTTTCACGCTGGTTAAAACAACTGGTTCGATAGCAACCACATCTTTGTCAACACTCGGCTGATAAATTCTTTCGGCTATTCCTTTTTGATCTTGGTCGTGATGTTCTGTACCCATAATATCCTCCCTAATTTCCTATTAAGTAAAGCGTGGTTTCTACATCTCCACCGGTTCCGCCAGGAACACCTGAAAGAGTTACTTTCACAGTGTTAGTCCCAGCTAAAGGCTTCACAACTGCCATTACATGCGTTGTGTCTCTGGCGAGAGTATCGTTGCTGTAAATTTCATCACCGTTTGGGTTATCAATCGAAATTGTTGCAGTAACCGCATTTGTCCAGTCGGGCAACTTTAAAAGTATGGTATGGGTTAAAGCCCACGCTTTGATTGTAAAGCTTGCTACCGTAGCACTTGCCCCTATAGCTTCCGTTTGTACAGGTGTCATATATAATGTTTTATGTATTTTGTTACCTGCTCCGTCTCCCATATCTAAAATATTTATATCCGCCATAATTTATCTCCTTTTAAATCGTTCGCTTAGTTTCTTTTTTCTATCCGATCTTTGTTTAGAAAATCGTTCGCTTAGTTTTTTGCCTGATCTACCAGTTTTTTTAGTCTTTTCTTCACCTTTAAATTGGCTTATAAGGGCTGGCGTAAACTGTCTTTTTAGTCCCTCTACCCCTTTAAGCCCTTTTTTTGTTTTGTATTTTTCAAGTTTCATTAATAAATAAAGATTTTTACTTAATTGTTCTAAAAAAGCTACTGTAACGCCAAAAGATAGTATAGTTCTTATGCTTAATGCTTGGAACACTGTGCTTAATTCTCTCAATGCGTAGAACTTCAATTTACCAACAAAAGTATCTTTATCTTCATCTACTCCAGCGGCCATAATAGCTGTTACCAAAGCCCCAATTTCAGCTATACGATAAAACTCTTGCGCCTGAGACCATGTAAGCCTTTTCTTTGGATCGCCCAATCTTGTGAAAGTCCTTGCCAATGAAGCGGCATTTTGAGCAGTAGAGCTTATCATTGGGATAGCCCACTGTCTAAACTTAGTACCTGATTTACCGATAGATGTTGAACCTAATACACTTTCAGTCCCTCCAATATCAACCCACCTACCGACTAATTTTGTCATTTGTGCTAATTTTTTATCGCTTATTGTTTCTGATGTAAACTCTGCTTTTGTCATATTGCCTAAAATAATATCTTGCTTTGTAATTTTCCTATTCCACTTGAACAACCCATATAAAAGCGTATTTATGTTTTCACCGATATTCCTTGCTGGTTGGAAAATTTCCTCTAAAACTCCCTCTCCTGTAAAATATTTATATTTCTTTAATATTCTTCTACCTTTTGGAGTTAATTTTCTTGCATTCGCAAGTACAAGTTTTCTATTTCCTAATGAAATTAGCTTAGCTGTTGTTTCTCCAATTATAGATGCAATTTGAAGTGGAGCATTGCCTGCTATATACCTTAATGTTATTAGATTGCTTGTGAACCTTATGGCAGAATCTATCTTACCGCCCTGTGGAATACCAATATTTACTGTACGTCCTTTTTTATTATTAAGATATTCTTTAACAAACTTATTCATGCTATCATCTAAGAAAATACCAGTCTTTGTTGTTTCTTTAGGTCTTAACGAGATAACGAGTGTTTCTATTGTCGGAACAGATTCATCAATAGCCATCTTCTTAAAAAACTGTTGCATATAAATATCAGTTGATTTGATAATATTTTTAGAAGGTGTCATTTCTCCGGTTCTAAATAATGTCTGCCGGAAAAACTTTTTCATTCTAAGGATATCACCTGTCTTACTATCAAGGATTTTAAACTGAGCCTCATCAAGTTTCCATCTTCTTAACAAGTCGTTTAATGCACTTTTTATCCCAGTATCCGGAAGATCAACTAACAACTCACTCAAAGGTCGTTTAGCATGAAAGACATACCTGTCGTCTGAAAAACGTGATGTTTTCAACTCCTGGCTTACGAGTAACCAGTTATAAGCCCTGCGGTAAAAGTCTTCTATCCCTTCGGCAAGGTTTATTTCAGTAGGAGTCAGTTTTTTAGCTGCTTCTACTTTATTCTCAGACTCAATATATTCCATTATTTCTTTTTGTTGCGGAACTAATCTGCCTAATATCCCTCGTTTTCTTGATTTTAATGCTAATTTACTGAGCCGGTAAAGTTTATCCCGTTCATTAAAATACAATAATTGGTTTTTAACTTCTGCTGTCTTTATCGTATCAACCATGAAATCATAAACAGGGTGTTGTCTGGCAAGAGCCGTATCGTATCTAATCCTATCAGATTCATCGACTTTGATTTGTTTAAGATTTTCTATTGGTTCGTTAAATTCTTTTGCAGCTTTCTCTAATACCTCTCTGATAGTTTTTGCACCTTTCCAAATAGTTTTTTCATCGGCAAAGATTCTTTTAGGAGAGAGGAATTGATCGCCTTTTTCATAACTATTTAAAATATCAGCATAAGACTCTAACTGTTTAGCTGTCATTTCTTTAATCGTAGGTAACTTATGGAATTCTCGTATATTATTTTCGTTTATGAATTCCTTTTCTTTTCTGACTAAATCAAGCTCGTTAAATTTCTGGCGTTTCTCTGCATATTCTTCAGCTTTAATTTCTATACCATCTATATATTTCTTAAACTCAATGCTACTCATCAAGCGTATATCTCTACCTGATATTTTTTTTAACTCTGCGTCTGTTAAATTAAAATGATCTCTGGCTGATCTGATAAATTCTCTCCGTTTTTTTAGAATTTCTTTTGAGGTCTTTATTTTTTCTAATTTGTTTTTTGCAGTTTTTAACTTAGCTTCATAACGATCAAGAACTTTTATATAATTTACAGCACTCGCAGGGCCTGTTTTAGCCTTAACCTCACCCAATGCACCCCTTTGCCCCAATTTACTATTAATAGCCTTTAATTCGCTCCACAGGGGCTTCATGTGAGATTTGAATTTGTACCATAATATTTTAAGGTACGACTTCATTTCCTTAACCCAACCATTATGATCTTTGGCTTTCTGATATGCTCTTTGGCCGAACTCCTGAATATAAGGTTTTGCTTTCTGGTATTGCCCTTTGGCTTTTTTAATTGAATCTATTAATAATGCAGGGTCTAAGCCGGAATAAAGAGTTATGCCTTTGTCGGTTTCTTTGCCCTTTAACAGCCCATTATCAATAGCCATTTCTTCCATAAAACCGCCATCACCTCTAATTTTAACTGGCATTAAAGCAGCTACTGGATTTTTACCTTCATAAGCTATTAATAAACCATCTTCGCTTATTCCAAATGTCGCTTTCGGAAATCGTTTTGTAATAGCATTAAATCTTAATTGATCGTAATTATAAAGCTCGCCGTCTTTAGACTGGAATATAACCTTTGCTCTATTTGCCTCGACCACTGAATCTATTAACACATCAGGTATTGGAGTTCCTGAAACCCCTTCACCCGTGTCAGGATTTGTAAAAGCATAATACTTTAAATCCGCTGGTTCTGTTTTAGCATTAAGTATTTCAACCATGCTTTCTTGTGAGGGGCCTTTTTCTCTATATTTAATCTTTGCAGGAGGTTTCCCTTTTATAATAATACTACCATCAGAGAAATATTTTTTATCTCCTGTTAATTTAAAAATAGCATCTATTGTTTCTTTCTGAGGGGTTTTACGGATAACACCAGGAACCGTAGGTTTAGGTTTAGGCATTGTCGATGGAAAACTTTTGGCTTTTTTCTTAAATGTTTCAAGCGTTTGTTTTGTATTAAGAATAGTAAACACGCCGTCATCAGGCACATTGATTGTTACCATGCCATGGTTTTTATTACGAGCTTCTACCTTCTCAAGATAATCAGCTTTTTCTTTTTGAGATTTCTCGCTTGAACCTCTTGATACATATTTTAAAGACTTAGGGGCTGTAATCGTTTCAATTTCAACATCAGGCGCACCCTCAATAGCCTTATCAATCTCAGCCAGCAGATATGCCTTTTGTTCTTTCGGCGTGATAGCTGATTCTTGTTTCTTGGTAAGGTCAACTGATATGTCTTTGCCTTCAGTGGTTGTTTCGACTTCGACTTTAGATTCAACATCAGTTTTCTTTGACTGTTTCTCTAAATATTGTTTTACAACATCCAGATCAACACAAGCTCGTAACTTAGAGCCAACAAGTTTGTTTATTTGAAACGCACCATAGGCATTTAATTTTTCGACAGCGATTCCTTTTTCTTGTCCTTCTAAATAATATTTACTATGCAGAGGTTTTATAAAAGATTCTATATCTTCTTTTGTTACTTCAATCTTTTCAGCCACTTTCTTCGCTGGTTTTACACCCGGAATAATTGCCTTGGGTTTTTTGGCTTTAGGGGTAGGCTCAACCTCAACTTCTTTTAATCTGCCAACCAATCTAAATTTACCTGCATTTTCGGGGTCTCTTTCTTTTTCCCAAACATAATCATTATGTTTTGAAAGTTTGTGATTTCTTTTTTTAACTTCAATATCAACAGTTGTTTCAGCGAACCCATCTCCTTTTTTACCATGGTCTCTAACCATAGGAACTTTTACAGCTTCATCAGCTTGAGAATCTTTTTCATATTGAATTTGTTTATTTGCATCTTTCAATGTTTTATAAGAGCTATAAAGATTATCGTATGTATCTTTTGAATGGCTATACTCAGCAAAATGATAAACCTTGTATGGATAACGATCATTTTTATTATCGGCTTTTTTTACATACGAAGTTATAGTTGCTATATAATCATCTATTGGAACTTCTTTTTTGTAAGTTTCACCGATAGATTTGATTTTTGTTTTAGTTGTCCCTGCCTCTCCTATGCCTTCACCCTCTAACTCCTTAATACGAGCCTCTGACGGCTTCGGTGTGGGAAGCTTAGATGGTTGGGGCTTTGCAGAAAGCATATCAATATTTTGATTAGTTTCTATACCAAACTTCTTTTTTATATGCCCTTCGACCATTGAATGAGTTGCATCGTCTGCCATCCACCTATATTCGTTGCCATCTATATCGTAAGAACTTCTTGTTTTAGGAGTGCCACGCATAGCATCCGGATATTCTTCTTTAAATCTATTCCTAAGTTCTTGAGCCTGTGCGTCTGTTGGATTTTTATAAACAGTAACTTTTCTACCTGTCTTTAAATCCATTCTTATTGTTGCTTGTTCTTTAACCGCCTCTCGCGCAGACGGTTTTGTTACTGGCGCAGGGACAGGTTTTTCAAATTTCTGTACCAACGCCTGTCCAGCCTTTGACCTTTCTTCTGATATTACAAGATCAGGATAATCAACCTTTGCTTTTTCTATCAGGCCGGTAGCCAACCCTTGTCGCTGCAATTCTGTCTCTGTGTAAGCGTTTGTTATTGTAGCTTCTCCGCTTGGAGTTACCATGACTTGTATTCCGCTTACTATTTTCCCATCTTTTGCATGAACATATCTTTTTGATTCACCCATTTCTGATTTTTGGCTAAAGACCGAAACACCATCCTTATTGAATTTTCCGGTTTCTTTACCTATCAATGAAGCTTGGCTTTTTGGTTCAATAATATCTTTTAACCCTTGCTCGTTAACTTCAACACCCACAGACGGTTTTGTTACTTCTTCAGGCAGCACAGCTTCAACACCCACCGGCTCACGGGCTATATCCTTGGGCTCGGCAGGTGCTGGCTCAATAGTCTTTTTCCATGCAAACCCATTCCCAACAGGAACCATCGTTAAATCTTTAGGAACAGTATCAAGGTCCTTAGCTATTTTGCTTTTGTTCAATTTCGCCAACGCCTCATTTGTAAAGGCTTTTCCTCTTTTTGAACCATAAACACCCTCTGATATTATTCGAGGTTCTATTGCTTTTTCTCTGGATTCTTTAACAGCCCCTAATATTCTTTCCTTGCCAGTTGGCTTCATATCAACAGATTCTATTTCACGGACTGATTTCTGAATTGCAAAACCGCCTTTATGATCAACCACAGTATATTCATCAGGGTTTAAGCCTCTTCTCTTTAAAGCTGCATTTGCAAATCCTTTAGTTTTGTATGATTTCCCTGATTTCATTACGATAGGTTTGTATTCAACTTCTGCCGTAAACGGTTTCGGAACAGGTGCTTTGCGTAGTTTAGTCTTTGGTACAAGTTCAAATCCTTGCCCGGCTGGTAATTCTTTCAAAGGCTCTGCCGTTGGCGGTATTTTAGTCAAAGGCGGAACTATTTGTTCGCCGATCATGCTTGGTTTTATTTTAACTGGAACTCCTGCATGCGTAAGCTCTGGAATAAACTTGCCTGATATAGTACCATCTGCTTTTATCGGTGTTCCTGCTTGCTCTCCGGCTGTTCTTGCTTTTAAAGCCTCTTTGAATGTTTTACTTTTTTTGCCAAGGAATCTCAAGACATCAGCTTCTGTCATACCTTCCCGATATTGTTTTGCTATTTTAGAGGTTACAAGACCACGTTCTTTTATACTAAGTCCACGATACCACGGAGAATTTGAGATTTTCTTTACGATAGGAGCCGCTGTTCCAAAAGCACCTTCCAAAACAGCAAATAATGCCGCATCTTTTCCTATAGCTTCCGGGGTTCCTTCTGAAATACCACCATATATCCCACCAGCCGTTCCACCTCGCATTAAATGGTATGTAAGTTGCTCAAGGACAGGCAAACCCTTCATTGCCTTTGCAGATAACCCTATTGATTTTAACGCGACATCTGCCGTTTTAAATGCTACATTCAAAGGAACAACTGCCCCTACCATTTGAGAAATACCACCTATTGCTTCTTGCGCTGCCTTTGATTGTGGGGCTGATATTTGTTGAGCTTTTGTTATAGGAGATACATAATCATGCCCTGTTAATCCTTTGGTTATGGGTTGCATTATAGCAGTTTCAAGAGCCTCAGGAACCATTCCTCTCGTAGCTGAAGCAAACGCATAGGGAGCTAATTTGATTACATCTCTACCGCCTGCAAACTTATCCTCTGCCGTAGGTACTGGCTTGCCTGTTATCGTGCTTATTGGAGGACTTGCCCCTTCAGGTATTCCAACCAAACGAGGATCTTTTTGTGGCGCAACTTCTTCTTGAGCTAACCCTTCAAGATTAAATTGTTTAGGAATATCTTCTTGAGGAGCAGAAACCTCCGGCGTAGGAGCTTTCAATACAGTTTTTTCAACTGGTTGAGGCCCGAAATGAGTACCTATTTCTTCATCACTGAAACCAGCTTCTCGCAAGTTTATACTTTCTTGAGATACATAATCGTTTATCTCATTATCATCAAACCCAGCTAATTTTAATTCTTGTGTTGAAGCCATTATCTACCTATTCTTTTAAGGTAATCTGTTATTGTTTCCCCTGCCTTACGCATTTGCGCAGAAGGCTTCGCAGCTTTCTTTTGTATTTTATAAGTTTTCACTTTTTCAGCAGGAGTATTAACTCCAAACCAAGGTTTTTTAGCCGGGATTTCTGATTCTATTTCAACAATTTCATATTCGTCTGCTACATCAGACTTTGACAACATATCCTTTGCAGCATTAGCAAACTCAGGCGAAAGAACAGTTATATCGCTTTCCCCTTCTTCATCGGCAAAATATGTGTTTTCTTCCATGAATTCAGTAACTTCTTTTAGGCTATATTCAGGTTTCTTTTCTTTAGGAGCTTTTGCACCATACACAATCTTTTCCCATGGTTTCATTTTATCGACTGTTAATTCACCAGCATCAATTCGTTGCTGTATTTTTTCTTTTGGCGTTAAAATCTTTTCTTCTTTAGGAGCTTTTGCCCCTTTACCAGTATCTGACCATTTATTCGTTCCCGGGTCTCTTTCATGCCAAGTCAAATTACCATTAGCATCAAGCATTTTCTTCATATCAGGTTTTGGAGTTTCATACCCAATCTTCTTTTTCTCGAAGAAATTTAATTTCCTGCCATCGTTAAGTTTTTTATTAATCCTTAATATCTCTGCTTCTTCTTTTGCTGCTTTATCTTTATCCCCTTCTTTATCCATACGAACATTAATTTTTTCAGACATTTCAGAGGGAACATTATTCTTCTCGAATATTCCGTTTCTTTCAATAAGAGTCAGGGGTCTTTTTAATCTTTCTTTCATTTGTAATATTTCGTTAAGAGAAGATTGAGTAGCCTGCTGTTCCTGCATAACCTTTTGTTGCGCCTGCCGGTTTTGATCTTCCTGCCCAATTCTACCAACAATTGATAATGCTATTTGAGGAGGTACATTATTGTTTGTAAGATCAATTATCATTTCATCCGCTGGCACAAACTTACCTTCTCCCAGTTTAGATTTCCGAACTTTTATCGCATTAAGGCCTTTTTGCAGGTTCTCTCTTTCTTTTTTTTCTTTTTTCTTTGCCCCAAGGAGAGCTTGCCAATTTCCACCAAATTCCTCAGGCTGGTAAGCCGGTGCAGAAGGAAGTGATGGCAAAGATGACATTCTTGGCTGTTGCTGTTGAGGAGGAGTCTGTATGCCATATCTATTACCTGCGGCGTCCCCTGTATATTTTTGTTTGAGTAATTCTGTCAGCACACTGAACCTCCTTAATTAAACCAATCAATCGCATCTGTTGCCAAATTAAAAGCATTGCCAAGAAAATTCAATTTCCCCGCAGAAGAAGGAGTTCCTTCTGTAGTTGAAGTAGCTGTCTGACTTGGAAACCCGAATCTCATTGTTTCCATAGGCTGAACTTTACCCCATAAATCTTGCAAATAACTTAAATTAGCTTGATTCGATGGTGTAAATAATTCAAAGGCTGCTTCAGAAGGTGCAATATCGGCTCCCGTCCTTGCAGATGACATATCAGTAATGTTTTGCAAACCAGCCCGTTGCGCTCCTGTAAGTGTAGATAGGTTGCCAGAATTTGCGGCTAACAAATCCTTAAGCATTCCTGATCTTTCCCCAGATAAAGTTTTAAGGTTCGCAGCGTCTGCGGCAGAAAGAGTGCCCAGTTGATTTTGACGCTCTCCTGACAAAGTTGATAGCCTGTTAGTATTAGACGAAAGCAAATCGCCTATCGTCCTTTGCTGCGCTCCTGTCATAAACTCTATTGGGCTACCTCCTCCAAAAGAAACTCCGGCCCTTTCGTCAAGCAACTTATTTACACGAGGGTCGTCTGCAAGCAAGCTGGCTATATCTGTACCATACGGCAACCCTTGAGTACGGTCTGTGTCTAATATGCCCTTCATCTCTGGTTGCCACGGTAAGTTCTCTTGTGGAGTTGTCGCTAAAAGACGATCTATGTCATCTCCATACGGGCCAACAGCCTCCCCAGACATTTCTTTATTTATAAGATTCGTTAATAAATTGCTATGAGTACCCATTGCGGCTTTATTTACATCGAGGTATTTCTGTTTAGCCACTTGCTCTTCATCATAGGCAGTTTTAACTTGATCTTTATAGCTTTTTTCACCAGTCCCAAAATAATTTCCCATGAACTCATCAAACATAGTTTCAAATTCTCTTGGTCTATCCATAGGCTGAACATCAGATGAAGTTTGTGTTGTTTGACTACTATCGTAAAAACCCATAATACCCTCCTTTAAACACCGTATCTCGACGGGGATCTGTTTGTACTATATTTTCCTGCTGCTGGTTGAGACCACTGAGAATTACTTGCCAGAGAAGGTTGAACCCCCCGGCTGGTAGGTTGAGCAGTAGGTTGATTTAATAACGATGACAACAGATTATTTCCTTTGGCACCGTTTGCAGCTACAAATTGTGCGTTGTTTTTACCGGGGTCTTCCTGCTTTGCCATGCCTTGCAAGAAACCTGTTAAACCAGTGTTTTGATAATTATTAGTAAAAGCAGCCGCCTTTGCATTTACACCAGGTAATGCTGCTTCCGCTTCAGCTAAATAAGATTCTGCGTCTGCTTTTCCTTTAATACCTTTACCAACAGCTTTCCCCATTCCAAGAACGCCAGCTAAGGGATTGCCTAGTACCATAGAAAGCATTCCTTTCCCAAAATTACCTAACACGCCGTATTGATTATTTTGTAATGCTATTTGATTCTCAACAACATTATTGAATATTGCAGTTTCATACCCAAAATAACCTTTAGCTTCTGGCATATTCATGGCTATATTTGAATACATATCTTGAAGTGATTTACCTTTTTCCGGGTTATTAATTCCACCTACAACACTTCCCATTCCAAAATTGCCTGTAGGATTTGATACATCTAATCCACCGACTACACCACCACCAGATAAATTAGAAAAATTACTGGCCGTACTTTGAAAGTTGCCAAAATCATAACCACCATAAGACATACTCCCAGAACT
>Ga0075115_10001631_pt1 | contig 10854 bp, 4 predicted proteins | sample AntAceMetag02UKH_FD_69785 | JGI IMG/M metagenome (GOLD analysis project Ga0075115, IMG submission 69785) | Saline lake microbial communities from Ace Lake, Antarctica - Antarctic Ace Lake Metagenome 02UKH | ecosystem: Environmental > Aquatic > Non-marine Saline and Alkaline > Saline | place... | reverse complement strand
ATGACTTAGCTTTATCATATGTAACATTATCAACAACAACCGCAATAGTTGGTGCTTTTGCAAAAGCACCAACTATTGCGGTTGTTGTTGATAATGTTACATATGATAAAGCTAAGTCATCGGTCGACAATTATTGTAGAGCTTTAGAAGAAGAGGGTAAAAATGTCGCTCTTTTTGCTCAAGCTTGGGAAAATCCGGAATCCGTTCGGGAAGCGCTGTCTTCAGTAAGTGATCTCGAAGGCGCCGTATTTATCGGTGACATTCCTATTGCCATGGTTCAGGATGCTCAGCATTTAACATCTGCATTCAAGATAGACCAAACTCGATTTAAAAGTCAGCAACGTATCTCTGTGGCTACGGACCGCTATTATGATGATCCTGATCTTGTTTTCGACTTCTTAAAACAAGATGAAGAAAATCCGCTCTTGTTCTATTATTCACTTTCAGAAAAATCACCCCAATACATAGAAAAAGATTTTTACAGCGGTCGTATTATTTCACCGGTACATGATGATAGCAAATATGAAATGATCGCAAAATATCTGGATCGTGCCGTTTATCAAAAAAGTAATCCGGAAGTGCTGGATAATATGATGACCTATACCGGTCATGGATATCATTCGGAATCACTTAATGCCTGGGAAAATCACACTCTGATGTTAAAAGAGCAATTTCCGGATCTATTTATACCCGGTGGTAAGATCAAAAATTATGAACATACAATGTCTCGCAATATGAAAAAGATCATCATGAGAGAACTGCAGGTTCCTGAATTAGATATGGTTATCTTTCATGCTCACGGTGGTGATGACGTTCAGTATCTAACCGGCTATCCTCCGGCAGGAAATGCAAAAGAGAACATCGAAGAAGTTAAACGTTTTGTTCGAAGTAAACTACGCTCAGCCAAACGTCGTGGGAATCTCGATGAAGCTAGGGAATATTATATCACAAATTACGACATCCCAGAACATTGGGTTGAAGATGTTTTTGATCCGGAAACTATTCTTGAAGATTCCATCTATGAAGCGAAAATAGATTTATGGGCCGATGATGTTAAAAACATGAAAACAGGGGCCGAAGTATTTATATTTGACGAGTGCTATAATGGACAATTCTATATGCCTAACTATATTTCAGGGACACATCTTTTCGGTGATGGCAATGTCATTGCCGGGGTCGCCAATACGGTGAATGTCCGCCAAGATATCTGGGCAAACGAAATGCTTGGACTCTTAAAATACGGTGTTCCCATCGGCGAATGGCATCTTACAAGAACCTACCTTGAATCTCAAATTATTGGTGATCCAACTTTTCATTTCAAAGAAAATAATTCCATGATCACCAAGAGTTCATACAAGAAACTTTTAAAATCAAAAGAACCCAGCTTGCGAACTCTGGGAGTTTATAAAATGACTCATGAATTGGATTTGGGAGCTGAAACAAAGCTTATTGATATTTATTCAACAGATCCATCAGCTAATGTAAGGCTAGAAGCTTTAAAATCATTGGCGACTTTACGCACGCCTGCTTTTCGCAAGTTATTGGAAACTACAATAAATGACCCCAGTGAATTGATCCGTCGCATTACTGTCAACTGGATGGGCAAAATCGGCGATAAAGGAAATATTCCTCTATTGGCAGATCGCATGGCACATGATATATCAGAACGCGTCTCTTTTTCAACTAAAACATCTTTAGAACTACTTTTTTCACATCCTTGCGCAGATGATTTTCTTGAAAAGATAGCCCTTGATAATGATCTTGATACAGCTATGGTAAATCATCGCTACAGACGCTCTCAAGGCTGGCTACATGATGAGATCATCCCAACGATCACCGATACAAGTCTAACTGCTAAGAAACGTATGTCAAAGATCAGAACTTTCCGGAATTACAATTTTACACCCGGCATAAAAACATTACTCGAAATTGCCGGGGATTCAACGGACGATGCTCTTGTAAGAAAAGGTGCCATCGAAGCTTTGGGTTGGTTTGTGATGAATCCGAATTATAAAGAACTTATCACTGAACTGAAAGGGCTTACCGATTCTGAAGTTCCTGAAGTAAAAGCCGAAGCGATCAAGAGCATTAAGCGACTTGAAGCGGGAGCGAACCTTGTGATCACTCCGTAATCCAAACAAATGTAGGGGCTGGACATGTCCAGCCCGGATCAACCCGGGTTCGACATATCGAACCCCTACAAAAAATAAATAAAATCATAGAAGTTAAAAAGGGCTCGGAAACGAGTCCTTTTTTTATTGCAGATCGCAGAGCCCAGATTTTTGATCTAAGATTGTATCATATATCACAAATCAATGCCAAAGGCATCCCTACGGGACAATCATCAATCTGCAATTCCCCCTGCTTCATTAAAACTATGCAGGGCACGCGAAGAATAATTGACAATTTAACTCGCAATGATTAATTAAAAATATACTACCCTGACGAATGGAGGGGTAGTATCAAAAATAGCCCGGCATGAAATGTCGGGTTTTTGTTTTCATTTAAAAAATCAACCCCGAACGAAGTTGCCTGCCCTTCGTAGGCCTCCTGCGCCGAAGTAGCTCGGCTACGAAGGCTGTACCTTGGCGAAGGTGGGAGGGATTGAACTCTTCGAATATTGAACAAGGATTAACCCCGCTTCGTTCAAAGAACTACGCAGGGCAGGCGATTTATGAAGTGAATATTTAATATTGACCCCAAAGGGGTCGAACAACAATATAAAAACTGGCACTCTCACTCTTACAACCCTAAAGGGGTTGAACAAAAAGATCATGGGCAAGCATGGACCTCATGGACTCGCGCGGACATGGGAAAATCGATGCGCATTCATCGTTCATCATTTTTACTTTATCGTTCTTCCTTTGGACTTTTGCCTTATTACTTGTAAAACTGTTCAACCCCTAGCGGGCTTGTGTTTTTGTGGGGGCAAATATTCTATTTTTGTTTGTCCCCTAACGGGGATTTTCATTTCATAGCAGTTATCAATAATTTTTCCTTATGGTTCTCATCATATGCCTTGTTAACCGCAGAGCGGTTGAACAAAAATAGAATCGATTCTCATCGGATATTACAACCACAGCGTGGTTGAACTAGATCATTGATTATTGATCATAAATTAAATCACAAATCAATGCCAAAGGCATCCCTACGGGACAATCTGCATTCAAGGAGTCCCGTCGGGACGATATATTTGTAGCATAAATATACCCCCATTAAACCAAGCTCCGTAGGTGCGGTATCTTAATGATGTCGCTCCTCTGGAGCTGAGATAATTATTTTGATATTATTTCTACAAAGATTCTGCTCCTAACGGAGCTCCATGAATAATGAACAAGAATCAATAATGTATGATTTTAGAAGTAATTTACAGAGCTTAAATCTAGAATAACAAATTCATCCATTACTTTTTCGATTTACTCTTTGCCTTTTTACTTGTGAAACTGTTCAACCCCTAGCGGGCTTGTGTTTTTGTGGAGGTAAATATTCTATTTTTGTTTGTCCCCTAACGGGGACTTTTACTTGAAAGTTGATACAATGAGTGATGCTTAATTCTTGTAAATTTTGTTTCTTTAGAAAATATTGTGTTCTTATTTACCTTAGTGGATAGAAATTTATTCTTTGTGGCTTTGTGGTACTTTGTGCCTCCGTGTGAGGTTCTTGAAATTTCGCGCACGCCCACGCTGTCCATCAAGTCCATGAATGCCCGCATAGAACTTGCAATTTACTATTTGTAAATAATAATGGAGTTTGTTAGTTTACTACGATATATATAATTAATTTTTAGAGGAGCTGTCAAACACATGCTTTTTTGCCTTCGCACATTTTTGTGCAATTTGACAGATTAAAACTAAACGGAAAAATGTGTTTTAGTGAATTAAATTAAAAAACCTCAGAGATAAGCATAATATGAGCCTGTTTCAAAAATCAGTTGAAAATAAATATTTAAACGACCTTGATTCGATATTAATCGACGAAAAATACGCTGATTTTCAAAATTATTTTGGTAATCCGGAAAGACAGGAAAACATAAGAAATTCGAAAGAAGAACAATTTCAGGAGGGATTTTTACGGGAATTATTTGTAAAAATTCTAGGGTACACTTTAAACCCGGAACCAAATTTCAACCTGATAAGCGAACAAAAAAATATCTCGGATAGTAAAAAAGCTGACGGAGCAATTTTAAAAGGCCAAGATGTAACCGCAGTAATTGAATTAAAAGGAACTGACACCACCGACCTTGATAAAATTGAAACGCAGGCTTTCGGATATAAAAACCACCATCCGAAATGCAACTATGTCATCACATCAAATTTCGAGAAACTTCGGTTTTACATACAAAATGCGGTTGATCACATTGATTTTGATTTGTTCAAGCTTTCAAAAGAGCAATTTTCCTTACTGTGGCTTTGTTTGGCAAAAGACAATTTATTAAACGATTTACCTTTAAAAATTAAGGAATCATCGGTATTACAGGAAGAAAACATTACAAAGAAATTGTATGCCGATTATTCAAAATTCCGCGAAGCGATTTACAACAACCTTGTAAAAAACAATCCTGAAACCGATAAACTTTTACTCTTTAAAAAAACGCAAAAACTGCTCGACCGTTTTCTATTCATCTTTTTTGCCGAAGACAGATTACTACTTCCGCCAAATTCAATCACCGAAATCGTAAAACAGTGGACAGCTTTAAAGGATGAATATGACGAATATTCCCCCTTGTACTCGCGATTTAAAAAATATTTCGGCTATATGAACACAGGTTTCAAAGGCAAGAAATATCAAATTTATGCATACAATGGCGGACTTTTCAAACCCGATGAAATTCTGGACAACATTACAATAGACGATGATATTTTGCACGAACACACGCTATGTCTAAGCAAATACGATTTTGAAACCGATGTGGATGTAAATATTCTCGGCCATATTTTTGAACATTCGCTGGGGGAAATTGAAAATGTACAAGCCGAAATAAAAGGCGAAAAAGTCCTTAGCCAAAAAACAAAACGCAAAAAAGACGGTATTTTTTACACCCCAAAATACATTACCAAATACATAGTCGAAAACACGCTTGGAAAACTCTGCGAAGAAAAACGATCAGAGTTGAAAATTATTGACGAAGACTATGCAAAAGGCCGAAAAAACCGTAAAAAAGATCTAATAAAATCGCTCGATAAAAAACTGACTAATTACCGAAACTGGCTATTGAGTTTAAGCATTCTCGACCCGGCTTGTGGCTCGGGGGCTTTTTTAAACCAGGCATTGGAATTCCTAATAAACGAACATCGAAAAATTGATGAGTTGCGCAGACAGTTACTCGGCGGCTCAATTCCGTTTTCAGATATTACAACCGACATTCTTGAAAAGAACATATACGGTGTAGACCTTAACCAAGAATCGGTTGAAATTGCCAAACTATCCCTATGGTTGCGCACAGCACAAAAAGGACGGAAACTCAACACCCTTAGCAACAACATAAAATGTGGTAACTCGCTGATTGACGATCCCGAAATTGCCGGCGATAAAGCCTTTAACTGGAAAAACGAATTTTCCGAGATATTTGCTAAAGGCGGTTTTGATGTGGTGATTGGGAATCCGCCGTATGTACGTGCTGAATTACTAACAGATTTCAGAGAATACTTGCAGGGTAATTTCACTGTTTTTCACTCAGCTGGCGATTTGTTTTCCTATTTCTATGAGAAATCATTTCAACTATTGAAACCGAAAATTGGTCTATTTGGGTTTATCTCAAATACATTTGATAAAACAACTGCAGGAATTTCTGTTCGAAAATATCTACAAAACGAAATTCGGTTTTTAAAATACATTGATTTTACCGAAGTTCAAATTTTTGAAGGTGCAACAACTTATCCAGTAATTATAACAGCACAAAATCAGAAAGGAATCGAAAAATCATTCAGTTATATAAAAATCCCAAAAGCAAGTCAATCGTCTGTAATCGATATTGATTTTCATGATTCTGTAATTGTTGCCCAAAATTCGCTCGACAAAGAAAACTGGAGCTTTAAAAATAAAATGGCAGTTAGCCTGATTGATAAACTGAAAAAGGACAAAACTGTCAGGGAGATTTATGGAAAATGTTATTACGGTGTAAAAACTGCATTAAATGAAGCTTTTATTGTTCATAAAACTTTTCAACCCGGAAAACATGTAAAACCAATTTTTGAAGGTAAAGAACTTGCAAAATGGATTAGCCCGAAAAGTGTTCAGCAATTAGTGTTTTTCGAAAGTAAATGGACAAAGAAAAAGTATGGCGATGAAATTTCGGAAGAATCAGCGCTACAACAATTACAAAAAGATTATCCTGAGTTGATAAATCAAATTCTTCAGTTTGAAGAAAGGGCAAAAAAGAGATACGACAAAGGAGAATTCTTTTGGGAACTGCGGAACTGTGCATATTACAATTTGTTTGAAAAACCGAAGATTGTTTTCCCAAATCTACAAAACAAAAACAAATTTACTTTTGAAGAAACAGGTTCTTTCATAAATGCACCAGCCGTAATTCTTCCAACCGATGATAAGTTTTTACTGGCTGTTTTAAATTCAAAATTGGTGTGGTATTTTTTAACAAACATTTGCGTGATACGTAGTGGCGGCTATATAGAAGTGAAACCGCAATATTTTGAGCAAATTCCTATTCCAGTGCTTTCAGACAAATTTAAAACCATATTGAGTCAATTAGCTGAAAATACAATTAGCAAAACTTCTGACGCTCAAAAGTTGAGCAATAAATTCATCAACTTGCTTAAAAGTAAATTTAATGAAATCAATATTACTAAAAAACTTGAAAAATGGTTTGAATTAACTTTTATCGATTTACAAAAAGAACTTAAAAAACAAAAAATAAAAATGTCACTATCTGATGAGTCTGATTGGATTGATTTTTTTGAACTTCAATCAAAATCATATTCTGAAATTGCAACATCAATTAATTCTTTAGAAAATGAAATAGACCAAATGGTTTATAAATTGTACGAATTAAACGAAAATGAGATCAAAATAATCGAAAACAGTTAAAAGAATAGCTCAAAGAATAAATGAACAACTTAGAAATATTGCTCTATCAGACCAAAGACGGACAAACCAAAATTGATGTCCGCTTGGAAGAAGAAAGCGTTTGGCTTTCGCAGGCGCAAATGGCAGAACTATTTACAAAAGGCCGCTCAACCATTACTGAACATATTTCTAATCTATTTAAAGAAAGGGAACTTCAGGAAAAAATGGTATGTCGGAAATTCCGACACACCACTCAACATGGTGCAATAAAAGGTAAAACTCAATTGTCGGAAGTAAAATTATATAATCTTGATATGATTATTTCAGTTGGTTATCGGGTTAAATCTCACAGAGGTATTCAATTCCGCCAATGGGCAACAGCACGTTTAAAAGAGTACATTGTAAAAGGTTTTACAATGGACGATGATCGCCTTAAACAAGAAGGTGCACGAAGTCGCTATTTTGAAGAACTCTTGCAGCGAATTAGGGATATTCGTAGCAGTGAACGAAATTTTTATCAAAAGGTAACCGATATATATTCGACCAGTATCGACTACAAAGAAGATGAAGAGTTGACTAAATTGTTTTTTGCTACCGTCCAAAATAAAATGCATTTTGCCATTCACGGACAAACGGCAGCCGAAATGATACATCAACGTGCCAATGCAGAAAAACCATTTTTAGGACTTACAAATTTTAAAGGAAATTGTATTACCCAACGAGATATTGCTATTGCCAAAAATTACCTTTCCGAAGATGAGCTAAAGCAATTAAATTTGATTGTTTCAATGTATTTAGATTTTGCAGAGTTGCAAGCTAGCAATGGCCGATTAATGAAAATGCAGGATTGGATACAAAAACTAGATGATTTTTTAAAAATAAGCGAGAAAGAATTATTGACCAACACCGGTACAGTAAGCCATACAATGGCTATTGAAAAAGCAAAATTGGAATTTGAAAAGTACCGAAAGGCAGAGGATAAAAAATATATCTCTGATTTTGACCGTGAAATGAAACTATTAGAAAAAGAAGTAAAGAAAAAATAGCCTACCCTACCCGCTAAATAAAAATCACATGTTTGTTCAAAGCTCAAGATACAAAGAATAGAAAAAAGGGCTCGATTTCGAGCCCTTTTTCATATCTCACGTTTTATGTAATCATCAATTGAATTTGTGCCGCTCCCACGGAGCTCATAATTTATATCAGACCGATCAACTACAAAGCTATCGTCCCTACGGGACTTACGTTTTACGATTTACATTCTTCCCTATTCTTTCTCGACCATACGGCAGATCCTCTCTACGTTCGGACGCCAGCCGGAAGGTCTTTACATCTCACGTTTTACGCCTGCCCTGCGTAGGCCTACTGCGCCGAAGTAGCTCGGCTACGAAGGCTGTACCTTGGCGTAGGAGGGTCTTACGCTTAACTATTTCATTTCAAGTTCATCATCTCATGAATAGATCCTTCTCCGCCAGCCGGCGGATCAGGATGACAGATTCCGTTCATTCAATAATCCAACAATCCTAAACATCCTGTTATCCTGTCAAAAGCCATCCTAAATATCCTGTTATCCTGTCAAAAGCCATCCTAAACATCCTGTTATCCTGTCAGAAGCCATCCTAAACATCCTGTTATCCTGTCAAAAGCCATCCTAAACATCCTGTTATCCTGTCAGAAGCCATCCTAAACATCCTGTTATCCTGTCAAAAGCCATCCTAAACATCCTGTTATCCTGTCAAAAGCCATCCTAAACATCCTGTTATCCTGTCAAAAGCCATCCTAAACATCCTGTTATCCTGTCAGAAGCCATCCTGAATATCTTGTAATCCTGTCTACTTTTCTTCCATAAACGGATATTCATATGTCTTTGGTGGATTGAAGGTTTCCTTTATGGTCCGGACGGATACCCAGCGCATCAGGTTCATGGATGAACCGGCTTTATCGTTTGTACCGCTGGCTCTGGCACCCCCAAAAGGCTGCTGTCCAACTACCGCACCTGTCGGCTTATCATTGATATAGAAGTTCCCGGCCGCATTGGCCAATTTATCCTTAGCGACAGCCACTGCAGTCCTATCTTGTGCAAAAACTGCACCGGTCAGGGCGTATGGGCTTGTTTTATCGCATAGTTCAAGGGTCTCTTCAAACTCATCTGCCTTATAAACATAAATGCTTAAAACAGGACCGAAGATCTCTTCTTCCATCGTCTTGAATTTAGGATCCGTAGTAACAATAGTTGTCGGTTCAATAAAATAACCTTTAGATTTATCGTAGCCACCACCGGTAATGATCTCGGCATCTTTATGTTCTTTGGCATAGTCAATATATCCTGCGATCTTATCAAATGCAGCTTCGTTGATGACAGCTGTCATAAAATTCGTAAAATCAAGTGGTGAACCTACCTTAATTGTTTTAACCATGGCAACATACTTTTCTTTCACTTCATCCCAAATATTATCGGGCATATATACACGTGAAGCGGCAGAACATTTTTGTCCTTGAAATTCAAAAGCGCCGCGTAGCATGGCAACAGCCAAAGCATCAACATCAGCAGTTTTATGAGCAAAAATAAAATCTTTTCCACCAGTTTCGCCCACAATGCGAGGGTAGCTTTTATAATTTGAAATATTATTACCAATGGTTTTCCAAACATGTTGAAAAACTTCTGTAGAACCTGTGAAATGAATACCTGCAAAATCGGGGTGATTAAAAACGATATCACCAATCTGCTGGCCACTACCTGGCAAGAAATTAATCACGCCATCCGGCAATCCGGCTTCCTTAAATAATTTCATTAGATAGTAGGCAGAGAACATTTGAGTTCTTGAAGGTTTCCAAACAACTGTGTTTCCCATCATGGCAGGTGCAGTTGGCAAATTGCCCGCAATAGAAGTAAAGTTGAAAGGTGTCAAGGCAAAAACAAAGCCCTCTAGTGCCCGGTATTCCAATTGGTTCCAAGTTCCTGCGGGACTATAATCCGGCTGGTTTTTGTATATCTCGGACATATAAAAAGTGTTAAAATTAAAGAAATCAATCAATTCACAGGCAGCATCGATCTCCGCTTGATTAATTGTTTTACTTTGCCCCAGCATGGTCGAAGCATTAATAAGATCACCATATGGTTTTGCTAATAGGACTGCCATTTTTTTAAAGATAGCGGCGCGAGCTTCTGCCGGCATAGAGGCCCATGCCTCGCGGGCTTCCAGTGCTGCATCGATAGCCATGCGGATTTCTTTATCACCGGCAATATGGTAAGTTCCAAGTACATGCTGATGATCATGAGGACAAACAACATCAGCTGTTTTGCCGGTATATATTTCTTTACCACCAATAATGACTGGAATTTCAATTTTGTTTGCCATCATTTCATTTAATACTTTTTTTACACTTGCACGTTCGGGTGTACCCGGTGCATAGCTTAGCACACGTTCATTTTCCGCGTGCGGGATCTTATAGAGCGCATTGATCATGTTTTATCTCCTGACATTTTTATAATATGTAATTAGTAAATAACAGCATGAGTTTAGATATATTTTAGACAAAATTCAAGAATTTTGGGTGTCAATAGCACAAATTTTGACAAATTGTCAAAATTTGTGCTTTCAGATGTATTAAAAAGGGGGTTTTCTTAATCGCTTTTAACGATAGATCTTAAAACGAGTTTGTAATAATGGTCGCCTTGTTTCTTGATCCATTCATATGCTTGTTTTACGGTGCTGACAGTTTGGGGGACAAATTCGTGAAAGATGATCTCAAGGATCTTGCTGTCCAATAGATTTTGTGTCAGAGAGTTGATCATATAAAGAATGATGTTCCCATTGTCAGGTTGAAATA
>Ga0075115_10001629_pt1 | contig 10858 bp, 10 predicted proteins | sample AntAceMetag02UKH_FD_69785 | JGI IMG/M metagenome (GOLD analysis project Ga0075115, IMG submission 69785) | Saline lake microbial communities from Ace Lake, Antarctica - Antarctic Ace Lake Metagenome 02UKH | ecosystem: Environmental > Aquatic > Non-marine Saline and Alkaline > Saline | place... | reverse complement strand
GACGAAGACAGTGTTACTATGTCCGTTGCTGCCGGCATGGATTGTCTCAAGGGGTTTGACCCGAAAACGGTTGACGGTCTGTATGTAGCTTCTACTACTTTTCCGTATATGGAAAAGCAGTCATCGGCTATAGTAGCTACAGCCTTGGACATGCGTGATGATGTGTCCACTGTTGATTTCGCCAACTCGCTTAGGAGCGGGACGTCAGCTCTAAAGATGGCTGCGGATGCCGTCAGTGCCAATTCTGCCAAACGAATCCTGGTTTGTGCTGCTGATACTCGCTTGGGTGAACCTCATGGTAACCAGGAAAAGGACTTCGGTGACGGTGCCGGGGCTATTATGCTGGGTAGTGAGGGCGTTATCGCTGCCATTGAAGGCATCTATAGTGTTACGGATGAAATCACGGATATATGGCGCCCGGATGATGATATTTTCGTTCATTACTGGGAAGAACGTTTCGTGAGAGATAAGGGCTACGGCCGCGTGGTACCGATGGCGGTAGCGGCGGCGCTTGCCAAATACAACCTGACGGCGAAGGACTTCGCCAAGGCGGTCTTTTATGCCCATCACACGGCTCCACTGAACGGGGCCGCCAAGCAGCTTGGTTTTGACAGCAAGACTCAGGTTCAGGATATCCTGCTTAATAAGCTGGGCAATACGGGTACGGCACTACCCCTGATGCTGCTTACCGCAGCCCTGGAAGAGGCTAAGGCCGGGGACAGGATTCTCCTGGTTGGCTATGGTGACGGCTGTGACGTGATGATATTGCGTGTGACCGAGGAGATTGAGAAGGTAAGAGATAGACGGGGCATGAAAGGATACCTGGCCTCCAGGCTGGAGCTGGGTAATTATCAGAAATATCTGGAGTGGCGCAATCTTATTCACACCCAGGGTACAATGCGCCCCGGTGTTGACCCGCATTCGGCAGTAGCTTTGTTAAGGGACCGTAAGTACGGTCTGGCGATGTATGGTGTCAAATGTAAAGTATGCGGGACTCCGCACTTTCCCAGGGAGCACGTCTGTGTTAACTGTGGCACCAGAGACCAGTTTGACGATTACCGCTTCGCTGACAAGGAGGGTATACTGGTCACGTTCTCCCAGGATAGCTCTTGGGCTGGTGTCAGTCTGGATGTGCCGGTTACGGTTACTGCGGTGGACATGGAGGGTGGCGGCCGGGTCATCTGTGATATGACTGACCGTGACCCGGAGCAGGTGAAAGTAGGTATCACGGTAGAGATGACCTTCAGAAAGCTACGCCGTGTAGGCGGCACTAACAACTACTGGTGGAAATGCCAGCCAGTACGGGGTTAAGTGCTAAATTTAAGTGCTAAAGTAAGGAAGGTAAGTAAAGATGGAAAGCATTAGAGATAGAGTAGCTATAATCGGTATGGGTTGTACCAAGTTCGGGGAAAGGTGGGAGATGAGTACCCAGGATCTGCTTGTCGAGGCGGCTTATGAAGCCTTTGAGGATGCCGGTATAGACCCGCAAAAAGACCTCCAGGCAGCCTGGTTCGGGACGGTATGGGGCGGCGGTACCGGCATGGTGTTAGCCCGGACGTTACAGTTACCATATCTGCCGGTTACCAGGATAGAGAATCTATGTGCCACCGGTTCTGATGCCCTGCGCAATGCCTGCTACGCGGTGGCGGCTGGCATTTATGATGTCGTTTTAGCCATAGGGGTTGAGAAGCTGAAGGACGGAGGTTATGGCGGTCTGCCACCTATTGATGCCCCCATGGCATCTGCCGATATGCAGCATACTTTCCGGAGCAGCACTTTTACCTCGCCGGGGCGCTTTGCTATGATGGCTACTCGATACTTTGAACATTATGGTTTGACTCCCCAGCAGGGTAAGGAGATGATTGGCCGGATTGCCGTGAAGAACCACCATAACGGTAACCTGGCGCCCAAGGCACACTTCCATCGTGAAATTACGCTGGAACAGGCCGTTAACGCACCGATGGTTGCCTGGCCGCTGGGTCTTTTTGATTGCTGTGGGGTCAGCGATGGCGCTGCGGCGGCCATTATCTGCCGTGGTGATATAGCCAAGAATTTCAGGCCAGACCCGGTTTATATTAAAGCTCTGCAAATCTGTGCCGGTCCCTATGAGGGTGAATTAAGCCAGAAATATGATTTCACTCACGTAGAGGAGACCCAGGTTGCCGGCCAGCGGGCTTATGCTGAGGCGGGCATAAAAGACCCGCGCAAGGAGTTGAGTATAGCCGAGATACATGACTGCTTCACCATCACCGAAGCCGTGATATACGAAGATTTGCAGTTCAGCTCCAGAGGTGGTGCCCGGGAAGATATAGAAGCCGGCTCTTTTGAGCTGACCGGTGAACTGCCCATCAATACCGATGGCGGACTGAAATGTTTTGGACACCCGATGGGCGCTACCGGACTGAGAATGATGTACGAGGTATATCATCAAATGCAGGGGAAGGCCGGTCCGCGTCAGGTAAAGAAGCCCGAGTTGGGTCTGACTCATTGCCTGGGTGGTGTTCCGGGAGGCGGCATCATCAGCGTACTCATCGCCGGTTCTGATAAAGGTTAAGCTGAATATTTATTAAACCAGATAAATATTTCCTGAGATAGCGGGTGCCGATTAAGGCTTAATGTGAAATGCCTGCCGAGGAAGTTTACGATTGGGTCGTAATGTCCTTGTGCTATGGCATGAGGACATTATTTTGTTACCGGGAAACGCACAATGGACAGGAGGTGAAAAAGGTGGCCAGGGAGAAGAAAGTATTAATCGTTGATGAAATTGAAGAGCAGATTACCAGTTGTAGCGTAGGTATCCTGACCGATTATCGCGGACTATCAACTTCGGAGATAACGTTGCTGAGAAAGCAGCTGAGAGGGGCGGGTATCCGGTACAGGGTGGTCAAAAACACGCTGGCCAGGCTGGCTCTGCAAAAAGCGGGTAAGGATGAGATCGCCAGTCTCTTCGAAGGTCCCCGGGCTATAGCCTTTGGCTACGGGGATGCCGTGGAGCCGGCCAGGATTTTAACTGATTATATCCGCGGCTCAAAGACGGTGCTGAGTATAAAGGGAGGCTTCTTAGGTGACAGGGTTCTCAGCGCAGAGGATGTGACGGTTCTTGCCAGGCTCCCGTCCCGGGAGGTACTGGTAAGCAGGGTTCTGGGTGGCATGCAATCACCTATCTTTAACTTGGTTAACTGTCTTGCCTCTCCTATGAGGGGGCTGGCAGGAGTATTACAGGCTAGAATACAACAATTGGAGGCTAAATAGAATGTCAGAAGAGGAAAAGGAAGTTCAGGGAGAAACTACCGAGGAAGCAACCGCGGAGCAGGAACAGCCAGCGGCGCCGGCGGTAAAAAAGACCAAGAAAGCGGAAGCGGAAGCGGCAGCCGGCAGTGAGGCAACTCCGGCCAAGGCTCCGAAAGCCAAGAAAGCGGCAGCCGTTGATGAGCTCATAGCCACGATTAAGAGCATGACCGTGCTTGAGCTATCAGAGTTGGTAAAAGCTCTGGAGACCGAGTTTGGCGTTAGTGCGGCGATGGCAGTAGCCCCGGTAGCGGCTGCAGCACCAGCCGAAGCAACGGCAGGCGGTGCCTCAGAGGAAGAGAAGACAGAGTTCAACGTTATTCTGAAAGAAGTGGGTGCCAATAAGATTAACGTCATCAGGGCCGTGCGCGAGCTTACTGTTTTGGGTCTCAAGGAGTCCAAGGATCTGGTAGAAAGTGCTCCCAAGGCTATCAAAGAGGGCGTTAATAAAGATGATGCCAACGCGGCCAAAGAGAAGCTGGAGGCGGCCGGGGCTACCGCTGAAATCACCTAGTAGCCGTTTACTAAAAGGCGTTAGAACCGGGGGTGTGCAGGCTTAGCCCGTTGGGTGTTATTTTGTCCATACCCTTGTCAAAGGGTACAGTTAGTCAAAGTTAAGGGGGAGGCTACCGGATAGCCTCCCCCTTTTGGCTGGTTGAAAATACCCGGGGGAAGACTTATATTTATCAGGATAATACTTTAGCGGTAAGAGGTTTGGTTATGCCAGAGGAGAGCTGGTTTATACCTATGGCGATAGGTGGTTTCTTCATTCTCTTTGGCTTGGTCATGCTGTTCTGGGGCAGGAGTGAGGAAAAAAGTTACTATGATTCGTTTGTCACTCGCGTTGACGTCAGGGAGTTTCTGGAGCGCTGGCCGGATCACCCTGAGCCAGGCGCGTTAAAACTGGGTGGTTGGGTGGCTATTATCGTGGGTCTGTTTATGCTGGCTCTGGGTGGCTTTATGCTCTGGGGCTAGCAAGGAAGTAATATGACTGAAGAGCTCTTAGACGAGGAAGATGCCCGGAGAATAGCCCTGGATTTCATGCGTGGAGTATATTACCGGGGAAAAATTACTCTTGACCAGACAAGGCTGGTTACCGGCGGCGAATCTCCGGTTTACGCCTTTTCAGGCACTATTAAAATGCAGTCCAGAAGTACTCTCGGCAGGCTAATCTCACAGAATACGCCCTATAACTTTGTCATACAGGTACATGCCGTAGAAGGCAGCGTGGTGAACTACGAAGTAAAGTAATTGATACGGGTTTACATAACATCTGTTATAGCCAGGAATAGGCCGCTATTAGATTCATTTAGCCTGAATACTATTTTCCCGGAAAAATATTCTCCTCTCCCCTTTCAAAATTTAGCGTGTAATCCCAAGTAATATATCTGTTTCAGGCCTCATTATTGACTTGATAAACCTCTCCCCTGTTTGTTCCTACCGGGGTGCCATAAACTGATTCTGTGCGTTCTCAACACTATTGTATATGAAGACCGGCGCCTAAAATTACGGGATATCTGGTGTATAAGCCGGTGTGCATCAAAGAGATGAGCCTTCTATGTTGCGCTCTAACCTGTCCGGGCACTACTGGAGAATAACCGTTTCCACCAGGGTATTTTGGTGGTGGTTAGAAGCCTCACTTTGTTTTCCAGGTTTCTTATTCTTTCGGTGGCGGCTCCGAGTTGCGCCGCCAGTGCCAGATTTTTATCCTGGAGCTCGCGGATAATGTCCATCACCTGGCCAGGGGCTTGCACAAGGGTATGGACAGAGGTCTGTACAGGGTCTTGTGTAGAGGGTTGGGCGGCGTCATGTCTAGGGGTATAGTCTGTATCTTTTTCTTTGCCGGGGTCGGCTGGCAATTCCGTAATTCTGTACTCTTCCCCAAAAGTGCCGGGAACCAGCTCGGCTTTAATCTTGCCCGCTTTAATGGAACGTCTTATCGTCCGGGTAGATAATCCCAGTATTTTAGCTGCTTGGGCTATGGTCAAATACTGTCCGGACATGACTATAGACAAGTATACCGGCAGGGGTATCCACTGTCAAGGGCAGCCTTGACAAAGTGCAGACCGCCAGGATGTAATCTCTTTGTGTATCGCTATATCCAGCAGGTCATCAAGTTCGTCCGGCATTCCGGCACCTCCTTTTTCCGTCAGGCGGTGATAGTATATCCAGAAAAAACAGGTAATCCCTGTGATTCAACGGCCATGGGCGTCTCCGCTACGGCTGTCACGGAGTTGAGGTTAAAAACAGCACCGGACAGGCTATCACGGGTATGTCCAGGGGTGTGTCCAGGGGGGGCATAAGCTGCCTTCGTCATAGATGACTCCCCGCTTAATCTATACACGGCTCACGTATAGCTTTCTACCAGTATAGCCCCGTTGCCATCCGTGACGCTGTAGAAGTTTAGCGTTTTCGGTGACTTGAGGGCGCTTTGCCCATCCTGGATAGCAGTACCGAGCCCTTCAGCCAGCGGACTAACTCCCCGTTTATACTCAGTACTGGTGGTGAAGGGTGCTCAAAGCCCTACTTGGATTAATAAGTACAGGCTGATGGCCATGACCAGCATGCCGCCGCTAATCCCCGCTATTACCAGGTGTCCCTGACCATAGCGGTAGGCTAGAGGTAATAGCTCGTCCAGGCTGATATAGACCATGATGCCGGCTACAAAAGCGAGCAGTGCCGACAGGAAAGTCGGCGTGAGAAAAGGCATGAGAAGGGCGTAGCCGATAAGTGCCCCCAGCGGTTCGGTAAGCCCTGACAGGAAAGAGAATAAAAAAGCCCGTTTCCGGCTATTTGTGGCGTAAAATATAGGCACGGATACAGCGATGCCTTCCGGGATATTATGTATGCCAATGGCGGTGGCCACCGCTATCCCCAACGCAATGTCGCCGGTGGCCACACTGCTGAAGGTGACCAGTCCTTCGGGGAAGTTGTGGATGGCGATGCCTATAGCCGTAAATACGCCGGCCCGCATGAGGGTTGGCGTATTTCGTTTGACAGGCCGTGAAAATATTATGTGGTCCCTTTCGTCAACTGTTTCAGTTCGGTTAACAGATGACTCGTCTCTGTTTTCCAGATGCTCGGCCTCGTACTCATGAGGCACGAGGATATCCACTATGGCTATGAAGGCGATTCCGGTAAAGAACCCGATATTGGCCAGGGCAAAGCCAACCTGGCTAATGGCAGTCTGGAGAAGTTCAACAAATGAAATGTAGAGCATGACACCGGCCGAGAAGCCGGTAATTATTGACAGGAACGAGTAACTCGGTTTCCTTATGAAAAAGGCAACAGCACTGCCTATCCCGGTGGATAGACCAGCCAGTGTGGTCAGTAGCAGGGCAAAACCTAGGTTTATCTGCATCTTATACCGTAGCTTCGTTCCAGTTCTATATTTCCGGCGAGCATTTCATAGCCCCGGGTTGCACCAGGTAGGCATGTCCTGAGAATAGAGGCGGCTCTGGCCCGTGTCCACGGGTAGCCCGGTAAGTATCCCTGCCGGTTATAACTGAGTTTTTCTGAAAGTATGACGGTAAACTCCAATAAAGCATAACCGGCGGCTGGTTTATAAATAGTCAATCCCTCGGATACAGTAGCTGGTGTTTACCTGAACTATGGGGCGAGAGCAATAATAGAACCGAATATTCCGGTTGTCAATACTTCCTGGTCTTGCGCTCCAAATTTACAGGCAGAAGAAAATCCTGGCCTGCGCAAGAAAGCAGGGAATAATATACGGTTATTTGCCCCGGCTCTGGATAAAAAGCGCCGGTCACCTGCCGTATTTCAGCTTGGCATAGAGAAGCGCAACGGCCAGGACGCCGGTTATAGCGTTCCATAGTATTACCGGGAACAGGCTAAAGGCAATGCCGTAAGCCAGCCAGCAGAGGAGCCCCGCGAGCAGCAGAATGGCAAAAGGCAGGCTTATCTCGCGAGCGCTTCTTAGCCTGTAAACACGGATAACCTGTGGCAGAAAACCAACTGTCATGAGACCCCCGGCAATAAAACCGAACCACTCTGCTGATGGCACCGTATCCCTCCTTGTTGACCCTTCGCCTTTATACCATCCTTCTGGGTCGGTACTGGATGGCTTCGGCCAGATGATGGGTATTGATTATACCACTGTTTTCCAGGTCGGCGATGGTGCGGGCTATTTTTAATATGCGGTGGAAGGCACGGGCTGAAAGATAAAGCTGCTTCATCGCTGCTTTGAGCAGGCCGTAGGCGGCCTCTTCCATCTGGCAAAAATCTCTTACTTCAGCGGGTGTCATTTCGGTATTGCAGGTAAGACCGGTGACGTTAAAGCGTTGCTGCTGTATTTGGCGGGCGGCGGTAACCCGTGTCTGCACCTTAGACGAGGGTTCGCCCAGCTTATCGTCGGCAAGCTTGTCATAGTCTACGTGGGGTACTTCCACGAATATATCAACCCGGTCAAGGAATGGCCCGCTAATCCGCTGCTGATAGCGGGAGACCGTGCTCAGCGAGCAGGTGCACTGTTTGAACGGGTCGCCATAATAGCCGCAGGGGCAGGGATTCATAGCTCCCACCAGCATGAAATTGGCGGGGAAGGTGATACTGCCATTAGCCCGGCTGATGGTTACCATCTTGTCTTCCAGGGGTTGCCGCAGCACTTCCAGCACGGAATGCCCGAATTCCGGTAGCTCGTCAAGGAAGAGGACGCCGCGGTGGCTGAGGCTTATTTCACCCGGTTTCGGCCAGTGCCCGCCACCCACCAGGCCGGCATTGGAGATGGTGTAGTGCGGGGAGCGGAAGGGGCGCCGCCTAATTAGCGGCGTATACGACGGCAGCAGACCGCTGACACTGTATATTTTAGTGACCTCAATAGCTTCCTCGGCGGTCATGGGAGGCAGTATAGACGGCAGGGCGCGTGCCATAAGGGTTTTACCGCTCCCCGGTGGCCCCACCATTATGATGTTGTGCCCGCCGGCAGCAGCCACCTCCAGAGCACGTTTAACATGTTCCTGACCCTTGATGTAAGCCAGGTCGGTAGCCGATGAGACTGGCGGTTCGTCTTCTTCTATGCCTTTGCTTATGTATTCCGGTTCTGGCGTTTCTCCGCGAAGATAGCTGACCAGATGACCCAGCGAGGTGGTGGGCAAAACCCTGATGCCCTGAATCAAAGCCGCCTCTTTAGCGTCAATATCGGGGATAATGATGTTGGGGATCCCTTTCTGGTGAGCCAGGGCGACCATGGGCAGTATGCCGTTGGTATGGCGTAGACTGCCGTCCAGGGATAACTCGCCGAGCAGAATGGAGCGAGACACGTCGGCGGATAGCTGTTCAGAGCTGAGCAGGATACCTACCGCTATGGGCAGGTCATAGGCCGGGCCGCCTTTCTTCAGGTCGGCCGGGGCCAGATTGACTATAATGCGCTTCATGGGGAAGACAAAGCCGGAATTACGGATGGCAGCTCGTACCCGCTCTCTGGCTTCCTGTACGGCGGCATCCGGTAATCCAACTATGGTAAATGAAGGCAGGCCGGGTGAAATGTCTACCTCAACTTCTACAATCACACCTTCCAGCCCTACTGTAGCGCAACTGATTGCTTTGGCTAGCATAACTCGTTTCATTATGTTACTGCTACGCTAGCTACGTGTCAATGCGAGCTCTTACCCTCATGCGTATTTTCGGACATTGACTCTTGACTTGAGATTTTATACGTAGTATAGTGGAAATGTGGAGTACCTTGGTTCAGTGTTGTTTCATAGCTTGACTCTGCGTAGCGGGTAGGACCCTGCTTGGTAATTGGTTCAAGAGCGTTGGTCAAAAATAACAAGGGTGTTGGTGCCAGCAGGCTGCATTGAAAACAAGGGGAAAAAATATAAGGAGGTGCAGTCGTGGCTTTGGCAGACAAGACCCTGGTATGCCGGGATTGTGGACGTGAGTTCATATTTACGGTTGGCGAGCAAGAGTTCTATCTTTCTCGGGGACTGGTAAATGAACCTGGTCGTTGTTCCGAGTGCCGAGCTTCTCGTCGAAGGGAACGTAGTAGCGATTACGGAGAATCGCGCCGCTCATATTCTGTAGTATGTGCCGGTTGTGGTCAGGATACTACGGTACCGTTTGAGCCCAGAGAGGGGCGCCCGGTCTATTGCAAAGAGTGCTACGCTAAGATGAAGCAATCAGGTCAGGTATAATTCCTTATCGAGAGTAATTCATCTTCTTTTTCACATTTGCGTTGTCATTTCTTTTGTATGTAGTGCAATAGGCAATTTTTGTATAACCTATTGGTATGGAACTACGTAGGTTATGAATGTTGGGGTGTGCAGAATTAGGCTTCGGTTACCCGAAAACTTATCGCTCAAGGGTAAGAGGAGGGTAACCAAGTCTATTACTGCGCGGGTAGCCGGCAAGTTCAACGTTTCCGTAGCCGAAATTGATGACTATGATTTATGGCAACTGGCTACGATTGGTATATGCTGCGTCAGCAATGATAAGCGCCATACCAATGAAATGCTCTCCAGAGTAGTAAATTTTATCATTGCTGCCCGGTTTGATGTGGAATTAATAGACTATGAGATTGAGATTCTTCCCGTATTCTGATTGCTGGACGGGTCTTTTTTTTAACTAGCGACTAGGGCTCCCGGAAAGCTGGAGGTATCCGCATCATTTTTCAGGAGCGCCATGAATAGTACCCCGGATTTCCTCAGCTATCTTACCGCTCAACCCGATTACGTTGGTCAGATTGCTCATAAAGAGTATATTCCGCCCCGTAAAGCAAGCCATGCGGACGTGGATATATCCCTGGCCACCAGCCTGGAGCGTTGCCTGAAAAAGCATGGCTTAATGCCCCTTTACACGCACCAATCTCTAGCGGTGGATGCTGTCCGCCGCGGAAAAAACGTCATGGTGTCAACGTCAAGCGCCAGCGGCAAGACACTGTGCTACAACATACCGGTAATGCAGGCCATTTTGAATGAACGGGCAAGCTGCGCCCTGTATCTTTTTCCTACCAAGGCACTGGCGCAAGACCAGCTGCATACCCTGGAGGAGCTTTTCTATCCCGGCGTGCTCAAGTCCAGTGAACTGGCTACCTTTGATGGTGATACCCCGCAGTTCGAACGGGCGGAAATAAGAAAGCGGGCCCGGATAGTATTAACCAACCCTGATATGCTCCACGTCGGCATTCTGCCCAACCACCAGTTATGGTCCCGGCTATTCAGGCACTTGCGGTATGTGGTGATAGACGAAGCACATACCTATAGCGGTGTTTTTGGCTCTCACGTGGCCTGTGTCATCCGGCGTCTGCGCCGTCTGTGTGCGTATTACGGGTCAGACCCTCAGTTTATCTGCTGTTCCGCTACTATCTCTAATCCGGGAGAGCATATAGAGAAGCTGGCGGGTCTATCATTTGAAGTGATTGATGATGACGGCTCTCCTCACGGCAGGAAGGACTTTGTCTTCTGGAACCCGCCGCTTATAGATAAGGCGAGGAGTGTCCGGCGCAGCGCCAATAGCGAAGCCACTCACCTTTTTACCGAGCTGGTCTTAAATAACGTAAGGAGTCTAACCTTCGCCCGTACGCGAAGGCTCACCGAGCTTATCTACTCATATT
>Ga0075115_10001626_pt1 | contig 10863 bp, 6 predicted proteins | sample AntAceMetag02UKH_FD_69785 | JGI IMG/M metagenome (GOLD analysis project Ga0075115, IMG submission 69785) | Saline lake microbial communities from Ace Lake, Antarctica - Antarctic Ace Lake Metagenome 02UKH | ecosystem: Environmental > Aquatic > Non-marine Saline and Alkaline > Saline | place... | reverse complement strand
ACCACAAAGACATGATCGCCCCAGTTCTTGTCCCACAATTCGTTGAACAGGTTTTTCAGGTCATCGACCGAGGCCTCGCGAAATGCGCGCTCCTGATAAAGCTTTTCCATCACGTCATGAAAGCGTTTGCCCATGAAAGCCTCAATCGAGTCCTCCTCACGCTTTATCTTATCGATATACTGGTATTTGAATCTGAGCGGGCACTGCTCGAAGGTGGAAAGTCTGCTGTGGGAATATTGAACCATGGAAACTCCAGTGATCCCTTCGACCATTCGATAAACTCATGGCAGACCAAGCTCAGGGCAGGCAGGGATCAGTGATCATTAATTGCAGATATGACCTACCACACAGCTGACAATCAGTAAAACTCGGATATAAATCCGGGGACACGACACGTAATTCAGGAGCAAGGGATTCCTCCCTTCGACTCCCTTTCGACCATTCGATAAACTCATGGCAGGCCATTCGACCATTCGACCTTTCGACCATTCGATAAACTCATGGCAGGCCATTCGACCATTCGACATACGTCATTTCTGGTGCTTTATAAAATCTACGGATTCCCCTCCCAACAGACCTTGATAACCATCGAGTATTATTGATCATATTGAATCTCTTATGCACACCCGCATATATTATGCATACATGCATAGATTCTTATATAACTTCTTGTATATTAAGGAGTAATATATTAGAATATGAATATAGACATAACTGAATGGTAATTAACATGGAAACTACACAGATCAGAGAACTGAGAAATCGGATCGGGCGCGCGATAAAGAGTCTTCGCAAGGAGGAGAGGATCAGCTCCTCGTATCTTGCGAAGGTTTTGGGCTTATCCCAGTCCACCGTCTCCAGAATAGAGTCTGGTACCCTTTCGCTGCCAGCTGAAAAGCTCTGCTTTCTGGCCCAGAGCTTCAACCGTCCCCTTGCATTCTTTGTAGGCGAGCAGAGTCCGACAACCTACAGCAATGAAGATATACTCCGTGCTGGTTTGGTATATTACGGAGCTACACATCTAAAAGCCAAGCGGACGATAGACGTCAGCACGTATTACAAGACATACGAGGAGTTTCTAAATGCCGCGCTGTACGAGATAGATGATCCACGATTTGCTGTGGCCCTTGCAACAACCCTCTACAAACAAATTTATGACAATAAAATAAATCCAATCAGAGTTGTAGCCGGGTTAGAACATTTGGAACTTGCTCGCTATCTCCTTGCAATCATCCAGTTCGTAAGAAAGGCTTTGCCTCGTATCAAGCGTTCGGCATTTCAAAGAAAGCATGTGGAACGTAATCTGGAGATTTTAAAGGAAAGGATTTTGAACAAGTATAGAACTACACCTGCATCCCATTTCTCTATCAAGAGTTCGAATGAAGTCTCCCTGTTTATAAACGAGAGCCTGAGCCATGGATGATTTTTTTGATCTATTTAAGGCTATCGACAAAGCGTTAAGCGATCGTTTTGGAGTGATTGCCCTGCCCTTCAAAATCATTGGCAGAGCTGCTCTTGAACTCGCTGGGTTGCCCGAACGAGGAACCAAGGATGTTGACACGCTCGAGCATGAATTGAGAGTCAAAACACTTACGGAAAATGAGGTCGCTGCAATTGAGGACTTTCTAAAAAGGGAATTTGGCAAGGGCAGCCCAGGCAACATCCGTCACGGTCTATATCTCGACCTTGTGGGCAACATCGCATGGTTGCCAAAAAACCCCAGGTTTATCGATATCAAAAAGTATTCTGCGGTGAACATGTCTCGTTTGCATTCGGCCGATGTTTGCGTATCTAAAATCTTCTCTAACTTTAAGAATAAACACGATCGCGGAAGGGATCTCGCTGACATCATAGAAGCGTTAGACGCACGCCTTGTTGATGGAGATGAATGTCTTAAACGACTGGATGAGTCTTTTCCGATATACGAACAACACGCTGAGGCGGCATCCGCGTTTCCACGCTTAATCGAATTCATCAATGGAACAATAATTCCGCATTATTGCTCGGATGGAGCGGCCTTGAAGTATTCCATGCCGTCATGGATGGAGAATATGTAAAAGAGGGAAAAGTTACAGGATTCCCGCCCTCCTGCCGGCGGGCAAGCGGGACGACCATTCAACCATTCGACCATTCGACCATTCGACCATTCGACCATTCGACCATTCGGCAGGCTCATGGCAGGCAGGCTCATGGCAGGCACCACGATAATCCTACCGTCGTTGACCGCGCGGGATATGATGCTGCTTTGAACAGAGAGATCCTTGATCACGCCGCGCACGTTGGCGATGGCTTGGACGCGGTACTTGGGATCGTCAGGCATCGGCTCTATACTGCCACCAACGCTTTCGATATTTTCGCGAATGCTCTCTACCAGTCCGGCGAGGTTTTTCATATCCGCCTGATCTTCCGGCACGCCCTTTATCGCAGCTTCGATCGCACCGCAGGACTCATGCCCCATGACCATGACAAGCTTTGAGTTGAGATGCTCGATGGCGTATTCGATGCTCGCTACGTTATCAACGTTTGAGACGTTGCCAGCAACGCGCACGACAAAGATCTCTCCCAACCCCTTGCCGAATAAATTCTCCGGCGCCACTCGAGAATCCGCACACGCAAGGATAACAGCGGATGGACTCTGCCCGGAAGCCAGATCCTTGTGCGGCATGTGCTTATCGACAAAGTGCTTGTTGCCCGCCATTAAGCGCGCGAGGACACTGGACGGCTTACCCTCCTCGGCACTTTCTTGCTTCTTCTCCCCCTTTGAACATCCGACGAGAGATAGTGTGACGAGTAGCGCGATGATTAGTCTGTGTTTCATTGGTACCTCTACCTCCCCGCCACGACGGGCAAGCTTCCAAAGGAGGGGGGAAGAACAACGACACTGGATTCCCGCATCCGCGGGAATGACAGTCACATTAGTATGACAAACCCCTAAAGACTTAGAACAGGTTGCCGACTTGGAACTCGACCGTGCCGCCGGCCGCATTGTCGCGATATACGTTGCAGATGCGGCTCGCCTGACATGTGGGAATCGTCGCAAGATTGGGACAAGGCGGTGCATTTACAAGCTGAATGCAGTCGGTACAGCCGTTGGGAAAAACTCCGGGCACGCCGACATTCTGGTTGATGGCATTGTTGGGACCAACCTGAGTCACGAAGTTTTGGTCACCATAATACCATTCATCACTCGAACTAAATAAAATCGAAACGGGATAGTTGACGCCGTTGACCGCGCTGATATCCACCGCTTCCTGCGTGGAGGCGGTAGGGTTGAGCGTGAACTCAGCCTGTGTCCAGCCGTTGGGATACTCAGTTGTTTCGCACTGGGCAAAACCGCCGGCACCGAATCCGCCGGACATACATTTGCCATTCAGATTGGGCACGGTAACCGAAGCGTTGGCGCCGCCCGCGGCATCGAGCGTGACAAGGCATTTGCCCGCATGGTCCACGCCAGCCTGATAATTTGTGCACCATCCCGCAGTGGAGAGTTCTCTAGCGGTGAGGAGCGTGTCCGCATCGGGGCAAGCACCACCCACTGCTGCAGTAACAAAACCTATTATAAGCTGTGAGGTACCGATGTTGGTGATCGTGAGAACCGTACCGGTTGAACCACCGCCGCCGCCGCCACCACTGCTGCTGCTTCCGCAGCTGATATTTGTGAATGCAAAAACTAAAGCCACAAGCACTAGTACGGTATTTCTCATTGATACCCCCTTTAAAAAACTGTGAAACGTGAAGTGTGAAGTGTGAAGAGGAAAAACAAAAACGAGATTGCTTCGTCGCTATCGCTCCTCGCAATGACAATCCTGATCCCTGATTACTGCCTGCCCTGAGCAAGGTCGAAGGGATCTCTGATCCCTGTCTTATTACCATTTATGTAATCGGGATGCATTGGAAAATGGGGGAAAGCACATCACGCTAGATCCCGGATCGTGGGCCGGGATAACAAGCAAGAACAAGATCGCTTCCCTGCGGGGACAGGTCTCAAAAGCGAGATCTGTCCCCATCCGTTCTAGGTCACGGCTTTTTAGGGGATTGCAGGGAATACCCACGTGTGATAACCTTATCTGTTTAAAATTACAGGGGAATTTGCGTTTATGAGCGACAAAAAACACATCCATATGTTGGGAATCTGTGGCACCGGAATGACGGCCTTGGCCACGCTTTTGAAGGACGAAGGCCACCGCATCACGGGCTCGGACGAAAACGTCTATCCCCCCATGAGTACACAATTGGAGGGGATGGGTGTCCAGATCAACCAGGGGTATAAACCTGAGCACCTGGACAACACGCCCGATCAGGTAATCGTGGGCAACGTGATACGCCGCGACAATCCCGAGGCACAAGCTGTGATCGAGCGCGACATCCCCTATTCCTCCATGCCGCAGGCGCTGGCCGATTATTTCCTCACGGACCGCACTCCAGTCGTCGTCGCCGGCACGCACGGTAAGACGACTCTCTCCACGCTCACATCCTGGCTTTTGGATGCAGCCGGAGAGAAACCGGGATTCTTCATCGGCGGCATCGGCCGCAATTTTAAGACCGGAGCGCGCAAGGGCAGTGGATCATTTTTCGTGATCGAGGGCGACGAGTACGACACCGCTTTCTTCGATAAGGGTCCCAAGTTTTTGCACTACCGACCACAAGCGGTGATCCTGACATCGGTCGAGTTCGACCACGCAGACATCTACCGCGACATCGCACATATCGAAGAATCGTTTACCAAGCTCATGCACATCATTCCAAACGACGGGCTGCTCATCGCCTGCAACGAATACGAGCGCGTGCACGAGATTGCCAAGAACGCGCAATGCAAAGTCGTGTGGTATGGCCAGGACAACGGCGACTACTGCGCAAAGGGCGTCTCCATAGAGGATGACAGCACGTCCTTTACCCTCATGCATCCCATGGGCGAGACGCGTCTCAAGATGCCGCTCTTTGGTTCGCACAATCTGCAAAACGTCATCGCGGCATGCGCTCTTCTCATCGAATCCGGAATTGCTCCAGAAAAGATTCAAGCGGGGCTTGAAACGTTTGAAGGTGTTGCACGCCGGCAAGACATCGTGGGCGAAGCCGGTGGGGTCACCGTGATCGACGACTTCGCACATCACCCCACGGCCGTTGCCAAGACGATCGACGCTATCCATGCGCGCTATCCTAGCAGACGATTGTGGGCATTGTTCGAACCGCGATCGAACACCAGCAGGCGCAATGTGTTTCAGAAGCGCTACGCTTTGGCCTTCGGCAACGCCGACCAGGCAATCATAGGGCACGTGCACCGCGCCGATTCGATCCCTGACAACGAGCGCATGGATACAGCCAAACTCGCAAGCGACATCACAGCCGGCGGGACGCCGGCGCGGGCCATCGCAACGACGGACGAGATGCTTGAGATATTGAACGCAGAACTCGCCGAGGGCGATGTGGTGCTGATTATGTCGAATGGTGATTTCAACGGGCTTGCTAAGAAGTTGTTTGGAAAATTAACAGAGAGGAAGGGGTAACGCCCAATGGATACTGGATTCTAGATACTAGATACTGGTAAAGGCAAAGTGCTTTTGATCTTACCAGCATCCAGAATCTAGAATCCAGTATCCGGTTTCTTATGAAATATGAACTGCCCAAAGAGCTGACGCCAAGAAAACCAAAACGGCGATCGAGCCTGCTGAGACGCATCGTCATCGCCATAGCTTTCTTTGTCATCATGCCCATCGTCTTTGTGTGGCTGGTGAATCAGCAGTGGGCACAGATACACGCGCTGCGCCTGGTGAACATGGGAAGCTCCACACAGTTCGCCTTGGGTTCATTCGTCTGGAGCCCGCTCACCGGCACAATCGAGATCACCAAGCTTGGTTTCCACAATGAAAAGAAAGGGACCGACGCGACCATAGATTCGATACACCTCGACTACAGCATGCTGGGTTTTTTGCGCGGCAAGTTTGTAGTCAAGGAACTCAAGGCAACCAACGTCAGTGCTGTCTTCCCGCCGGGTGAAAAGGACAAAGCCAAAAAACCGCGCAAGAACCTCAACATCGGAAAACTCCTGCTCCTTCACACTGTGATCATCGAGGAAGCAACCCTCGACAACGTCGTGGTCGCCTTTGGGAAAAGCTCCACCTACCGCATGATTCAGCTCACGTGGTCGCTAAGACCCCGCTTTACCGGCGATACCACGCTCAAACTCGCGGGAAAAAGCATCAAGCTGCACAAGGATCAAAAACCCCTGGTCACCGCCGACGCGGTTTCGTTGGAAGCCTCGACCACACTCTCCCGCTGGAATACGGAGTTTCCATACTTAAATGCGGTAAACGGTTCTTTGGATATCGAGAACGCCGTGATCCGTACCATCAAGTTCAACCGCGCACAGGCAACATTAAGCTACGTCGACGGAGCCGTCGACCTCAAACAGTTAGAGATCAAGATTGGCGAGAATACTCTTACCGGCAAGGTCACGGCAAACATCTATGACGAATCCTTTGATATAGACATAAACATCCCCAAACCGATCGATCTGCCGCACTTTGGCAAGGACTCGAACACCATCCATACAGCAGGCAAGCTCACAGGTACCATTCAGCTCAAGGGCAAGGGATTTTTGCTAGCCAACAGCGAAGGCACCGGCAAAGGCAATCTCAAACTCGCTCACAGGTTCCATGCCTCGCCTGATGAACCGGTAAATGTCAAGACACCGGTCAGATGGAAGAACGGCATCATATCGTTCGACGACGCGCGCATCACGGTCGGCGAAGCCGCAATAGATGCCAAAGGAGCGATCAACATCCCAGGCAAGAAGATGCGCTTCGACGTCGAGGGAAAGAAATTTCCGATCGAATACGTCTTCGACAAATTCAAGAACCCGCATCTCCAAAAGATCTACGGAGCAACCGACGCAACGGGAACATTCGAAGGCTGGGGCAAGAACTTCATGGCCGAGGTTGAAGCGACAACCTATGACGGCGGTTTTTTGCCCATTATGGGCGAACGCATCATCACAAACTTCACCGCCACCTATAACAAGCTGGGTTTTGACTGGAAGCTTTTTCAGGGCGACACCCAAACCGGAACGGCCAAAATGGCGCTTAACATTGGCACGCGCATGGCTGACGGAAAGCGCGCTAAGTCGATCGAGATCACCGCTGACCTCAAGAATCACCAACTCGAACCGTCATTCCCAAACATGGGGCTCACGGGCATAGCCGACGGCAATCTTGCCATGAAGGGTCCTATCCAGTCATTCACGGGTACTGCGAAGGGTCATGTCATCACCGGCAGCTGGCTGGGAGTTCCTATAGACGAAGCAACCACCGATATCGCGCTTACCAAACCGAAGATTACATTTTCAAACATCACCATCACGCCAAAGAGCCTGCATGAGATCACATGCACTGGACCCTTGGTGATGGACATACTGACCGGACAGTTTCACATGCACGGAGAACCTGTCGCAGGCCTCGATATCGACCTCCGCTACACCTATGACCCTAAGCGCGTCGACATCGCAAGGATCACGTATCACCCGCCCGACCGTCCCGGCGACAACCTTACGGTAAAGGGCATGCTCGTCTCCGGCGGCGCTATAAACCTCAACTCAAACGGTAACTTTGACCTGTCTATCATCAACCCGATAAGCGCATGGATTCGCGAAGCAACCGGCCCCGTCGATATGAAGATGCGCATAGGCGGCACCACGACATCGCCCGCTTTTTTCGGCACGATAGCGTTTAACAACAATACTCTCTCGCCACGCCCCATACGTCTGGCCATGGAGGACCTGCAGGGAACGCTTCGTTTTGACGGGCACCGCATACACTTCGAAAACCTCAGCGGCCTGGCAGAGGACGGATCGTTTGCCTTGAGCGGATGGCTGGAACACTACGACTTTAAACCTTCGCGCGCCAACCTCACGATGGAGGGCAAGGAGTTCACCTTCAGAACCGAGGACAACTATTTTCGTATGGAGTTCGACGGCACGGTTGCACTTGAAGGCGCGTTCCCGCATCCGCTGCTCAAAGGCAATATAAACATCTTAGACGGACGCTACACGAAGGACTTCGTCATACTTGAACAGCTTGGCGGCGGCAAGAAGAGTGCGGCCAAACCAGCCGATGAAATCACTTTCGACCCGCGACTCGATCTCACCGTTCACAACTCGGGCGACCTCATGATCAAAAACAACGTCGGAGAGATCGATCTCGCCGCGGACATGACAATCAGAGGCACGCGCATCAAGCCTCAGATCAGCGGTTCCGTCTCCGCACGCGAGGGGCGCATCGACTACATGGGGCTCAAGTTCGACATCACGCGCGGTTTTGTGGAGTTCCGCGGTCCCTACGCACAACCCTATCTCGAGATCGAAGCGGACCGCGAGCTGAGACTCTACAACCTCACCCTGCGCATGTACGGCCCGATAGATAACTTAGCCCTCGACCTCGGCGGCACGTCGCCCTCCGGCCCGCTCGAGAAGCGCGACGTCGTCTCGCTGTTGGCCTTCGGAATCACCGAGCAGGAGCGTCGCGAACACAAGATAACGCGCTCAGGCGAACAGATCGGCGTATCGGTCGCCGCGCAGCAGGTAGGGCAGATGATCGAGCGTCCGGTGACCGAGATGACGCATCTGGACATCTTTCGGGTCGAAGCCGCGGAACAGGACACCGACTACGACGAACCCGGCAAGGTCACCACGCGCCTGCGCGTTGGCAAACAGCTAACCGACCGGTTGAGCGTGGACTTCGCGACAGACATCGACACGCGCGACGCCGAGCAAACTGTAACTACGGAATACTCAATTACCGACAACGTTATCATCAAGGGATCGCGCAGCAGCGAAAACCTCTACAAGGGCAACATCGGCTTGAGATTCCGCATAAGGTAAAACGATTATCGATTGTCGATTATCGTAACGGCATATGAAAAAAGCAGTGCACATCATTACGATCACGTTCCTGCTCCTCACAGCAGCGATACCTTCGTACGCCCAGGAAGCCTCCGGCCCGGTCGTGGTCGACGTGGAGGTGTGCGGATGCGAGCACAAGGACCCCGAGCGCGTGGCCAGCGTCATACCCATCAAGGTGGGTGAAATCTATACGCCAGAGCTGGGCAAACGCGCTGTAGCCTTTCTTGAAAAGTGGAACGTCTTCGACAACATAAGCTACGACGTCACTAACGTCCCAGGCGGCGTAAAGCTTCTCTTCACCTTGACGGATGCCATGATCGTGGGACAGGTCGACGTCACCGGCAACTACCCTTATATCGAAAACAAGGTACGCAAGTACCTCACGCTCAACGCTGGAGACAAGTACACGCCCGAGATCGTGCAGGAACAGCTAGACCGCCTGGCCGAATTCTACGACCGCGAGGGCTATGTCGACAGCCACTTCTCGGTGAGCGAGGAGCCGGGACCTGAATCGAACCTGGTGCTCCTGACCTTTCACATCCACCACGGTCGCCTGCTTCGCTACCGCAGCATAAAGGTCGAGGGCAACCACGCATATCCCGCCGGACGCTTCGTCTCCGCCATCAACACGTATGAGCCGTATTCGGAAAAACGTTTGAGAAAGTCGATTCGCAAGCTCAAGGAATTCTATCACCTCCACGGTTATCCCAGAGCTAAAATACGCATCAAGGAAAAGAAGATCGACCTCAAAATCGATCGCGTTGATCTGGTGATAGAAGTGAACGAGGGACCATATGTCGACGCCAAGTTCGTGGGAAATAAATACGTCAGCGATTCACGCCTGAGAAAGGTGATCACAATTTATAAAGAGTCTAGTTTCGACTCCTACGAGATCGAGCAGAGCGTCAATGCGATCATCAAGCATTACAAGGAGCACAGCTATCCTGACATAAAGGTCATCGCTGAACGCGCGCGCCCTAAGAAAGACTTCGTCGTCATCACCTTCTCCATCCACGAGGGATCTCCCCATTACGTAAAGCGCATTCGCTTCGAGGGCACTGAGCGTGTCGATTCCGACAAGCTAGAGGAAGGCATGATCACCAAGCAACACTCCATAGGCCAGCCCGGTGCGCTCATGGAGAAGAACATATCCAAGGACACGGAAACGATCTCCGCCAACCTAAAGAAGCAGGGATTTCTTAGCGCGCATATTGAACCCTGGGACATTGGTTTTTCCAAGCAGGGTTTTGCCTACGACATCACGATCCCCATCGAGGAGGGCGAGCAGACGATCGTGGACAGCGTCGTCTTCAACGGCAACACGACCGGTGAAGAGTCGAAGATGCTCAAGTATTTGAAGCTTAAACCAGGAACGCCCTTCAACCCATTGGCGCTCCAGGAGGATAAACAGGCAGTCAAGAGATTCTACGCCGACAACGGCCATCCATATGCGACGGTCGAGCAGGCTACGGCACTCAACTCTATGGGCTCGCTCGCGACGATCACTTACACCATCGTGGAGGGCGCCGAAGTGCGCGTCGGTCGCATTCTCGTAGTCGGCGATGTGCTCACGAGCCAAAAAGCCATACGCGGCGCGATGAGCCTGAAGGAAGGCGAGCCCTTCAGCTACCGCAAGCTGGTCGAGAGCCAACTCAACATCAGGCGGCTGGGCGCGTTTTCTTCTGTAAAAATTGAGACAATCGGCATCGAGGAGAAGCTCGACACCGTGCATTTAAAAGTAAGCGTCGACGAGGAACGTCCGTTCCGCCTGGATCTAGAAGCGGGATATTCGACGCGCGATTCGGTCATCGGCTCGCTTTTGTTTACCAACATCAACTCATTTGGCTGGGCGAAAAAGACTTTTCTAAAACTCACCGGCGGTAAAAAGCTCTCACGCGTTGAAATGGGCTGGCGCGATCCGAGATTCCTCTCCTCAAGCTTCGAGATGTCGACCATCGCATGGCTGCAAC
>Ga0075115_10001624_pt1 | contig 10865 bp, 9 predicted proteins | sample AntAceMetag02UKH_FD_69785 | JGI IMG/M metagenome (GOLD analysis project Ga0075115, IMG submission 69785) | Saline lake microbial communities from Ace Lake, Antarctica - Antarctic Ace Lake Metagenome 02UKH | ecosystem: Environmental > Aquatic > Non-marine Saline and Alkaline > Saline | place... | reverse complement strand
AGCAATTGTCAAGATATATATACAATTTAGACATAAATAATTTCCTGTACTTATTTCATCCCTTTTCTGAGGATATTGTATCATAATTTGAATATTGTTTAAACAGCTAGCCTTATTGGATAGGACAATCGCATCAATTTTAAACCTGTTTACCGGATCTAGCACTTGACGAAAATCCTCTGGTATGAAAGTGCTGTTTTGGCTCAATTATCACGGTGTAAGGTGGTATTTGGGATAATTCCAGCAGTTCCGGGGACACAGAAAATCCGTAGCTTCCCGATTAAGAGCACTGCGGCATAAAAGAGGTAAAAAACATTTTTATAGCTGTTTGGGAAAAGCTACTTTCTACTGGCGTTTGCCTGTTCCAGAGCTTCCTGGATGGTTTTTTGATCCAAGCTCAACAGCATTGCCAGCTCGGACTTAAAATCCCGGCCAAACTTCTTACGAATCCTTCTAATACTGATGTCTTTCAGCATCGGCTGCACCAGTTTATACAACGACAAAACCATCTTCTTGATCAGACCAAGATTTCCCAACGCCACCCGATCGGTGGTCATATTAGCATCTTCTCCCAGGAGGACATCAAGATGCCAGTGTAATAAATTTTCGACACCCCAATGCCCCCTAACACCTTCTGCACACACTACAACATCCGCTAAGCTAGTGATGTAGTAACGTATCTCAGTCGTCTCTTTACCACTTACTACGTTATACATATTCTTTTCGTAGCAAAGAATCCCCTTCAGTCCTGCCCAGCCCGCAAATATATTTTTCTTTTTGTTATTCACCTTCGCAAGATAGAAGGATCTCTTCTCAACCTGGTTATGGGCTTTCTCCACCGTCTCGTAATATTCTGTGGGTTTTCCCTGCATCCGAAGCTTATCCTTCTCACCAAAAAACAGGGCGGCCTCCTGCTCAAGGAGCTGCTGATTTCCCTTCAGCGCACCCACATAATGCCCCTTGCCTTCGCGAATGACAGCAATAGTCTTCTGCTGTGTATGCAGTGCATCAAAACTCACCAACGTATTACGCAGATCCAAGGTGCCCAGTAGCCGCTGGGCGACAGGAATTTCGTTGGTTTTCTCAGAGATAAGTTCAGTCGCTATGCACACACCCTCGGAATTGCTAAATATATGCAAAGCCTGAGCATCAGGTATCTCCTCACTGGTTCCCCTCTTTCTCCCGCTGCCACGCATCACTTTGCCGTCGACACTCAGATGTCTCATGCCCACATCGTCAATCTTGAGCGCTTTGCGCAGGACAGCAAGCCTCTCCAGTACAACGGCTACTGTCACTTTCTCCAGCTGTTCCATCTTAATCGCTGAGAAAACCCTGCTGAAAGTATCGTGACAGGGCGTTCTCTCGTCCTGAAGCAAGAGAACCCTTTTAAGAAATTTACGGTTTTTCTTACAAAAATCCTCCATGTCGACAAAGGTCAGTTCCCCGCCCAGGACTGAAAAAAATCCCATCGTCAAAATCTGACCCAGACTGTATCTGGTCATGTTCTGGCTTCTCGGATCATCCACGTTGAACGCTACCAGCTTCATAAATCGCGTAATGACTCGCTTGGGTACCGTTTGCGGTTTGATCTCAATCTTTATCCCTAAACTTTCTACCTTTTTCCCATATTCCTGTAATATTTTGCTAATTTTTTTTTCCATATCTTTACAACTCCCAGATCAGTCCGTATCGTTTCCTCATATGTCCCAACAGCTCATGCTCTTCACTCATATGCCAACCCCGGTTTGCCTGCACCTTGTACAATCCTCCAGATAATAGCATCACTTGTTCCAAATCCTCTCCAAAATGATCCTGCAGAACACTGGAAATCTTGGCTACCATCCGCTCTACTTCAAAGGAGGGTGTTTGAGAAAAAAGTAATCCCGGAAATTGCAATGATACCCACGATTTACCGTAGAGATACGCATCAGCCCTACCGTGCAGGTAGGTAAGTATCCCCGCACAAAAAAATATCTTGGCAGCATCTTCACTCAGGAGGGCATGACTTTCCATAAATCGGTAACAGAGCTGAAAAATAACTGCTTCCCTTCCATATTCCAGTACTTCTATTGAGCCTTTTATCTTCGGTTTGGAGAGAATTAACCCCTCTTTCTCCGTGATACGGCCTATATAGCCATCACTTACTCGTCTTACCTTGCCGGTTCCCGGTATTCGTTCCGAATGCGCTGCATACAGGTAATATTTGTCCTTCACGCGGTTGATATAGGTACCTTTACGCTTATGCTTGAGTACCCAATCTGGATGATTAGCCATACAACCTCCCCTATACTGTATTACATAGTATGTAATACAGTATAGGGGAAAACCCGTAAAACTGCAAGAAGTTTTTAGTAAAATCAGGTTTTTTTATCGTTTTTTCTAAATTATTTATTTTTGTGGTAAGAACTTATTTTCATACTATGCGTTTGTCCTAGCTATTTTCAAACTGTTTCAACCTGTTTCAGCCATACCTGCAGAAACTGCAAGAGCCATATAAATTGAAAGAAATCTGGTAGTGATATTGTCAGATCGGGAAGTCAGCACGACAGGAACACGTAAGCCGGCAATAATTCCCGCAGTCAGGCTTCCCTGCTGAATAGAGAATGATTTATAGAGGACGTTCCCGGCATCAAGATTCGGCATTAACAGAATATCGGAATTCCCCGGAACACTTCCACTCAATTTTTTCACTTTTGCAGCTTCGCTTGAGAAAGCCACATCAAGAGCCATTGGACCTTCAATTACGGCATCACCAAAAAAATGTGTCGTGTTCTGAGTCTGCACCAAGTTTTCAGCATCAATAGTTGAGATGATTTTTGGATTTACCGTCTCTACGGGACAGATACAGGCAACTGAGGGGCGGAGAATCCCGAGAGCACGGGAGACCTGTAGCGCATTAAAAAGTATTTTCTTTTTCTTTTCAAAGTCCTGTCTGATATTAATAGCTGCATCAGTCAACACAAAGGGTTTTTTATAGCCTGCAAGCTTAAAGAGAGCAGTATGGCTAATCAAACCACCTTTTGGCACTAATCCTTTAGTTTTATTAAGAAATGCACTGGTAAAGACTGAGGTAGACACTCCACCCTTCATCAGAACATGTGCCGCCCCGTCTGAGGCAGCAGAGACTGCCTTGTCTGCCGCCTCTTTTTGATCACTGCAGTGTACTATCTTAAAATCACGTATATCAATTTTACCCGAATGCGCAATAGTCCTGATTTTCTCTGCATCTCCAAAAAGTAAAAAATCTGCAATGCCGACATCAAAGGCCTGCTTGATACTTTTAAGGGTTGCCAAATGGTCTGCTGAAGCTACCGCTACCAGAACTTTCCTATTTTGCTCCGGTTTGTAGCTGGTTTCCGGGAATAGGGTTTGAATCAAGTTGGTGAACTCACTTTTGACTGAATTAATCATCGTTATCCTGATACTCCTTAACTTTTTTCTTGTTATTTATGGCTGCAAGTGCATTTTCTGCCAGGGCATACATTTCGCGTTCCCCGGGAATTTCAATAATTGGAGCTATAAAAGAGACTCGTTCCTTCAACAGTTCCATAGTAATTTCTGATTGTGCAATACCGCCAGTTAAAACTACTGCATCCACTTTTCCGCTAAAAACCGCTGCCATAGCACCTATTTCCTTGGCTGTTTGATAAACCATTGCTTTGTGGTAAAGATCTGCGTCAGAATCGCCGGCAACAGCTCTTTGTATAATTTCCCGAACATCATGTGTACCGCAATAGGCATAAAGTCCGCCTCTCCCGCAAATACGTTTGTGTATCTCTTCCGGTTTAAAGGTTCCGGATAGAGCCAACTTAACCAGATCCAATGCAGGCAGTCCTCCTGAGCGTTCCGGAGAAAAGGGGCCATCGCCATTTAGCGCATTGTTGACATCAATTACCCGCCCATTTAGATGAGCTCCAACAGATATTCCGCCGCCCATATGTGCGACTATCAAACTCGATTTTTCATAAGGTATACCTAGTTGAACAGCAGCAGCCTCGGCAGCACTTTTTTGATTTAGTGCATGAAAGATGCTCCGCCGTTTAATTTCAGGAATCCCTGAAACCCGCGCTATATCACTTAACTCATCAACCACTACCGGGTTTGCGATATAGGAGGGGGCTCCAACCTGTTCACTTATTCGGCACACCAGCAGAGCACCCAGATTGCTGGCATGCTCACCGTAATCTGCTCCGCGTAAAATCCGTATCATATCAGGAGTCACCAGATAGATTCCGCCCATGACAGGTTTTATCATCCCTCCACGTCCGATAAATATATCAATTCCCGAAATATCAATCTCGTTTTCTTCCAGAAACTTCATCACAAAGGTATATCTGAATGCTTCCTGGTCTATAACATATTGAAACACGGAGAGATCTTGTGATGAATGATAATAAGTAACTTTAATTTTTTCATCAAGATTATGAAATAAGGAGATTTTAGTTGATGTTGATCCGGGGTTTATAACCAGAATTTTTTTCACCATTGCTACCGCCCCCCAGTTGTCTCATAATACTCCAAAGCTTTGTCTACAATTCTCAGGTTTGCAGTCACGAACTCTTTCCGGCTTACACTTACAGGGATAATTTTCTTCAATGTTTCAGGCGGCATAATCCCTTTATGCCGAAGATATACCGTTAGTAGTATAACATTTGCTGCAGCAGTTAAGCCCTCTTCTGTTGCAATATCAGTTGCCGGTATATACAGCACCGTAACATCATCCCGATAAACTTTTCTCGGAACAATTGATGAGTTGACTATTATCAGCCCACCGGGAACTACATCGTCCTCAAAAGCATCCAGTGAAGGGCCATTCATTGCGATGAGAACATTTGGATCATCAATAACCGGTGATCCGATTCCATCATTGGAAAGAATAACACTGGCATATGCCTTCCCTCCGCGCATTTCCGGTCCGTAAGAGGGAAGCCATGAAGCATGAATGCCTTCAGCTATTCCGCATTTCGCCAGCAGCGTTCCGCCGGAAAGAACACCTTGACCGCCAAATCCAGCAATTTTAACCAGCTGATCCTCATCAAGTTGTAAAATTTCAATATTCGGGATGGGGGCATCACCATTCAGGAGTGTTATTAGTTCCGCATCATTCATAAAGGGAATCTCTTCTGACGCAATTGCCTTGTGTACATCCAATGTAGAATCTATTGGATTACTGGAATTGCAGGTATCTCTGAAACATGTTACCGGAAAAACAGGTTCCAGATTATCAGCAAGCCATTTTCGTGACTCTACTGGTGACATTTTCCAATTAACCGGGCAGGGAGAGAGTATTTCTATGAAAGAGAAACCCCTTCCTTCCACCTGATATTTCAGCCCCTTTCGAACAGCTTTTCTGGTTTTAAGCACGCCCTTTGCTGAAGAAAGCGTTACCCGTTCAATATAGACTGGAGTTGTTGTGGCATTAATAATTTCCGCCATCCCAATGGGCAGCCCATCTCTTCCGGCATCCCTTCCAGTGGGAGTTGTCAGGGTTTTCTGCCCCTGGAGGGTTGTCGGAGCCATCTGCCCGCCTGTCATCCCATAAATTGCGTTATTAACAAAAAATACTGTTATATTTTCACCACGATTTGCGGCGTGTATAATTTCCGAGGTTCCTATTCCGGCAAGATCCCCATCCCCCTGATAGGAGATTACTATCGCATCTTTGTGCACTCTGCGAACACCAGTTGCTACAGCCGGAGCTCTTCCATGAGAGCACTGGATATTTCCTGTATCAAAATAGTAATAGGCAAAAACTGAACAGCCGACAGGGGAGTGAAATATCACTCGATCTTTTATATCCAATTCGTCTATTGCTTCTGCAATTAACTTATGTACGGTTCCATGACCGCAACCAGGGCAGTAATGTGTTGTTACTTCATTTTCCCCTTTTCTCTCAAAAGTATTATAGAAGGCTGCTGGTTTTTCATGCTTAATCATGCGTTGCCTCCTCTACTGTTTTTTCCTGATTTTTTTAGATCAGCCGCAACTCTCTCTGTAATCTCTTTTACGGAGGGTACAATTCCCCCAAGCCAATTATAACGCAGAATTTCTGAGCATCCATGAACACTAAGCTCAACATCATCAGCCATCATTCCGTTATTAAGCTCTACAACAGCCAGAGTTTTTTTCATTTCTGCAAGCCTTTTAATTGCTTTTTTGGGAAAGGGAAACAGGGTTTTAGGACGGAAAAATCCGACTTTATAGCCCTCTTTTCTCATTATCATCATTACCGTATGGCATAATCTGGAACATATTCCAAATGCAATTAATACAATATCAGCATCCTCTGTACCATACTCTTCAAATTCAACACAAGTTTCTTCAAGTTGACGGTACTTATGCTGGAGATGTTCGTTATGATTACTCATCTCCCGTGGTTTCATCAAAATGGAGGTTATAAGATTCCCGCGGCTTTCTGCATCGCCGTACACAGCCCAATCTTTTCGTTTCCCCGAGACAACAGTTTCAGGAATATCAACCGGTTCCATCATCTGCCCGATATAGGCATCGCTCAGGATAATTGCAGTCATTCGATAGGTATCCGCTAATTCAAAGGCTTTTCGGGTCATATCACACATTTCCTGGGCTGAATTCGGGGCAAATACGATATTACTGTAGTTACCGTGACCGCCGCCTTTTACCGTAGCATTATAATCACTCTGTTCCGGCCATATATTGCCAAGTCCCGGTCCGGCACGCTGTACATCCACAACTACAGCCGGAAGTTCTGCCCCTGCTAAATAGGACAATCCCTCAGCCATTAAAGAGAGGCCGGGTCCCGATGTTGCGGTCATTGTTCTGGCACCGGCACTGGATGCTCCATAGATCATATTTATAGCGCCTACCTCAGACTCCGCCTGCAGGAAAGTTCGTCCAGAGGCAGTAAAATATTTAGCGGCTGCATGTGCAATTTCACTGGCCGGAGTTATCGGGTAGCCAAAGAAATGTGTAGCTCCTCCGGTTAGAGCACCATGAACAACTGCTTCATTTCCTTTCATCAATATTCTGCTCATAATCAGAGATCCTCCCCTGTTCCTGTTTTTTCCTGAGACTGCTCATCTTTAAAAACCGTTATTGCCCCGGGCTCGGGACAAACATAGAAACAGAGGCCGCAGGCTGCACAACGATCCTCTCCAATAAACACCGCACTTTGATATCCTAAAGAATTAAAATCTGATCCTATTGCCAGACAGTGATTTGGGCAGGTTTGTACGCATACCCGGCATCCTTTACATTGATCGGCCGTTATTCTTACATAGTTCATAATTCGTCTCCAAACGTTTTGTCAATAGTATGATTACAATATATTCAGATTTTATCAATTAGTCATTATTAACTAGCTAGCATTTAAATAGAATTAAGTTAAGGTTGATTCAAAAAAACACTCATTGATGTTATTTATTTCCTGATTTCATCTATTTTTTATGCTATACTATTTTAAAGTTACACCGTGTCACATTTACACCCATGGAGATTGATACATGAACCTCTTTTTTTTAGTTGTTAGCATAATTGCAGGTTGTCTGGCACTATATTTGAGTTTAGGATATTTTCTCGGCAGACATATGGCACGAGAGTTCTCATTTTCTAAAAGCAAACCCCTCTCACTCACGTACTCCGTGTGCCTTGAAAACGGAGAATACACAAAAGAGGAGTTTGAAGGGTATAATTTCAGTGAATTTTCTGTTGAATCTGATTTTGGATATACATTGCAGGGAGTCTTTTCTGCAGGAACAGACCCCTTAAAAACAGTCATATTTGTGCATGGCCATACTTGGACCTGGCATGGAATGGTAAAATATTTTTCAACCTATGCAAACCGTGGATACAATATTATTGCCTACAATCATCGATATCATGGAAACAGCGGTGGAGAATGCTGTACTGCCGGATTTTATGAAAAAAGCGACTTGTTAAAGATTGCAGATTGGGCACTTACACAATTTACCGAAACAAAGACATTTGGAGTAATGGGAGAATCTTTAGGTGCTGCTACTGTATTGCAGTACATGCCTCTTGATAAACGTCTGACTTTTGCCCATGCAGACTGCCCCTATTCTGATGCTGCTGAACTGTACCAGCATCAAATGAGTCTCTACCACCTTCCATCGTTTCTAAAAAATACCACCATCAAATTTTGTGACCGTTATTTCAAACACAACTGCGGCTTTTCACTAAATCAGGTCTCACCTATCCGGGATATTATGCAATCCTCCGCCCCTCTTTTACTGGTTCATGGTGATAATGATAATTATGTACCACCGAGTATGTCTGTAGATATGGCAGAGAAGCGGAAATCACACGAGCCTACTACCCTGCTTCTGATTGAGGGGGCTGCACACGCTAAGGCTTCATCAGTAAACCCGGCACTCTACCATAAAACTCTGGTAAAGTTTTTGGATGAAGTAGAGAAAAATTAAGGAGTACTCATTCTCCGGTGATCCCTCTAATTGTATAGTAACTTATACACAAATTCATCAGATCTTCCAGTTGATTAATTTGCTGGGATGCAATCTCAATTTGAGCACGAATATATTCCACTTCCATCCCGACTCCGCCATCAAATTGTAATTTTTTTATAGCTGCCTGACGTTCAGCATTTTCGATCAGCAGTGAATCATATTCCAGACGCTGCTTGTTAACCTGAAAAACTACAGCTTCACTGCGCAGAGCAGAAGAAATTTCATATTCTGCAGTTTTGCGAGCTTCCTCCGTCCCTGCAGTATCAAGAATTTTACTCTCAATATCATTGAAAAGCTTTCCTCCGTCCCAAATGGTCGTTTTTACGGCAACTGTCAAGTTCAGACTATAATCATCTTTTCTGAACCAGTCTGTTTCAGCAAAAGGAACTCGCGGCCCCTCATATCCAACATCCATCTTTAAAGCGAAATCCGGTTTCCAATAGACTGAATTCTCAGCAATTGTCAGCGCACGACCCTGCAGAATTTCTGTTCGGCTGAATATCTGGAAAATAGTGCGATTGGGATCCAAGGCTTTACTCAGTAGGTAATCTGTCGATTGAACATCCAGAAGCTGGATTGTCTCCTCATCTGGGATAAATCCAATTTGAGCCAGGGATAATTGAGAAAGACCCGTCAGATTCTGTAAATCAGTAAGCAGTCTCTGCTGCTGAAAAAAGATCTCCAACTGTACAATATCTATCTCACTGGCGGCAATCTGAGCCTGAAGAACATCTTCATAGACAATAAACCCAGACTCATAACTTCTTTCGGTAATTTCCAGCAGCCTCTCAGCAAAACCCTTCTGTTCATTAATTTTATGATTAATTAAATCCAGATAATACAATGAGCAGAGATATCCCTGTATCTGGGGTTTCAGCTCCTCCTGCTTCTGAGCAGTCTGGAGGATATTGATTGTTAAGGCATCTTCATAAATTCTAATAGAATCCGCAATTTTACCCCAGGTAAACAGAGGTTGTGTAAGTTCCAGTCCAATTCGATAATAGGTGGATTCCTGCCCGGGAAAAAGCGTAACGGCACCTCCTGAAAAATCAGGGGAAAATCCGGATGGCCAGTCAATGCCTGACAGGATATCATCAGGATTGACCTTTATGGCATCCATAGGGTTTCCGACAAAAGTACCGCTTACCGTTAAATCTATATCCGGGTATTGGCCTGCTTTGGCATTTTGCACATCAAGCCTGCTTTTTTCTATCTGCACCAGGAGCTCCGCAATCTCGCGGCTCTCTGAGATAGCAGCTTTATAGAGATCCTCTTCATAATAAATTTCCGGCACCCCGGAAGCTGCTATGACAGCAGCTCCGGAAGATCCAGCCTCTCCAAGCTGCTGAGCAGCCAATGGGAGACTGCAAATAAAAAGGATAGAGAGAAATACCTTGATTTTATCTCCTCGATAAGATGTTAAATGCACAAGACTAATCCTTCTCTATCTCTATATAATTCCCCTGCACCTCATCAGATATGAGAATAAGTGCAGCACTCTGTTCACCTGTGTCAAACAACCCGTTTCCATCGGCATCAATGATAAGGTAGTACTTCCGGGAGCTGTATGCAGTAGTGTAATTAGCATCTGTCCACTCAAGATCGTTAAAACTAAACCAGCCGTTTTCACCGGTATCCGAGTCCCGCCGTGTACCTTTAAACATATGATCCGGCGAGTCCCCATTTGCAGGTGGTGTATCGGGTGGTGTGTCGGCAAACAGAAGCAGACCGATTCCATTCAGGCCTTCATCAACGGTATCTGTAACATCCCTGATATCATTGTTATCAGTACCTCTATCTTCAAACAGAAACCCGGAAAGGTTTATTCCGCTGAAAGATATTTTTTTCATAGACAGACTCTTCTCATAATCGGTATCGTTCATGATCGTATACTCAATATAGGCATCATGTTCAAGAAAACCACCGGCGGGAGTTGTCTGTTCATCATCATCAAGCACCCAATTATCCTTCTCAGATACAATCCGAATAATCGTATCACCACTATTATCCGAAAGTGATGGTTTTTTGGGAAACTGGACATCCCAAACCACTTCACCCTCTGCATTGGTGAGTGCCGTATAGGAATCCGCATCTTCCCAGACAATAGAATTGGGATCTATTGCACCTCCAGGAACAAGATACGTCCAGTCATCGGGTACATAGAGAGTCACTTGGGAATTTTCAACCGTTTCCTCTGAATTTACCAGATTGGTAATGGTAAGAGAAAACTCCGATCTGTTCTCATCTGCCGCAATATCAAAGAATGCCAGATCATTATAGCCGGATGGGGTATCTTCATTTCTCAGAATTTCCAATTCAGCATAGGCCTCTTCCTCATCCGGATCGATCCCGCCGCTGCTGTCGCGATCCCACCCGCCATTGGTAAAATCAGCATCAATTGCC
>Ga0075115_10001620_pt1 | contig 10869 bp, 8 predicted proteins | sample AntAceMetag02UKH_FD_69785 | JGI IMG/M metagenome (GOLD analysis project Ga0075115, IMG submission 69785) | Saline lake microbial communities from Ace Lake, Antarctica - Antarctic Ace Lake Metagenome 02UKH | ecosystem: Environmental > Aquatic > Non-marine Saline and Alkaline > Saline | place... | reverse complement strand
CGGGTACTGGTTGGACGTATAGCCTCATGGGCCTCCTGGGCTCCTTTTACCTTGCGGGAAAAGGAACGGGCGTGGGGTGGTAAAAATTGAGGGCCGTACTTGTCGCTGATGAATTCCCGGGTTTCGGTAACGGCATGGTTTGCTACCCGGGTTGAATCTGTACGCATATAGGTGATAAGGCCAACCGTGCCTTCGCTGCCTACAGGCAGCCCTTCGTAAAGCTGCTGGGCAATAGCCATGGTTTGTTTAGCGGTAAAACGCAGCTTGCGCCAGGCTTCCTGTTGCAGGGTGCTGGTGATAAAGGGCGGCGGCGGCTGGCGGGTGGCTTTCTTGCTACCTACTTTAGCTACTTGGTAGCTCGCCTCTTTAAGTCCCTGGCAAATCTTATCGGCTTCCGTCTGGGTATGAATATGCAGCCTGGTACCGTTAAGGTGGCCGATAAGCGTGGCTTTGAAAATGCTATTCCCTTCGGCGCCGGTGTGCTTTTTTAGTTCGGCATCCACGGACCAGTATTCTTCCTTGACGAACTGCTGGATTTCCCTTTCACGGTCAACGATTATACGTAAGGCCACTGACTGTACCCGGCCTGCGGACAGGCGCTTGCGCACCTTGTTCCAGAGGAGCGGGCTAATCTTGTAGCCTACCAGCCTGTCCAGGATACGGCGTGCCTGCTGGGCGTTTACTAGTTGAATGTCAATAGACCGGGGATGTTTGAAAGCGTGCAGCACCGCCTCCTTTGTTATCTCATGGAAAGTGACTCGCTGATACGGTACATCGTTAGTTCGGGTTACCTCGGCCAGATGCCATGATATGGCCTCTCCCTCGCGGTCAGGGTCTGTTGCCAGGTAGACGGTGGAAGCTGACTTTATCGCCTCTTTTAGCTCCTGAACTACCTTCCTTTTATCTTTGGGTACAACGTATTTGGGGGTAAAGTCGTGCTCTACATCAACACCCAGGCGGCTTCTCGGCAGGTCACGCACATGACCCAGCGATGCCTTAAGAGTGTAGCCTTTACCCAGTATCTTACCGAGAGTTCTCGCCTTCGCCGGTGATTCCACAATAACCAGTTTGTTTGTCATCCAGTTAATCCACCCTTACATTGTATTCCTTACTTACCTCGCGAGCTATAACATAACTCATAATACCTACCTGCTTCACCAGCCCTTTGAGCTCCATCATGCTCAGGGTGCTGCTGACTGTAGCTATAGGGAGGCTGCTGGCACGGCAAATATCATCAATATGCGTAGGTTCGCCGGTGAGCCCATTCAGCAACAGCGACTCGGTATCGGAGGCGGGTATGAGTTCTGTCATCTCCATCTGTTGTGCTACCTGAGTATAGTTTAATTCCACCAGGATATCCGTGTAGTTACGGACCAGCTTGGCACCTTCCTGGATAAGGAGATTGGTGCCGCGGCTCGCCGGTGATAAAATGCTGCCCGGAACGGCAAAAACCTCCCGGTTCTGTTCCAGTGCCAGATGCGCCGTAATCAGGGCGCCGCTTGACTCCCCGGCTTCAATGACCAGCACGCCCGGGCTAAGTCCGCTTAAAATCCGGTTGCGGCGGGGGAAGTTATCGGGTCTGGGTCGGGTACCCAGGGGGTATTCGCTTATTAAGGCCCCCTGTTGAGAGAGACTGCGGGCTAAACTGGTGTTCTCGTGCGGGTATACCGTGTCCAGTCCCGAGGCGAATACGGCGATGCTTCTACCCCCGGCGTCCAGCGCGCTGCGGTGGGCCATAGTATCTATGCCTTTCGCCAGACCGCTGACGATAGTAATATTACTACGTGCCAGATCGGCTACTATTTCATCTGTCACCTGACGGCCGTAGATGGAAGCCCGGCGGCTGCCGACAACTGCCAGACACCACTCATCGGCGGGTAGCAGGGAACCTTTTACATATAAAAGGGGCGGGCAATCATATATTTCTTTGAGCCGGGAAGGGAAATCATCATCGTGCCAGGTAAGCGTCCTGACGCCATATTTTTCCAGCTTTTCCATTTCCGCATCCGGTGATATTCTGGGACGCCAGGTATTGATGCTGCGAATGGTACTGCTTTCCAGTCCGGCTTGCTTTAAGTCAGCGGATGAGGCTAGCCAAGCGTCCTCAAGACTACCGAAGTAGTTCTCAAGTTGGGCAAATCTAACTCGCCCGATGCCGGGGATAATGCTGAAACCTACCCGGTATTTCTTATCATTACGTAACGTATCCAAAGCAGTGCCATTCTAGCATAGAGGTAGATTATAGACAATTTGGCAAGTAAACGTAATTATATTACGTCGTGGCTTCTGGCAGGGCGGTCAGGAAGGCATAAGGAATGTATTTAGTAAGTAGATAATTTGGGTGAAGTAAGAAGAATATTTAAGTGGAGAAGGTGACTTCAGTATATTTTATATATAACTAAAGTAATATCGCAGGATGGATAATAGTAGTCGTATAGTAAGCCAGAAGGAAGTGGCGGAGAGGGTGGGATTCGAACCCACGGTCGCCAAAGGCGACACGCGCTCTCCAGGCGCGCCTGATAGGCCACTCCAGCACCTCTCCGTAAGATAATATTAAACTGGCGGAGAGGGTGGGATTCGAACCCACGCTCCGCTGTAGGCGGAGACCGCTTTTCGAGAGCGGCACCATGAACCACTCGGACACCTCTCCAACGAAAAATAATTATACCATATGCTTTACAGTGTTGCCTCATTTTAATTATAGTAGTACTTACTGCCTTATTTATGGAGCGAATAGCTATTGGTCTGGTTTAAGTTTTTACTGTGTCTTGTCATCATACTGTTCGCTGGCACCAAGCTGGCCCGGTATGGTGATGCCATTGCCGAGAAAACGAATCTGGGGCGAATATGGATAGGGCTGATACTTATTGCAGCCGTAACCTCCATGCCCGAGTTTGTTACCGGGATAAGTGCCGCGGCCTTGGTGGAAAAGCCAGATTTAGCTTTGGGAACTCTGCTGGGAAGCTGTATCTTTAATCTCGCTATTATTGGCTTACTGGATATCATGAGCTACAGAGTACCGATATTATACGGGGCGAGTTCAAGGCATATACTGGCGGCGGTTGTCGGCATTGTGCTCGCGGTTATCGCCTGCGGCGGTATCCTGGGCGGGGACGTATTATCCAGGTTTTCGCTCGGCTGGGTCGGCGTGGTTGGTTTTCTGCTGCCGGTGGTATATATCCTGGGTATGAGGCGCATGTTTCTCATTGAGCAGAAACATAAAATAGCGTTGGCGCCAGCGGTCAAGATGCGGTATGGAGAGCTATCCAGTAAAGAGGTTTACCTGAAATTTGCCTTGGCTTCGGTGGCCGTAATTGGCGTTGGCATATGGCTCTCCTTCGTCGGTGATGAAATAGCTGTGACTACCGGTTGGAATGACAGCTTTGTGGGCAGTCTCTTTCTGGCCATCACCACCTCGGCGCCGGAACTGGTGGTTGCCATCACTGCTCTCCGCATCGGCGCTGTTGACATGGCGGTGGCTGACATACTGGGTGCTAATATGCTGGATATAGCCCACGTCTTTACCGTTGACCTTTTCTATACCAAAGGGGTTATACTCTCTGCCGCATCAAACGCTCATATCATAACCATGGGAATAATTATTATTATGAGCCTGCTGGTTATTCTAGGGCTGCGTTTTAAACAGAGCCGCAAGACATTTGTGTATATAAGCTGGTACGGTGTGGTTTTGATTGGTCTCTATCTATTTAGTGCCTACGCCCTTTTCGTGGCGGTGGTATAGACGGGGCCTGCCGGCACGCTATCATTTCTGTTGCCAATTACAGTCCATATAGGTTATAATAAAACATCTCCTTTCAGCGCACTGCGTTACTTCCCAGGTTTTGTTATTACAACCGACATATCCTTTTCTTGCTATAAAATATATCTATAGGTTAGAATAATTAACTAGCCCCTGTAGCTCAGGTGGATAGAGCACCAGCCTCCGGAGCTGGTTGCGAGCGTTCGAGTCGCTCCAGGGGCATTTTCTATATGGTAAGCAGGAGGCAAAGGTGACAGAGAAAAGTGAGCTTATTGAGATCAGGTGGCATGGTAGAGGCGGTCAGGGAGGAGTAACGTCTGCGGAGTTGGTGGCACAGGCTGCCATAAGTGAAGGACGTTACGGTCAGGCTTTTCCCAGTTTTGGTCCGGAAAGAAGGGGTGCCCCGGTACTGGCTTTTATCCGGGTGAGTAACCAGCCTATCCGGTTGCGGATGGAGATTACGGAGCCTGACGTGATTGTAGTACTCGATCCGGGGCTGCTGCCTATAGTCAATGTGACTTCCGGTCTCAAACCCGGAGGTATAGCGGTGGTTAACACCAGGAAATCTCCCGAGGAAATCAGAGAAGAATTTAAAATAGACTGGCAAATAGCTACCGTAAATGCTACCAGAATTGCCCGCGAGCTGCTGGGAGTCCCTATTACTAATACCACCATGATCGGTGCCCTGGTCAGGGTTACCGGATTGGTCAACATGGAATCACTGGTAGCGCCGGTGGAGCACCGTTTTGGCCGACTGGCGGAACGGAATATTAATGCTATGAAAAGGGCTTACGAGGAAACCATAGTAAAGGAGCGTAAGAAGTGACGAAGCGGGAAAATGAGATAACCTGGAAGGATGTGGGTGTTGGCGGTATTGTAGAGGAGGCCGGAAATGCCAGCCAGTATGAGAGCGGTACCTGGCGCTCACAGAGACCTACCTATGACTTTAGCCGGTGTATCAAATGCGGCCTTTGCCAGCTCTTCTGCCCCGAGGGCTGCATTGAGCAGAATGCTGAAGGGTACTTCGAAGCCAACATGTATTACTGTAAAGGGTGTGGTATTTGTGCTCGTGAGTGCTGGACGAAAGTTATTACCATGGTAGAGGAGGAGGAGTAATGGCCGAGAGAGTTGGGATAGAGGTTTCGCTGGCGGTAGCTGAAGCGGCAATGATGGCCAACACCGACGTGGTGGCGGCTTATCCTATAACGCCGCAGACTCACATAGTAGAGCATCTTGCCGAGCTGGTGGCAGACGGCGCGTTGGATGCCGCCTATATACCGGTTGAATCTGAGCACTCGGCCATGAGCGCCTGTCTGGGGGCATCAGCAGCCGGTGCCAGGACATTTACCGCTACTGCCGGGCAGGGTCTGGAGCTAATGCACGAAGTGCTCTATGTCGCTTCAAATATGCAACTGCCGGTGGTTATGGCAGTAGCCAACAGGGCGCTGTCATCACCACTCAGTGTATGGGGTGACCATTCCGATGTTATGTCGGTACGTGACACCGGGTGGATTCAGATATTTGTTGAGAACGGGCAGGAATCCCTGGATAACGTACTGTGTGCTTTCCGTATAGCGGAAGACCCCCGGGTATTGCTGCCTATCATGGTTCACCTGGACGGGTTCTATCTGTCGCACGTAATCGAGCCGATAGTCTACCCTGAGCAGAGTGAAGTTGATAAATTTATCCCCCCCTTCAAATACGCACTGCGCCTGGATACCGATAACCCGGTCAGCATGGGCACTTTCGCGCCGCCTGTCGTCTATTCGGAGACGAAAAAAGCGCAGGAGTTGCATTTGAGAAGCACGAAAGAGGTAATCCTGGAGTGCTGGCGTGAGTTCGGCAAACAATTCGGACGTAATTACTGCCCGGTAGAGAGCTATCACGCGGAAGATGCCAGTATACTAATGTTGACTATGGGTAGTTTCAGTGAGACGGCGATGACGGCGGTGGATAAACTCAGGGGTGAAGGAATGGATGTCGGGCTGGTAAGGCTCCGCTTATGGCGTCCCTTCCCCTTTGAGGAGTTGCGCGAGGCAGTTAAGAATGCTGACGTGCTCATCGTTCTGGACAGGGCAATTTCCTACGGCGGACCCGGCGGCCCGGTATGCTCCGAGATCAGGTCGGCTTTATATAACGAAGTAAAGAAGCCGAAGGTAGTTGGCTTCGTTGGCGGTCTGGGTGGCAGAGATATTACCGTAGCTGGATTTGAGGATATAATCAAGAAGGGTCTGGATATCTCTCAAAACGGAAGCGAAGAAGAATTCGAGATATACGGAGTGAGAGAATAATGGAAAAATACGCTATATATGTACCGAGACTGGTAGCCCAAAAGGAGAACTTTGCCCCAGGGCACCGGGCATGTATCGGCTGCGGTGAAGCCCTGGCTGTCAGGCAGGCCTTCAAAGCGTTAGGGCAGAACGTTATAGTGGTTAACGCTACCGGTTGCATGGAGATTGTAGCCTCGCAGTTCCCTTATACCTCGTGGCGGCTCCCTTGGATTCATACTTTATTTGAGAATACGGCGGCCGTTGCCTCCGGCGTTGAGGCGGCCTTAAAGGTCATGATAAGGAAAGGGAAGCGTCCGGATAGGAATGACAAGATTGTAGCTATTGCCGGTGACGGCGGTACCAGCGATATCGGTCTTCAGGCACTATCCGGGGCTATGGAGAGAGGTCACGATTTCACCTACATTTGCTTTGATAACGAAGCCTATATGAATACTGGTATCCAGAGGTCTTCGTCAACCCCATTTGGTGCTTTTACCACGACGTCACCGATAGGCAGAAAGAGTTTCGGGCAGTTCAGCTGGAAAAAGGATATGCCGGCTATAGCGGTCGCCCACAACATACCCTATGTAGCCACGGCATGCCACAGCTACCCGTTTGATCTGATGGAAAAGGTGGCTCGGGCAGTGGCCACACCCGGCCCGGCTTATGTTCATGTGCTTTCGGTTTGTCCTACCGGCTGGCGGTCTACCCCCGACCTGACGGTAAGATTGGGACGGCTGGCGGTGGAGACGGGTGTATTCCCGCTATACGAGGTGGTTAACGGCAAATATAACCTTACCTTTGATGTAGCTGAGTTAAGGCCGATTAATGACTATATGAAGTTGCAGGGCAGGTTCAGACATCTGAGTGATAACAATATAGAAATTATCCAGAATCGAGTAAGAGAAGAATACACCAAAATCAGGGACAAAGCTAAACTAGAGGGTGCAAAGTGAATAAAGTAGTATTCAGCAGTTGGGCAGACAGTATTATTGATAACAGAGGTCTTGAGGCGGATAAATATAAGGATGCGGAGAACCTGGGAATACCTCTGGAATATGATAAACATCAGATAAAGGCTTTCATGTCCTGGAACGGCGTGGTACTGGCTGACGGCAGTGTTAATATTATAGACATGCTTAATGCCTATATTAAGGAAGTAGCCAGGCTTAGCTGCGGTCAGTGCAGCGTCGGCTATCTGGGTATTAAAGCCATAAAGGCCATATTGGGAAAAATTACAGGCGGCGCCGGTGCGGAGAGTGACGTCCAGTCGCTAAAGAGATTAGCCGCCAATGTGAAGGAAAATACGCGGTGTGATTTCTGTGCGTCAGCGGTAACCCCTGTTCTGGATACGATAAATTATTTTAGTGATGAATTTGATAAGCTCATAACTGGTAAAGGTAGCATACCACAGTCATCATATGTGACCAGAGTAACTGCCCCCTGTATGGCTGCCTGCCCGGCACATCAGGATATACCGGGATATATTGAGCTGATTAAAAACCACAGGTATGAAGACGCTTTAAACCTGATTCGTGAAACTAACTGTCTACCCGGGGTAACGGGACGTGCCTGCGTTGCTTTTTGTGAAGCAAAATGTGTCCGCAGTGACATTGATAGCCCGCTCGCTATCCGGGCGCTGAAGAGATTTCCGGCCGATTATGAAACAAACGGCGGTATTGAAGCCGCACGTGAAAAGGGAAAAGGTGGCGGCGCGAAAGTAGCCGTAATCGGTGCCGGCCCGGCCGGGCTGGCCGCGAGCTATAACCTGGCCCGGATGGGGTACAAGGTCACCATATATGATGAGCAGTCGTCCGGGGGAGGCATGGCCCTGGTGGGAATACCGTCCTACCGTCTGCCTAAGAATGTGCTGGATAATGAAGTAGACATAATCAAGAACCTGGGAATTGAAATAAAGTATAACATCAGAATTGGCCGGGATATTACCCTGAAAGAGCTTAATGCTGAGGGTTACCGGGCCATTTTCATTGCCAGCGGTGCACATCTTGACCGGGAGTCTGACGTAGAGGACTGGGGAAAGGGCTATGAGGGGGTAATGGAAGGCGTAGAGTTTCTGCGCGGCGTGAATCTGGGCCAGAAAGTTGCGCCCAGGGATAAAGTAATAATCATCGGTGGCGGTAACGTGGCCGTGGACTGTGCCCGGACCTGTGTGAGGCTGGGTTTTAAGGACGTAACGATAGTCTATCGGCGCTCCAGGGCTGAGATGCCCGGCAGGAAAGAGGAGATTAGTGCGGCCGAGCAGGAAGGTGTCAAGCTACAGTTCCTCGCGGTACCGAGAAAAGTATTAGCCAGGGGGAATAGTGTTGTCGGTGCCGAGTGTATCCGTATGGAGCTGGGCGAGCCCGATGCCAGCGGACGCCGGCGCCCCTTACCGGTCAGCGGTTCGGAGTTCGTAATTGAAGCCGATATGGTTATCTCGGCTATCGGTGAGATGCCGGATCTGTCCGGCTTAACCGGCGGCAGCTGCGTTAATATTTCCAAGCAGGGGACTATTGAAGTTGATGATTATAGTATGCAAACCGGCGAGCCCGGAGTGTTCTCCGGCGGTGACTGTGTTACCGGGCCGGCTACATTAGTAGAGGCTGTAGCCGCCGGCAATAAAGCGGCTAAGAATATAGACGAGTATATAAAGTCGGGTAGCTGTAAGCCGAGCGATATGGATAAGCTGGCGACGGTACTTAACGGGATTGAGCTTGGTGAGCAGAGAGGGATGAGTGTTATCGCACAGAGACAGCGCCAGTCTCCTCCGGAGCTTAAAATGGCCGATAGAATGCGTGATTTCAGCGAAGCGGAGCAGTGTTTTACTCCCGGTGCTGTGGCGCAGGAGGCCGGGCGTTGCCTGAGATGCTATCGTGTAATGGTAGTAGCCCAGACTTAGTAGAATATAACCGTAATATGATGACCGAAAGGGAGACTGATGGTAAAGCTAACTATTGACGGTAAATTGATAGAAGCCAGGAAAGGCACCACAATTCTTGAAGCTGCTAGCCAGAACGGGATACGTATACCAACTCTGTGCTATCATGAGTCGCTGAGTCCTGTAGGCTCGTGCCGGTTATGTACGGTAGAGATAATTGAGAACGGGAAATCGGGCCTGACCGCGTCCTGTACTTATCCGGTTGCGGATGGGATAGAAGTAAAGACAGGCTCGGAGAGGGCCGTTGAAGCGAGGAAACTGGCTCTGGAGCTGCTGCTGGCGCAGCGTCCTCACTCGGAAAAAATAAATGAGCTGGCCAGGGAACTGGGTGTAAGAAGCTCGGGCATCAATCTGGAAACAAAAGAGTGTATTCTCTGCGAATTGTGTGTCCGGGCATGCCGTGAAATCGTAGGTGTTGAGGCCATTACCTTTATGGCACAGGGGCTGAATAGAGATATAGATGAGCCGAAGGTGATGCATTCTTTGGAAAAATGTATTGGTTGTGATTCGTGTGCCTATATCTGTCCCACTAACGCTATCACCGTTGAAGATGTTGGCGACACCAGGACAATAAATACCCCCGGTGGCAAGATGGAGTTTAAGCTGAAGAAATGCCAGGTCTGTGGTAAGTACTGGGCTCCGGAGAAACAACTGGACTATATAATTAAAACGAATAATCTGGAGCCGGATATATTTAATACCTGCCCTGATTGCAGGGATTAAGCTAAAATAGCCCCTGTTTTGACCGTGTAAATTATTTTTGCTAAACTCTCGTGCACGGGGTGTAGCGCAGCTTGGCAGCGCGCATGGTTTGGGACCATGAGGTCGGAGGTTCAAATCCTCTCACCCCGACCATATTATAGGTTTGAGCACCGCTTTGGTGCCTGGCTAAAACATCCTCAGCGTATCACGGTAAGCTTCCGCTATGACACGGGGTAGTGAACCTGCATTATCTCTTCGCGTAGTCTCAATCGTCCCGAGCCGGGGTATAAGTTTTTCAAACTCCGGGAAAATGCTGTCAAATATCCGGTTATAAATTATATCGGAGGCAGTGCCGGTAGCCAGTGACTCCTTTATCGCATTTGCGGCAAAGGCGCCGCTTTGAATGGCGGTACCTATCCCTTCTCCGGTAACCGGCAGAACATAGCCGGCGGCTTCACCCGCGAGCAGGGCATTACCCCGTGACGGTGAGCAATTACGCTTTATCAGGCTCCTCGGCAGCACCGGGCCGAGACAGCCGTTATACGAGACCGGTTTTTGACTGAAATCAAAATTTAAGGTTTGAGCCATAAAACTCTTAACCCAGGGAATGAAAGGCTTCAGTAGACCGGTCATGCTGCCATAGACCACTACCGTTAATCCGTCTTTTTGATGAATGGAAAAACTGGCGGGGCTATGTTCCAGAGGGTAGAACCAGTGGTAATATTCCCTGTCAATATCCATTTCTTGCCGGTAGCATTCCTCATATATATGCATACAGCCCACTTCAAACTCGGGGAAAAGAGACCGTCTGGTGATGGAGTTTGCCCCGTCAGCGCCAATAATAAATCTGGCTTCAGCCGCGAGTTTTTCACCCTGTTTTTCCATTTCTACTAAAAAAGTCTGCTCGGTACGCCGGACGCCGGTAACCCTGGCGCCTGCCCATAGCTCGGTGCCTTGCTCCCGTGCCGCCTGTACCATCCAGTAATCCAGGTGCCGCCTCCAGCTGAGGGGTGTGAAATTATCAATCTTATGGCTGCCGATACCGGGCACGTGGAAAAAGAAGCCTTGCAGATGGTCGGGCTGAGTCAGAATAGACCCGGGTATTTCGCCAAACTCCTGCTTGATCATGGTGTGAGCCAGCGGACCCATCACCATGCCGGAGCAAACCTTGTCTCTGGGCAGGCTATATTTTTCTAAAA
>Ga0075115_10001619_pt1 | contig 10884 bp, 15 predicted proteins | sample AntAceMetag02UKH_FD_69785 | JGI IMG/M metagenome (GOLD analysis project Ga0075115, IMG submission 69785) | Saline lake microbial communities from Ace Lake, Antarctica - Antarctic Ace Lake Metagenome 02UKH | ecosystem: Environmental > Aquatic > Non-marine Saline and Alkaline > Saline | place... | reverse complement strand
ACCCACACATATCCCCAAACAGCAAAAAAACTCCTATTCATGCTCAACAAGCCCTCAACAAATACCATTAGTAAAAATCTCCAGATTTTTGATTCGCAAGGGCTTCATCACGAACGTGATGAGTGAAACATCTATAATGTTACTCTCGCCATTGCATAATCTAAAAATATTTACCTCTAGTAATTTTATTTATCATCTTTTCTTTATTTTAAAGTATCAAGTAATTTAATAACCTTTTCTTGCCCAACCATCATTATCAAACTAGCCAAACGTGGACCCTTCTCTTTTTTAATCAACGCTCGATAAGCCGCAGAAAAAAATTCAGTATTCTTAATCGCCATCTTTTCACAAAGTTTATAGAAGCTATCAAGTAATTCCTTGTCCGATTTAAAATCATTTTCTTCCAAAACATTCTTCAATTCCTTCAATGCCTTCTTGTCCTTAATAGTAAACTTCCCGTTGACTTTTTCCTGAATCTCAAACTTCATATCATCCCCCGCATATTTATCCAACCAATTCCGAACCTTCTCAATTCTCACATCATCCAACCCAGAAGTTTCTCCAATCTGCACCAAACTAACAAGATGTCTAAATCCCGTTCTCTCGGGTTTCTTCTTGGGAACATTCACGACGGACATTTCATACATTCGCTTCTCTCGCGGATTACATTCTCCATCAAAATACTTTTCCTCCAACGCATCAAACTTCTCATAAAGACTAATGACATCGTTATCAAAACTAATATTAAAAACACTCTTTGGTTTAGTCCCAACAAATAAATATCTCAAAACAGCGGGCTCATAAATTTCCTCAACCTCATCTAATGTCAAAGCATTCCCAGTCGAGCTACTAAAAACATCCCCACCCTTAATGCTAATCCATTCATAAAACTGATAAACCGGAGGCTCAAAATCAAAAATTTCCTTCGATATCTCTTTAGCAGTCGTGAACGACCCACCATGAACACTATGATCAATTCCGCCCGGCTCAAAATCAACAGCCTCATATTTCCAACGCAAAGGCCAGTCAACCCTCCACAAAATACTTACAATTCCCTTCTTCCGAATATCAAAAGTCTCACTATACCCACACCCGCACTCATACGAAATATTATACCCATCAACGCCAACAATCTTAGTCGAATCCTTCTTGCACTTATCACAATAAACAATAATAGGCCACCAATCCTTCGTCAACGGCTCCTTCCGATACTTATCCAAAATCGCCACTATCTCATCCCGCTTCTCCAGAGCAACTTTGATCAAATCCGCATAAGCACTTTTCTTATTCATCTCATTCTGATAAATAAACGCTGGTTCAACAAAAACCTTGCCAAGCGAAGCCTCAAACTTCTTTTCATTATATTCCGCATAACTCATAGATTTATCAAACGGCGAAGGAATATCGCTAATCGGCATTCCCAAATATTTCTCATAACTTTTATCAATACCCCTAGGAACTTTCCTAAATCTATCAAAATCATCCCAAGAATAAATAAACCGAACCTTCTTCCCCTTCTCTCTCAAAGCCCTCACAACCATCTCTGTCGTAATTACCTCACGAAAATTCCCAATATGAACTTGTCCCGAAGGCGTAATCCCAGATGCACAAACATATTCATCCTTCTCACCCTTCTGCTTAATAATCTGGTCCGCAATCGCATCAGCCCAAAAAAATTTCTCTGCCATAATTATCTTAGAAGAAAACCATTTATTAAGTTATCTTAGAAATCAAAACCTCAAAACCTTAAACCCATCAAAATCTCCAGACCATTTCCTCTCCTCAACACCAATATGCCTAATCTGCGAATGCTCAGGTCCCTTCTTAACAATCCCGACCAACCTCTCAATAGCCTCACCCTCACCCTCAACAATTATCTCAACATCACCACTCTCAAGATTCCTACAAAGTCCCCTCAACTTCAAATTATCCGCATGTTCCTTCACGAACTGTCTAAAAAAAATTCCCTGAACAGTCCCCTTCACAATAATCTTCGCCGCCTTTTTCATTTTTCATTTCTCCCCGAACAAATGAAAACATGAAGCATCTTTGATGCTACTTTTTTTACCATCCTCAAAGAAACAGTCCACTCTTTTTATTCTTTCCTATCAACTTCATTATGCAAAATCGTAATAACCTGACTCGCAAAAAGCGTCCGAGGCCCAACAGAAACCTTATCAATCTTTTTCAAAAACTTTTTCTTATCCGATGGAAAACCCTCATGGTCTCCAATAATAAAAACCTCATTCCCCTTCAATTTAAACTCCCGAATATCTTTCCCTTTCCCGTCCAATAACAAAACATCTTTGCCTTCAGAATCCAGCTCCTTAACCAAATGCTCAAAACTTTTCTTCTCAATCAAAGCCCCCGGGAAAACTTCCAAAAGCCCCTCGCTGTCAGGAGATTTATACAACATTCTCTTAATCAATCCCGCAACATTCTTTTTAGAAATAGGCATCTCTTCATTCGATTCTAAAACTAAATGCCGAGGAGCTTGCGGCGGCCCATCAAAAATCAAATGAAATTTCACGTCATCTCTCATTTCATTCGAAGTAAAAAACGCAGAAATTATAACATTACAAACAATATCCATCCGCCCCGCCTTCATCAAATTATCCTTAATCAAATTCCCAGCAGTCACAGCCGATTTTGAATAATAAATAAATTCTTTCATGTAAATAAATAGAACATCAATTTAAAGAGTTATCTGTAAAATTAGGATCTTCCACTACGCCGAAGACCCGTAATATACGCACCAGTATACCTAGCCCTCTCTCTTTCTAACATTTTCAATACATTCCCACATCCATTTCTCACTTCATCCCGATTCACACGAACCCCACGAAGCTTTGCTGCTTCAATATATGCAAAAAAAACACCATCCCCATTAGCCTCAACAAAAGCAATACAATCTTCAACGCTAACAGTCCCTCCTGTTTTTAACGCACTCCTTATAGCATTCACAACATCATTAGCGAGATTTATTCCCATCAACAAAACCATCAAACTTTATTTAAAAACATTGTCATCATTGAGAACATATATTGTAAAACAAGATTTAAATCAAATCTTTCTATAAATTTTTAAGAAGTTTAAGCAAAAGCTCTTTTAACAGGAGCATGATAATGATTATTGCCCTGAACCAAATTCGCAAGTTTTTCAGGAGTTATTACATGCATTCCATAATCAACCAAACCAACTACGCCAAAATAAGCTCCCCTATGAAGAAGATTCACGTCACCAAAAGAATCAGAAATTCCTTGGGTCATCCTATAAATTATTTCTTTATCTTCAGGCGAAAGATCAAGTCTACCTGCTACATTTTTAATATGAGAATCTGGATGATTTTCTGCAACAGAAGAATCCATTACCAGCTTTTCAATAAGACTTAATCTTTTTTGAATTTGCACATCAGTCAATCCTTCCCTTTTAAAATTTGAAATAAGAATCCCTCTAGCTTTTTGATCCATAACACTACTGCTAACAGGATATGATTTCCCATCAGAGGTATAAGCAATACTATCTACCATAATAAGTTAACATTAATTCCCCTTTAAAAACATTATCATCATCCAGAACATATATTAAAATCTAACCTTTCCCCAAAACTCCATAGCATCCATCAATTCACTATGGCTCTTACCATACTTTTCCAACGTCTCACCCTCCATCGTAGCGTCGACAGCCTGCCTCATCGCCGTCGCCCCAATCTTCGTTCCATGCGGGTGTCCATGAACACCGCCCCCAGCCTGAATAATAATATCCTCCCCAAAGTTCCTCATCAAATACGGAATATGCCCCGGGTAAATCCCACCCGAACAAACAGACATCACAGGCTTCAACCCATTCCAATCCTGAGCCAACCGATGCTTCGTCTTCCCAACTTTCTTAGTCTCAATTTCATCACTAATTTCCCCAACCTCCCGCTTTTCCCCCTTCATCTTTCCAATCCCAGTCCCGATATGCAAACTATCAACTCCAGCCATACGAGCAAAATCCGCAACACACATCATAGACAAACCATGATTAGGATTCTCGGTAAACGCCCCATGCATCGCCCGATGCGCATGAATACCCAACTTAGAATTCGCCCTCAAAGTTTCAAGACTCGCAAACCCAGCCGTAATAATATCATGCATCACAAACTTCCCACCCAACTCCTTAACCAAATCCGCCCGATTCAACATCGTCATAGCCTCCGAAGTAACATTAATCAAATAACCCTTCTTCTCCCCAGTCTCCTCAGCCGCCTTATCACACATCTCCAAAGTCAAAGCCGCCCTCTTTTCAAACGGATTAAACTTCTGTGACGCCAAGTTCTCATCATCCTTAACCAAATCACAACCACCAAGCCAAGCCTCATAAGCAACCTTAGCGTGGTCCTTAGTTTTCAACCCCAACTTCGGTTTAACAATAGTTCCAACAAGCGGCCTCTTTTTAACTTTCAAAATTTTACGATAACCCTCAATTCCAAAACGAGGACCCGGAAAACTCTTCAACAACTTTCGCGGAAACTTAATATCCTCCAACCTCAAACCCTTAACAGCCTTCATCCCAAAAACATTCCCAGCCACCGACGACAAAATATTAGAAACCGAACCTTCCTCAAACAACTCCTGCGGATACGCAATCTTAACCCAATTCCCAGAAATCGCGAAAACTTTCGCTCCCAACTTATTTACATACTTTTGATTAGAAGCAACATCACACCAAGTCCCAACACTAGATTCCAAAGCAACATTATTAGCAGCCTCTTTCAAAGACATCCCCTCGGGCGTCACCCTAAACAAACAAATCAAATCATTACTCGTAGGCTTATACTTCTGGTCAACAAAATCAAATTTTTCCATCATATCACCCCAACGGTTTTTAATATTAACCAAACGACAATACTGCCCAGAGCAAACCAAGCTAACCAATCCCAAATCGAAGTTCCAAAATATTTACTTACCATGTTTTCTCACACAATTTAATTCTATCCCATGAATTTTTTTTATAGTTTCATCTTTAAATTTTTTCAATCCATCAACCTCATAAGAAACATGATTTAGTCTACTTACTTGCCACCCAAAAAAATAACAAGCAGCAAAATACGGATAATATTCCAACAAAACTGGAGTATTAATTATACCAACCATTTTCAAAATCAACCACACAACAATACTCGCTAAAGCAGCATACGCCAACCAGTCCCAAAAATTTCTCTTCACCATCTTTATCTATAAAGACAACCCTATTTTATAAATCTACTTCCCACAACAAGTCTTATCCCCACACCGCCGATGATACGCCTGACACTCACTACATTTTCCATGCCTCTCACAATCCCAAGTACACGGACAATCAGAATTCTCAACCTCACCCATTTTCCAACAAATACCCATCCCCAACATCCTTAACCCTCCAACCAAGCTTAGACAACTTATCCCGCAACAAATCACTCTTCCCAAAATCCTTCTCCTTCCGAGCAACTTCCCTTTCTTCAGCAATAACACGAATATCCTCAGGAACCTCAACAACTTCCTCCTCCAACAACCCCAAACCAAAAACCTTATCCATCTTTTTAATAGTTCCTATCTTCCCCTCAGCTTTTTCATCCCGAATCAACTTCCACAAAACAGCCAAAGCCCCAGGCATATCCAAATCATCATTAATCCTTTCCTCAAACTCTTTCAAATATTTTTTATTAATCCCACGAACATTAGCAATCCCAGAAACAACATTCTTAAGTCTCCTATAAGAACTCACTGCCGAAGCAATCGCATCCTCACTCCAAACCAACGGCTTCCTATACTTCGCCGAATAAGTAAAATACCGATAAGCCAAAGGATTAATTCCATCTTTCTCCAACTCACTAACGCTCTTAATTTTTCCAGTAGATTTACTCATCTTCTTCCCGCCTTTAAAATTCAAAAACGCCCCATGCATCCAATATTTAACCCAAGGCGATTTCCCAAAAGCACATTCCGACTGCGCAATTTCATTCTCATGATGAACGCTAGCCAAGTCCTCGCCTCCCGTATGAATATCAAATTGTTTCCCCAAATATTTCGAACTCATAGCCGAACATTCAATGTGCCATCCCGGAAAACCAAGTCCCCAAGGAGAATCCCATTCCTGCTGTCTTTTGCCAGGCGTCCCAGAAAATTTCCACAAAGCAAAATCCGTCTTATTCTTTTTCTCTCTAACACAAATTCTAGCCCCAGCTTGCAATCCCTCAACTTTCTTATTCGACAACTTCCCATAATCCGCAAACTTAGAACTATCAAAATAAATCCCATCCGAAGTTTCATAAGTATAACCTTTCTTCTCCAAAATCTTAACCATCTCAATCTGTTCCTTAATATGCTCCGTCGCCCAAGCCCACTTAAATGGTTCAATCAAATTCAATTTCTCAAAATCTTTCTGAAACGCATCAAAATAAAAATGAGAAATTTCCAAAGCGGTCTTCCCTTCTTTCGCCGCCTCTTTCTCAACCTTATCTTCCCCATCGTCAGCATCCGAAGTCAAATGCCCAACATCAGTAACATTAATAACATGTTTAACATCAAATCCATTATACATCAAAACCCTTTTCAAAACATCAGCAAAAATAAAACTCCGAAAATTTCCAACATGCGCATACCAATAAACCGTCGGTCCACAACTATACATCCCAACCTTACCTTCTTTCAAAGGCACAAATTCTTCCTTTTTCCGCGTCATTGTATTATATAATTTTACCATATTTATCATAAAGAACCTTCATTAATAAAAGTTTACAAATCTAAAACTTTCCAATTGCCACATCCAAGATTAATAACTTTTGTCTTTCCAACCATTCTCTCTCCAGCCCCCTCATGAATATGTCCACAAATAGCGTATCTTGGCTGTTTTCTTTTTATATAATTAAGCAAATATTTACTTCCAGCTTTTTTATTCTGCCAATCTTTCGGAGCGCTAGGAAAATTAACCTTATCTAATACCCCATATGGAGGATTGTGTGTTAAAATTATATCAACTTTCTTTAATTTACCAAACCATTTTTTTGCTTTCAAGTCACCTTTCACAGAAGACAATAAACTTTCATCGTCATTTTTTTCAAATCTTTCTACCCAATCAGTTTCCACAAAATAAGAATATCCAGCAATTGAAAATTTAGCATTAGATTTCTTTTTACCACCAATATTCAAAATACCTTTCATAGATTTAAGTTTCTTACCAAGGAAAGGAAGCTTTATTTTAATTTCTTTAGAAAGTTCCTTGGTCTTTTTATCACCTGATTCAACATTCCCATATACAAGATAGATTGGAGCAGTCTTTCTCAACCTCTCTAATATCTTAATCGTAGAATCGTATGCCTGTATAAAAGCATTCTTTTTTTGTAGAGGAGTCCATACTCTTTCTTCTATTCCCCCTTTTTTCCGATTAACGTTTTCAAAACACATTTTTCTCATTAAATCAGCCTTTCCCAAATCACCAGTAAGAATAATTAAATCAATATCTTTTTCAGGTAAACCTTTCGGTATTTTACCATGCAAATCACCAATAGCCAAAATCTTCATATTACAATATCCAAAAACAATTATTTAAATCTAAGCCAAAACTTCAACATCAAAAAAGTCTGTAGCATAAGGAACATTATCCATCGTCACATCAATATGAAACCGCACAGTACACAAAGGAGACGACTCAGGAATCATAAATCTTACAATACCATAATAGTCTTCCCCGGGACTAATAGTTATATCATCAGACCTTCCAGTAGTAATCCAACTCTCAATACTCCTTTCATCAATCCCGCACTTCTGTCGAACGTCAGGATCACTAACAGTCACATCATAACGAAATCTCCCAGCTTCAGCAGTTCCCTTATTCAAATTACTAATTCCAAACGCAATCCCCCAATCCTCATTCTGTTCAATCTTCGCAATCTGATTAGACAAATAAATAACCGTCCTTTTATCCTCAGTAAACAATTGATTAATCTGATCCTTCACCTGGTCATTCATCTGCAAAACATTCTCACTAGACCCAGTAAAAATATTCTTAATCAAAACCATCCCAAGAATCAACATAGACATAGCCAGAACAATAATCACAATCGTCCCAATCGACAACTCAATCGCACCCTTTTTCATAATTCAATATACATTCTTTTATTTATAAAAGTATGGGGCTGGGGAGAATCGAACTCCCTACACCACGGTCTTCAGCCGTGTGCTCTCCCAATGAGCTACAGCCCCATAAATAAGATTGAGAGTATTAGGTTTTTAAGTTTAATCATACCATATAAGAACAGTATGCCCTAACCAACCTAGAATATATATGTGAGAATCGAACGCCTACACCGAGAAGCTTTGCTCGAATTTTTATTGCGAAGCGATTGTAAAAATTTTAGAGTGAAGTTCGAGCAGGTCTTCAGCCGTGTGCTCTCCCAATGAGCTAAAGCTTGCCCCAACCTATCTAAATTATAAATCTGCGAGGGTGCAGCCCCATAAAATAAAAGAACTGAATTGAGTTTTTAAGTTTAATCATGTTTATGAGAATGGCATGTTCCAACTCATCTAAGCGCCGACAACGGCGCAAAAAAAGCGAGACAAAATTTTAAGCTTCGGGTGCCCTTTGGGCGGAAGCGTCTTCACGTTAGTGAAGATAATTTTTCTCGCATCAAATACGATGACAAAGTCATCGCTTAAATAAAAGGGTACAGTTCCGAGGAAAATATTTCCCTGGGAAGATATAAAAACCAATTTCGCCTACCGTTTACATGTCCAAATTAGCATTCGAGGCAAAAAGAAAAGCTGTTCACGCCTTAGGATTAGTATACGTTTTATTCTATTATGTCAGTCTAAGAGTTTTCCAATCATCACAAATAGCAATGCTCTTACTTTTGGCAGTTCTCTTAATATTCATTTCAATAGAATTTTTTAGAATCACCGAACATAAAAAAATTCCAATTCTTCACGTTCTATGGAGACCAAAAGAAGAAAACACATTGGGCGGTCAAGTATATTATATCTTAGGAATTATTTTAGCGCTCGCAATTTTTGATTTCCAAATAGCTTTAACGGTAATTCTAATGACAGTCTTCGGAGATATGGCAGCAGCAATCTTCGGAATCGCATTCGGAAAACATTGGATGAAAGGATTAAAAGACACAGCCTGGGAAGGAGTCATCGCAGAATTTGTAGTAAATCTAATCATCGGATACTTCATGCTCGGAAACTGGATAATTGTAATACCAATGGCAGCAATGGCAACATTCGTAGAAACAATATTCCCCCACATCGACGACAATCTCTCAATACCAATTTTCGCCGGCTTCATCGGCCAAGCATTAAAACTATTGTTTCCTTAAAAGATGTCAGGATAAATAGGTCGTTAAAACCAATAACCAAAACAAAGAACCAATAATTCAAATTTTCAAAGAAAATTTGTAAGCGGGGCATAGGCCACGTTCTGTCAAATCCAGAATCTAATTCTGACGATTTGCGCTAACATCTGACTAAGCCTGGGATTTACCAGTTGCATCAACCAGGAGGACTCGTTCCAGCCGAATTAAATCGGATCGTCTCTATCTTCCTTACCACGCCTCTCAAAAAACTTTCGCTTTGCCAAGATATTTATTTCACTATCTGGCGGGAATGCAAAAGTTCTTTTTCAGCGTACAACTTTCGTTGCTGATTCAAAGGTCTTGATAATAAATTACCAAGAGATGCGCGGACCTTCCTCAGTCAATTGGCGAACCAATTGGCTGTTGCAAGTTTCAAAGAAACTTACTTCAACATCCAGAAATCATTTTACATTTCTTTCGCCCTTTAGACGGGATACCGATAGTTAGCTGCCCCACTCATAATAGCAAGCTATTACAATTATTTAATGTAAAAAAGCTTTATAAGTTTGGTTGTTCCACATATCTACATTAAATTTATATATTTTAATTACAAGATATCAAAATGAAAAAAAGACTCACTTCCATAATTATGTCAGCAATTTTACTTTTTACAATTTCCTCGCCCGGATGCGTCGGCAAAAAAGCAGAAAGATTTTGGAGGTTGGTAGAAGTATCACAAGCAAGAGAAAATGGAATAACAAACTATTACACAGATAAAGAAAAACAACAACAACAAAAAGAAGTCGAAGAAAAAATGGAATATATCCATATTCTCGGAGAAAAATACAAAAAACCTCAGTAGTAATCACAACATTTTTTACATCAATAACAACTGAAATTGGTATAAGTATAACATTAGTGATTATTGTTATTCGAGCACATTTAAAATATGATAGTTTTTTATCCAGATATAATTTATTCTTCACATAACTTTTATTATAATATTCTCATCACATCCCAAATATTTCAAAAATCATTATACTAAAAACAGCATATCCAACTACTTCAAATAAAATTTGTAAAAAGGTCTTATAACCACAATTACAAATGCTATCAAAAAGTACCAAGGATTAACAGATTCTACCCAAGTCATTGCAGCCGGCCAAATCGTAATTACAAACAAAACGAAAAGGGCAACACCCAACTTAATCAAACCAACATCCCACATATCCATCTTCTTAATTTTATTATTCATCTCTTTTATCATTTTTCACCTCCTTCTAATATCTCAAACTCTCAACAACCTACATTTCATTTTCTCCTCATCAACCAATAAACAATACTATACACAACCATCACCAAAAAATAAATAGGAATCACAAAAATTACTAAAATAAAAAAGAAAGCCTCTTCCACATTAAGTAAAGCAGAAATAATATTATGTAATAAAATAGAAACAAACCCCCCAACAACAATTATCCAAAGCTTCTTCCAGCTAATTAAAAATAAATCTTTACATTTCATTTCACCAAAAACCCCCGAGCAATAAATATCCCAGCACTAATCCC
>Ga0075115_10001617_pt1 | contig 10888 bp, 11 predicted proteins | sample AntAceMetag02UKH_FD_69785 | JGI IMG/M metagenome (GOLD analysis project Ga0075115, IMG submission 69785) | Saline lake microbial communities from Ace Lake, Antarctica - Antarctic Ace Lake Metagenome 02UKH | ecosystem: Environmental > Aquatic > Non-marine Saline and Alkaline > Saline | place... | reverse complement strand
TCAAGCGGTTGACGCAAAACTTCTAATGTTGATCTTTTAAATTCTGTAAGTTCATCTAAAAACAAAATACCTTTATGTGCCAAACTAATTTCACCTGGACGTGGGTTTGAACTACCTCCAACCAAACCAGCTTGTGAGATTGTATGATGTGGAGCTCTAAAAGGCCTGTGAACAATTAAAGATTCTTTTTTTAATAAACCTGCAATTGAATAAATCTTTGTTGCCTGAATAACATCATCAAATGACATTGGAGATAAAATTGTTGCAAGACGTTGCGCAAGCATTGTTTTTCCAGAACCTGGAGGCCCAATAAATAAAATATTATGATGCCCGGCAGCTGCAATTTGTAATGCACGCTTTGCCTGCCACTGACCTTTAACTTGATTAAAATCTAACGGATGATTTTTTATAACTTCTTTAAATGAATCAATAGTTGATGGAACAGGTTTTATATCTTTTTCGCCTCGCAAATACGCAACCAATTCAACTAAACTTTCAACTCCAATAACTTCTAAGTCTTTTATTAAACTTGCTTCACGTGTATTTTGTCTTGGAATTATTAATCTTTTTTTCCCCATTTTTGCAGCAGAATGCGCAATTGATAAAACACCGCAAACTGGCCTTATGTTTCCATCTAATGCAAGTTCACCTAAAAACAAAGTTTCATTAATAAAGTCTCGAGGCATATCAATAGTTTTTGCAGCCTGTAAAATTGCAATTGCCATTGGAACATCAAAAAGAACATCTTGTTTTTTTAAATTTGCAGGAGCTAAGTTTACAGTTATTAATCTTTCTGGAACACGTAGACCACTATTTTTTAGTGCAGCACGAATTCTATCTTTACTCTCTTTTATTGCTTTGTCTGCAAGACCAACAATGTAAAAATTTATTAAACCCATAGAAAGATCTGCTTCAACTTCTACTAAATGTGCAGATATTCCAATAGTTGTTGCAGAAAATATTTTTGAATGCATAAGAAAAAGGACCCCAAAGTTTGTGTTTGTGCAAAACTAGTTAGCTGAAATAAGTATTGAATTGTATAGCATTATTTTTATATTTTGAAAAGTTTAGATGATTGTAGGAGAAATAAAGATCATAAGTTGCTCATCAGTCTTTGCTCTTTTTGAACCACTAAAAAGAGCACCCAAAATAGGAATTTCTTGTAAAATAGGAATGCCATGCTTTTCTATTCTTTTTCCTTGTGTTATTAATCCACCAATTAATGTTGTCTGACCACTATTTAAAGCAACTTTACTACTCGATCTAGTTGTAACAATTATAGATTTTTTTGCATCAAAAGTTGTACTTGTTGCACCTGCTTTTACATAAGAATGTTCAACATAAATATCTAAAAAAACTGTTTTTTTATCTGGAGCAACAACTGGCTTCACCCTTAACTTCATTCCCAAGTCTTTATAACTAACAGTATCTAAATCTCTTAAAGTTCCTTCAATTCTTTCTTGAACTCTTGTTTCGATAGGAACTTCTTCCCCAACTAAAATTTCTGCAGGTTCTTCGCTATTAACCAAAAGCGTTGGCTTTAAAATTGTTTTAATTTCATTTCTGTTTTCTGATGCATTTAAAACTATATTTAATCTTTTTGTATCAAGATTTCTTCCACCCAAAATAAACGGTAAATTCAAAAACTTAGTAGCAGTTGCTGGTAACAAATTCAAAGCCCAGCTGTTTAGATCTGTCATATCAGCAGCATGTTGCGGAGATTTAACATCACCCTGACCAATATAATTCCATCCATGACTAACGCTTGCGCTTCTGTTATAAATTCCACCAATCTGAAAACCAAAACTTTCCTCAAAATCTTTGCTTGCAAGAACAATTCGTGCCTCAATTCTAATTTGAGGAACCCTTGAATCTATTTCTTTTAAAAATCTTTTAAAATCCGCAACTTCTCGTTTTTTTGCTCTAAAGAAAATTTTGCGACTATCATCTTCAAAGACAATATAATAACCTTCTTTTTCTGTCTGACTGCCAACGACACCTAGCCACATTTTTTCTACTCGATGCTTAAAAGATTCCGTCCACTTGGCATATTGAATTGTTGCAAAATCACTTAAAAAACCTTTTTGTTTTAATTTTTCAGTTTTGTTTTTTAAAACTTGAACAGCATCTTGTAGCTTTAAAATGCGCCAAATCCCTAAATCTTTTATCAATGCAAGTCTTGGATTATTACTCGATAAAATAATATTTAATGCAGAACCAGCAGAAACATTTTTAAGATAGATATTGCTGACCATTCCAGAAACTACTGGATCTACAACAAAATCCAATCCCACACTTTTTCCAATAAGTTCGATTGCTTCACGCACATTTGTATTTTTTAGTTTTACTGAAACGTTTTTTTCTTGAAGTTGTGAATCTTTATAAGATGAATCTAGAATCTTTTTAGCTTCTTTTGAAAGATCAACAGAAGGTGTCTCTTTTTCTGTCCCTAACAATTGAGGAGAAAAAGCTGATAAAAATCTCTGTAGTTTTTCTTTGTCTTCAACGAGTTCTTCTGCTTGTTTTTCTAACTCTTTATCGTTGCCTTTAACAACATTTTTTACAATCTGTTCAATCTCCCCCATTTCTCGTTCTTCTCTTTTTTCATGTGCTGCTTTTAAAAGTTCTGATGTGAAGGGAGGAAGCTGTGAATAACTAAAATCTGTATCTTTTTTGGGAATAAAGGGTTTATACATTTCTTCCGCTTTTAATAAAAAAACTAAGCTAGAAAAAATAAACACACAAAATAAATTAGCATTCTTCACTACTACTCCCTCTTTCCTTTTTTATCCTCTCTCTCTCCTCCCTTTCTCTCTTTAATCAATTTTGAATTGGAACCTTAATTCTTTTGTCTCCTTTCAAAAGAATTACATAATCAAAAGTTATTTCTTTTACATCGAAGTTCCAAATCTTATCATTTAAAAAGACAACCTCCCTTTCTCCTTTTTTTTCTAGAATTGCTCCAAAACTATTTTCTATTTCTACAACTCCAACTAAATTGATTTTTTGTTCTTGAGACAAAGTATTGTTTTTATTTTGAGTAATGCTTTTTTGTTTTGAAGAAATAAAAAATGGATCACGAAAGTCTTTAGCTAAAGCACTTGTAGCCATCAAGAAAATAAAAAACAAGCTTCTTTTAATCACACAAAACTTTCAAAAAACTAAATTTATAAAAAGTTTACGATTCTTAAAGTTGATGCAAGAAAAGTCCTACCCTTAGACTTTCTTTTAATCTCGGTATTTTTTAATTTAAAACTACTGTTTGATTTTTTTAAATCCTGTAAAAAAGAAATTATATTGCCAAAATTGCCGTTAATCTTAAGCGAATAATATTCTTTTTTATAAAGTTCATTTTGCTTTTTATTTATAGGTTTGAACTCAGAGCAACAAAGATTATTTTGTTTTAATGCTTTTAAATTCAAATCAACATCGTTTTGATTATTTTTACTAAAACCAGTCTTTTTTAATTCTTCATTCAAAATTACGTTTTCATTTTTTGTAGAATTAAATTGTTTTAAAGCTATTTTATAAGCTTCATTTTGTTTTAAAAAATTCTGCAAAAATACTTCTTGTTCGCTTATTTCAAGCTTTGTAGGAAGATAAAAAAAGAAGAGCCAAATTAGGACTGTGAAGGATAGTATGATCAGAGTTATAAGAAATCTTGCAAATCTTGAGAAGTTTCTTGAGATAGTTATAAACCTATTTTCATTTAATAGGTCAGCCATAAACCTTATTCATCCTTTCTAAAAAATAAGGTACAATATTTTCAATTAACAACAATATAGAAGAAGAACATAAAAGATGTAAAGTTTTAATTTTAAAATTTTCAACTTGGGACCAAAAAATATGATTAACAAAATATTATCACAAGAAATATTTCAAAAAATTTCTGAACTTTCAAAAAATTCAATGCAAACTTTAGATCCCGCTCACGATTATTCTCATGTTTTAAGAGTTTTAAATAATTGTATAAAAATTGCATCCGTCGAAGGTGGAGACCTGGAAATTCTTACAGCTGCAGCATTTTTACACGACATTTGCAACTTCCCCAAGAATCATCCAAAAAGAAAATTTAGTTCCGAAGAATCTGCAAAAAAAGCGGAAGAAATTTTATTAGAAAATGGTTTTGATCAAAATAAAATTGAAAAAGTAAAAGAAGCAATTTTGTGTCATAGTTTTTCTCGCGGACTTATTCCACAAAGCTTAGAGGGTAAAATTTTTCAGGATGCAGATAGGCTTGATGCCATTGGAGCAATTGGAACAGCACGTGCTTATGCAACAGGTGCATCTTTTAAAGCAAAACTTTATTCAATACAAGATCCGTTTTGTAAAAGTAAAAGAAAATTAAATGATAAAGAAAACACTTTGGATCATTTTTCTGTAAAACTTTTTAATCTTGAAAAAACAATGCTTACACAAACAGGAAAAAAACTTGCTCAAGAACGAAATGCTTTTATGAAAATTTTTGTACAGAATTTAGAAAAAGAACTTTTATAAAATTTTTTATTACTCAGGTTTTTGATTTCTTCCTTCTTGTCTTTTATCTTGCCGTAGCCACATTTTCCTTAAACCATCTTGATTATCCACATGAACTTCTCTTAATAAATAATCTAGTCTTCTTAAGGTTTTCTCTTCCTTTTCAGTCCTTTTTTCTTTTTTCTTCAAATACTCACTTAAAAAGGGCCTTTCTTCTTTAGACATCTTACAAGATAAATCCCAAAATTTTTCTAATAAAATTCTTATTTCTTCTTCTCTTTTTTTTCTCTGTTCCTCTTGAGGCAAAGGCCTTTGAAGCACACATCTTGGTGATGAATAACCTCCGCGCCCTCTATTCATGGCACAAAGAGAACTAAAAGAAATAAAAAATAATAAAAAATATTTTAATATTTTAGAATGTTTTTTTAGTCCATTCAAAAGGATCGACTGCAACATTGTTAACACGCAACTCCCAATGCAAATGATATCCGTTTGCATAACCAGTCATACCCAAGCGACCAATCGGATTACCTTTTTTGATGTAATCACCAACTTCTATATCTGCAAAATCTTCAAGGTGACAATAAAGTGTAACAACACCTAAACCATGATCAACTGCAACAGTATTTCCTGTCATTAAAAAGCGATCTTTTATAATAACTTTACCGTTTTGACTTGTCCAAACAACGCTTTTTGGATGATTTATAATATCAACAGCTCGGTGCAAATATCGACCTTTTTCTGTAGTTGTTCTAATTTCACCATATGGAGTTGCAACTCTTTTTATTTCAATTGGATTTTCAAAATTTCCTGCCCACAACTTTTTCTTTGGATAATCTTTAATCCATTTTTCTAAAGCTTCTTCAAGAATTCTGTTGTTCATACTAACTTCTTTTTCTTCTTCTAATTTTTCTTTTGCAACAGTGAAACCGCGTTGTTTTGGAAAGGTAACAGAATTTACAGTAATCTTGCTTGCAAGCTTTACAGAGTTTTGAACACAATCTTGAATATCAGCCGTCATCATGTATTCATTTGCAGCAAGCTCACAATCAATAGGAATAAAACATTCATAAACATTAGAAAAATCTGATTCTGGATAACAATCATAAAGATTTTCTAAAAATTTTATTTGTGCTTTATCAAGTCTTTTATTTGATTGAACACGAACATGAACAGTTCGTCCTTGATCAACTTTATATTCTGGATATAAAACAGCAGCTTTTAATGGAATATTATCAACATAAAAATTCCACTTTTCTTTACTCTTGTTTCTATGATAACTAGCATCTGCAGACTCAATATCTATTGAATGCTCTCCATTTGCTAGGTTTAAAGTATCTAAACGAAAAGGAATTTCAAATTTTCTAGCACCAACTTTTTTTGAACTCCTTAACTCTAATTCTTTGTTATCTAAAAAAACCGAAATTTCTGAAATTTTATAACCATTATCAGATTTAATTGCGCAGTTAATCATTCCTGCATAACAACCATCTTTTTCTATTCCCCTTAAAACAACTTCTGGTGGATCTGCATGAGTAAAATAACTAAAAAATGAACTTCCTACCCACAAACTAATAGAAGAAACAACTACAATAATTAAAGGAATTTTTACCTTATGAAGCATTGATATCTCGCTTTCTTTTTTACCTAACAATAATTCAAACTATTTATTACCTCTTATAATTCAATAAATATACATATTTTTTATGCATAGTAAATTAAAATAACCCAATTTTATCACATTTTTAAAGACAAACCCCTTTGCTAAACCCCATAAAACACCTTATATTAAAGATATAATTTACCATATGTAAATTTGAAAAAACCTAAAATTTTAAGTAAAAATTATGAAAACAGCTACAAAAAAATTAAAAGACATATTCGATCAAAAAAATAAAGATTTTCCAGCATTGCCTGGAGTCTATCTATTTAAAGATGAAAACAATCAAATTCTTTATATTGGAAAAGCTAAAAATTTAAAAAAACGCGTTTCGAGTTATTTTAAAGAACAAAATGATGATTACAAAGTCAATGCAATAATTGAATCAAGTAGTCAAATTGATTACATGGTCACCAAAAGTGAACTTGAAGCAATGCTTCTTGAAGCAGACCTCATACAATCAAATCAGCCTAAATTTAATATTTTGCTAAAAACGGGCCAGCCTTTTTTATATCTTTTAATTACATCACCAAAAAGAAAAATTACAGAATTAAAAATTGTTAGAAATAAAAAGGAACAAGGAACATATTTTGGACCTTTTTTAGAAAAAACATCAGCACGAAAAGTTCTTAACTTTTTAACAAAAATTTTTCGCTTAAAACTATGTAAAAAGAAAATAGAAAATGGTTGTCTTGATTATCACATGGGAATTTGTGCAGGACAATGTAAGTCTGACTTTGATAAAAACGGCTACATACAAAGACTAGAACTAGCCAAGGTTGCACTGAAACAGGGACATCAAAAATTCTTAAAACATTTAAAAAATGAAATCGAAAAACATAATAAAAGTTTGGAATTTGAAAAATCTAAAGAATTAAATGAATATCATCAAGCTTTTGGAAAAGTCTTTCAAGCTTTGGATACTGGTTATTCGTATCAATCATCTAAAAACAACTTTGCAAGTAAAGATATTTGGATATTAACAGAAGATAAAAAAATACTATTTTTATTTTCTGAAAAACGAAGTGCCTTGAAAAAGAAGATGGCATTTTATTTTAATTTCGAGCCATTCGATAAAACCCTTCGAGACGCCTCGCCTTCGGCGGGCTCCTCAGGGCGAACGGCGCCGTTAGATTTTATATCAAGCGAAAGTCAAACAACTACCTCACCCGATCACCCTGAGGAACGAGCACAAAGTGCGAGTGTCTCGAAGGGTTTAGAGCATTTCTTAGCCTACTATCGCTCACATTACTGCCCAAACACAATTCTTATAAACTTTGATATAGATGATAAAGAAAAAGAATTGTACCAAAACTTCTTAAAAGAATGGCACCAAAAAGAATTTGATGTTTCAATAACAAAACCAGAAGAAGGTCACTTCTTTAATCTTATAAAACTTGCAAAAATTCATGCGCAACAAGAAATTGAAAAACAAAAAACTGTTCCAAAAGCATTAAAAACTTTATTAAAACTCACAAAAGAACCACACACCATTGATTGTTTTGATATTTCTCACAAACAAGGAATGTGGCAAGTTGGCTCTTGTATAAGATTTAAGGATGGAAAACCTGATAAAGATAATTTTAGACGTTTTAAGATAAAAACAGTTAAACAACAAGACGATTATGCATGTCTTCATGAAATTGTAAAAAGAAGATATAAAGATGAAAAAGAACTTCCTGATTTAATATTAATTGATGGTGGAAAGGGACAGCTTAATGCAGTCAAAGAACTTTTTCCTAATACCGAATTTGCTAGTCTTGCAAAAAGAGAAGAGACTGTTTTTGCAAAAAATCTTCCTGAAGGTAGAAAGTTAAACATACAAACTTATCCGGCCCAACTTTTAATTGCACTTCGCGACTATACTCATCACTTTGCAATCAGTTATCATAAAAAACTGTCATCAACCATTTAATCTAAATTATTGCAAATCTAACCACCCACCCTATAAATTGATTTATTATAAAATTCTTACTAACCCTAAAAAGGAGAACTTTATGAAAAATATCAAAAACTACATTTCAATACTTTTCCTCACTATTTTTTCAAGCTCGCTTTTAATTGCAAAAAGAATGGGTCCTGATGGCATGGGCTTTGCCCACAAGGGCATGGGTTGGATAAAAGGAAAAATGTTTTGGCTAGGTTTAGGCTTATACACAAAAATAGCAACCCTTTTGGTATTAGTTCTTATACTTGTTGCTCTAATTATTCTTATTCTTAAGATGAAGAAAAAAAAATAAACTTTTAAACCATACAAAAACAACTAAAGGAGACGCGTGCGTCTCCTTTAGTTGTTTTTGTAAAACTCTTGGTTATCAAAATGTTAAAATTTATTGTAAGTTTTTTATTATTTATCTTCTGCACAACTACAAATCAATTTGTTTTAGCAATGCAAAATACAAACTCTACAGATTATACCGACGTACTTCTTTTTATTAATTTATCTGTTTTGAGCAAAGCAGAAATTGCGCAAATAAAAAAGCATCTTGATCAAATATCTTTGGATAATAAAACAAGAACTATCCTTGAAAGGCATACAGAAATATTATTAAAAATGCCAATAAAAGAACGTGCTATGTTTTTATCTAAAAATATATTAATAACCGATGCTAAAAAATTATTTCCTTTTATACTACAAGACATATTTCAAAGCTGGGAAATTATATATGAAATAACAAATTTCAAAAATTTTAATAAAACTGTTTGTTCTATGAATCCGCTAATTTCCTCACTTGAAATGATAACCTGCCCTGACTGTTGTAAAAAAGGGTTAGGTTTTATTTCATTTCTGGACCCAAAGTTATTTGCTGAACATATTTTGGAATATCATACAGTCTTAAAACGACTAGAAAATTGTACACTAACTTTAGATTGCAGATATCTAAACTGTCATCATATAAATCCTGAAACTTCAGAAGACACAGAGGAACACATCAAAAAACATGCTGTAGAATGTTTTGTAAAAAACGCGGAAGAACATATCCGAGAAAAAATTACAGAACAAATTCAAGAACTCATCGAAGAATCTAAGTTTAATTTTTCTTCAGACCCAGAAAATCTATCGTTCTCGTAATTAAATAAAAAATATAATGGGGCAAAAACTTGCCCCATTTATTTCTATCTACTTCTATTTATTAAACAACTCTTTAATAGTCGACAAAGAACCCATAAGAGCACTTGATTCGTATGGCAAAAGAATCAATTTTCCGTTTTTATCTTTTGTAATTTCAGGCAATGCCTTTATGTAATTAAGAGCAATTAAATATGGCAACGGATTTGCCTTTGGAACAGATTTTTGAATCATCAAAATGGCTTCTGCTTCTGCACTTGTAGTAACAAGCCTAGCTTTTGCCTCACCTTCAGCTGTAGCAATCTTGGCCATTTTAATACCTTCAGCTTCCAAAATAGCCGCTCTTTTTTTACCTTCAGCTTCAAGTACTAAAGCACGACGATCACGTTCTGCTCGCATTTGTTTTTCCATTGCAACACGAATATCCTGTGGAGGGTTAACTTCTTGTAATTCTACACGATTAACCTTTACGCCCCATTTATCTGTAGCTTCATCAAGAATAATTCTAAGTTTTTCGTTAATTTGATCACGTGAACTTAGTGTTTCATCCAAATCCATAGAACCAATAACATTTCTCAATGTAGTTTGTGTAAGTTTTTCTATTGCTTGAGGAAGATTGGAAACTTCGTAAATTGCACATTTTGGATCTGTTATTTGATAATATAAAAGCGCATTAATTTCCATGGTAACGTTATCTTTTGTAATAACATTTTGTTTTGGAAAATCATAAACAGCTTCACGCAAATCAATACGTTCAACATATTCACTGTAACGATAAGGTTCACGTCTTCCTGGTGTTTCTTTTACAAAAGTCCATAAAACGTTTCTTGTCCTATCAACAAATGGAATAACAAAATGAAGTCCCGGCTTTAACATTGTGTAATATTTACCAAGACGTTCAATCATTATTACTTCAGCCTGCCTTACAAGATATGTTGCTTTAGCTAATGTAATTAATATAAAAACAACCAAAACCGCGAAAAATATAAAAAATCCTGTTGTTACACCTGACATCATCATGTTTTTTACCTTACAATTAAACGATTTCCAACAACTTGAACAATCTTAACAACCGTTCCCTTTTGCAAAACCACACCAGTTTCTGCTTGAGCAGGCCATTGCTCACCTTTAATTTTAACTCTTCCAACTTTTGTAGGTTCAATAAGTTGAATTACAATTCCCTTTTGTCCAACCAAAGCATCAATATTTGTTCCAACACCATTTTGAGTTTTGATTGAAAAATAATGTCTTAAAATAAAAAATGCTATCATCGAAATTGATAAACCAAGAACACATTGCGCAACTAATGAATATTCCAAAAATGCTGTAATCGATGCAAATCCACATCCAATTGCAAAAGCAATAAAAAAGAACAAACCTGGCGTACTCATTTCTGCGAATAAAAATATGATAGCTATAACAAGCCAAACGTAACCCATATATTGTGGCTCAAATAAAAATAATAATTCGTTCATAAATTTACCTTAATGCTATTTCGATCTTTAACTTGCTTTAATTTTGTTTATTTTGCCGCTCATCTCGAGTGACGCACAAGGTGCGTTGTATCGAGAGATCCTCCCCCTATTCCCCAGTCTTACCTTAAAAAAACTAAACTTTCAACCAAGGGGTCAATTAAAGATTTCCACTGGTCTTCTTTGCAAATACCAACTTCAATAGCCAAA
>Ga0075115_10001615_pt1 | contig 10894 bp, 4 predicted proteins | sample AntAceMetag02UKH_FD_69785 | JGI IMG/M metagenome (GOLD analysis project Ga0075115, IMG submission 69785) | Saline lake microbial communities from Ace Lake, Antarctica - Antarctic Ace Lake Metagenome 02UKH | ecosystem: Environmental > Aquatic > Non-marine Saline and Alkaline > Saline | place... | reverse complement strand
CTCTCTTATGTAGATGGAGGGGTGCAGGTCGTTACCTGCACCCCTTGTCAAATTTACTTGGTCTGTTCTTCAGGGGGTGCTTCGATGGCCACTTACACTAACGCTACGTTGCACGCAGATGCCAGTTCCGGACGAGCACTGACTCTCGTTCCAGCTGATATCCTCAACCTTCGAGTGGCCACTTTCACCTTCCAGGAAGCGGCAGGTGGTGGTGCCAAGCTGACGTGGGACGGCACGAACCAGCTGGAGTTTGAGGACAGTATCAAAGCCGTTTTTGGTACAGGGAAAGACTGGAAAGTCTTCACTAATGAGGGTGACGCTGATGCGTTTGTTATTCAGGACGTTACCAATTCCCGGGATTTCCTGAACCTCAAGACAACCCAGATCACCATCGGGAACACCACGGATGATCTGCCGGTCTCGATATATGGCGTCACGACGCACAATGATGACGTGACTATCAACGGGGACTTGGACGTCAACGGCACCCTGACGACCATCGACACCCAGTCCCTCGAAGTCGAAGACCCCCTCATCAAGCTGGCCCGGAGCAATGTGGCCGACATTTCGGACATCGGGCTCTACGGCCAGTACGATGACGGAACGACCCGCTACACCGGGTTCTTCCGGGATGCCGATGACGGTGACACCCCGAAGAAGTGGAAGCTTTTCTACCACCTGACGGTTGATCCGCTGAGCTCCGTTGGTGGCGGAGATATCGACACCGGTGACGCAAGTTACGAACGGGGCGACCTCGAAGTCGGGATGCTCGAAGCGTACAAGGCGGTGTCTGGCACCCCGGGCTGGGCCATCCGAGCGATTACCGAAATCACCAGCGACAACCAATACGGTGTCTACGCAGATACAACATCTGTCGGGCTCGATGCCGCTGAAGTGGGAGGCGGCTTCTACGCCACCCTGGATGGCAATGCCGGGGATGCAGCCACGTCGGAGATACGGGCCTACACGGCAATCGCCGAGGATAGCGAAGGTGACGCGGACAGGTACGCCTACTACCTCGATTCGACCAACATGGACGGGTCCCTGGTTTCCTCAGGTCAGATGGACATCCTGACCCTGGCAGACAACGGCGACATCAATCTGGTCCCCCACGGGGAAGGGGTGGTGAACATCGACAACGCTACGGCGTTCAACCTGCCCCAGGATGACAGCGCCGATACCACGGAGGGTAACCTCCGGTATAACGACGGTGCCAAGACCGTCGAGTATCGGACGGACGCCGCATGGCTCACCCTTGGGACCACGATCGGGACCGGTCTCCAAACAGCGTACGACAACGACAACACGGTTCAACTGTCCGATGCCGTGGGTGATTGGGAAATCACTATCGATGACGGTGGGTCTGTCGGTGGTCCCGGAGCTGCCAACTGGGTCATTCAGGGTTTCGCTTCCGAAAACTACTTGTCCACGGACGGGGCAAATACGAAAGCTGTTCTCGGTGACGGCACCAACGGCATCACTGTAGAGGCCCATGGATTCCTGGATGCTCTGGCGGGTGTTGACATCACCAAGACCCTCGCCGGGGCCGATGCTTCTTTGTCGGTCACGTCAGTGGCGGGGTTGACCAACGGTCAGACGGTTGAGCAAATCTCGTTCACGGCGGGCGTCCTGGACAACGGCCACGCAGCAGCCGGGCTCACCTTGACTGGGGTTGTGAATAACCTCACGGCTGCGGGCAGTACTTTCACTGGGATCGATGTTGCCCTTACCGAACCGACCGACGCTGATGCGACTGTTTACGGCATCCAGGTAGCGGATCTTGTCCTTGGTGGTAATGGGACCTACCAGCACATGCTTTTGGGAGGTGCCGGGAAACTTCAGGGCGGTACTGGCTTGACGCTCTCAACAGGTGCCAGCGATGGTGATATCTCCTTGGACCCACATGGTACCGGGGATGTCGATATCCTGTCCGGCAATCTGTTGTTCACGGGTAACGGCGACATCGGTGTAGTTGGTCAGGGGACCAGTCCCATCAATGTCTACGCCGCTACCAGTGTCGTGGTGGGGACTTCGGTTACGATCACTACCGACACAGTCTCGGGCAATGCGGGCCTGACCGTCAACAACACCTCGAATGTCGGGTCTCATCTGGTTATCGACAACCAGGACACCACCGGCAAGGTCTATGTCCGGACGGGGACGGATACGAGCGCTACGGCGTTCGAGATTCAGAGCAACACTACGGGCACGTTCTTCACGGCTGCGGGTGACCATTCTATCACCATTGACAGCCCCAACGACGATGCCAATGCCTTCCTCATCCAGGAAGATGGCAACCAGATCCTGAACGTGGACACCACAGGTACCAACGACACCATCACGCTTGGGTCGAACAGCAAATATGTCTATACGACCATCTATGGTCGGTCCTACGGGGGTTCTGGCCTCCAGCTTAGCTGCGATTCCGATGAGGCCAACTTCTCTTCTCTCTACGCCAGTTTCGGGGGAAGCCGGGACGCTGCTTTGGGGGCTGGGAAAGACATTACCGGTCTGCTTGTCGCGATAAACGGTTTCGCTGCCGACGACAACACAGCCGAAATCGAGGGCATCCGGTTCAGCACGAGCACGGCTGGGGACGCCACGAAGTCAGCTCTGGTCATGGATTCTGGCTGGACGAACCTCATCCACGCTTCGATGGTGTCGGGCGGCATCATGGACATCCGGGTCGGGGACAATGCCTCCAACTTCATGTTCGCTTTCCCGGACAACGACCCGAGTGTCCCGACGGACCCGATTCTGACCTCCGACGCCAGCGGCAACACCACTTGGGTGGCAGCGGGGAGCCATAGTTCGCTGACTCTCCAGCAGGCATACGAGCACGGCAACACCATCGCCCTGGATGCCGTTAACGGGGATCTCGCCATCACCATTGGTGATGTCCTGTCAGTAGGTGGGGATTTCGCCAACTTTTCCGTCAAGGGTGACGGCGGAGAAGGCTTCATTGTCACGGATGCCGACGATGGATTCCTGGTCTTGGGCGACGGCGCCAACAGTATCGATGTCCACATCGATGATGCCTATCTTCTCTGGACCACAGACGGGGGTGGAAACGTCGGTGCGCCAGGGGCGAATCGACCCGACCACGTGTACGCCAAGACCGATGTGGTCATCGGGGATTCAGTCACCATCACCACCAACGCTGTCACCAGCAGTGTAGCACTGACCATCGCTACTGGGGCCAACAACCATATCAACCTGTCCCCCAACGGAACGGGTGACACAGACCTCACGAATGGGGGCTTGCTCTTTTCGGGGGCGGGGGACATCGGTGCGTTGGGGGCAAATCGTCCAGTCAATGCCTACCTTGATACGAGTCTCGAAGTTGGTGACAACGCGTTGGAGCGTGCAGTTCTCACCCAAGATACGTTGGCACTCTACGATGCCACGGATACCGCAGTGTTCCAGATTGCGGATTCAGGGATTGCATTACCTGGGGTTGTCATTACTACTGGGGGGGCGTCTGGAGTAGAGCGTGCTTTGTTCCTGGCAGCCTCTGATGGGGCCGTGGAGAAACCAGGAGCGGTGGCTTGGTTCCAAAGCGGTGCTGGTGGTGCATCTGACGCTGCTGATGATGGTGGCGATGGCGGGACACTAGCTATCGCATCTGGAGAGGGTGGTGCCGCCAAGACCGGTGTCGGGGCGGGTGGTCGCGGAGGGGCTATTTCCGTTGTGGCCGGGGCCGGCGGAGCTGGAGCAGTCGGTAAGGCGCCTGATGATGGGGGCGGCATTACGCTCATGGCCGGGGCTGGTGGGACATTTGTTGATACAGGGAGTGCTGACGGTGGTAGCGTTCTCATTTACGGCGGTTCTGGAATACCTGGTGGGGGCGTAGATGGCGCAATCATCTGCAACACAGACATCGTCTTCACTTCCGACAGTGTGGCTAATATCGGCACCCGGGATGACGGAGCCAATTGGAGACGTCCTCGGGGGGTTTACGTTGGGGTTGAGACGGTTATTGGCACAACCAGTGGAACACTCAATATCACTGATGACACCTTGGAGTTTGACAGTGCCGGAAGTGCCGATGCCCCGGCCATATGGAAAGTGACGCAGACCACCACTAAAGGGTGGGATGGTGGGATTTCACAGTTTTCATCCGGCCAGGGTGGGGTTTCCGATGAGACAACTGATGGAGGTTCCGGTGGTGCACTTACCATCACGGGTGGACTCGGAGCTGACGGTACCGTTGGAGGTTCTATTGGTGCCGGTGGTGACGCCGGTGATGGTGGAAATGTCGTTGTAACTGCTGGTGCGGCTGGTGTTGAAAACAATGGTGCGGGCACTGGTGGTGACGGTGGCCAGATCCTCATGGTGGCTGGTAACACCACGGATACGACTGTATCTGGTGCATTCTTCCCGACGACGATCATCCAGCCTTCGGCTAATGGAAGCTATGGTGACTTGGGGTTCTCCAAAGCAAACCCCATCATCGGACCTACAGCTGCAGCCGGCGATTCCAGCATCACACTTCAAGCTACTGGTGGCAAGGGTGTTGTGTTAGGCAGCACGGCTAGTACCTTGAAGTGCTTCAATATCACAACAGTACAGAAAGCTGCATTGACCATTTCAGATGGTATGGTCGTGTACGACTCAGATCTCAACCTGTTTCAGTTCCGTGAGAATGGGGTATGGGTCAATCTTGCTGAAGCGGATCTGACCCTCCAGCAAGCGTACGAAAATGGCAACACCATCACCCTCGATGGCCCCCAACAGGGTGATCTGACCTTCACCATTGATGAAGCGGGTTCTGTTGGTGGCGATGAGGGTGACTTCATCGTAACAGGGACAACCGGAGACTATCTCCAAACCGACGGGGCCAACACTCGTTTGCTTTTGGGTTCCGCTTCTGTTGACGCCTACATGAATGGTAACGATCTTCTCTGGACAGTTGATGGTAACGGCAACATTGGTACGGCAGGCGACTATCGACCGGACAAGATTTGGGCAGTAACCGAAATCAAGGCCGGTGCCGGTGTTACCATCAATGGTCCGAATCACCGTGTCAGCTTCGGTTCCAATGACGGTCAGATCCTGATCCAGGATGACAGTGACACAACGTTCAAGATAGCAACGGCCACCCGGGACTTCATGGTCTTCGATTCGGTCACCGGGGTGGGTTCTGTCGGTGGTGATGATGGCAACATCAAGATCACTTTTGACTCGATCTTGGAATCCCGGTTTGGGCTCACCCAGAGCAGCAGGCACGAGGATACCCTCGTAGCGGGCAGTACAGCTTCGACAGCCAAACTGGCTGCCACTGCCAGCACCAAAAACGACTTCTACAACGGCATGCAGATAGTGATGTCGTCGGGGGGAGCTGCTGGCCATATCCGGACCATCATCGACTATGTCGGGGCTACCAAAATAGCCACTATCAGTCCTGACTGGGCTCCGACTCCGGGTGCCGACAGCTACTCTGTTTACGGGGAATCGTTGTTCACCGGTTCCGCTGATTTGGAATTTGGTGCCACCGTTCGGACATTTGGTCTTGCAGTCAGGACAGGTCTTGGTGGTGGGGGTATTGCCCTCTACGACAACACAGACATCGCATGGGCTTCTGGGGAAGAAGGCAAGGTCCAGAATGCCATTGAAATCAACTGCAACGCTACGGGCAAATTCACCATTGGTGATGGTGAAATTACCTGGAATGCGGGCGACGGTGAGTTGACTCTCGGTGCTGCTGCTCCCGACAATGTTCCGGTTCGCCTCAATGGTGGAACGGGCCAAAATTATGGTGGTGCTGCCGCAGAGACTGGGACGGCTCAGGGTGTTGATGCTGGATCGGAATCAACCACGATACAGCTCGCCAACGGTGCTACCGCTACCGATAACTTCTACAACGGTACCAAAATCCTGTTGGTTGATGGTACCGGCACTGGCCAGACACGCAGCATCGACAGCTATGTGGGCGCTACCCGAATGGCTACTGTCGATACAGCATGGGACCAAGAATCCGATACGGCACAAGCAGGTGGTGCTGCTACCATCACACTGGCTTACAATGCCAGTCAGGTGGATGACTACTACAACGGTTTCTTCATCGAGCTCACCGGGGGAACCGGGAGTGGTCAGACGAAGACGATCACAGACTATGTGGGTAGTACCCGGGTTGCTACGGTAGGTGTAGCATGGGCCCCGCAACCAGACAACACCAGTGACTACACCATCACATCCGTTCCGGCTTCCGACACGGATTACCAGCTTCTCTTCGGTGGGTTTTCAGTACCTGGTGTTTTCGTTCCAGAACGGATCGAGGGTGCTCTCCTGTTCCTCGAAGATGGGGCCGGTGACATTGGTGCTTCCCCGAGTAGCACAACAATACCGTCAGGCCGTCCAAACTTTGTCCATGTCAAAGATTCGGTCCAGCTAGGTACAGATGGTGCTTCCCCCATGTCTGTCGGGAATGGGGCAGTAGTCTTCGACACGGACGCAAGGATCATCCCAGGCAGTAGTGAGTCCTTGTTCTTGGGGAAGAGCGATGCTCGTTCGGACACAGTTCCGGACAACACGAGTACCTCGACTACCATCAAATTCGATGCTGGGGCTAGCGATGTAAACGACTTCTACATCTACCAACTCGTTCGTATTACGGAGGGATTGGGTGTCGGACAGCAGCGCCTCATCACCGGCTACGTGGGAGCTACGAGGGTCGCCACCATTTCCCCGGGCGGATCACCCTGGGAAATCATTCCGGACAACACATCTCACTTCTCTGTGGAAAAATCCTACATAGTTCTCGACTCTTCAGGTGGTGGTGGTCCGGCCCGTCAAGGACCCATCTACTTCAGTGGGAACCTCTGGGGTGCCGGAGATGCCAAATTCTCTGGAGATGGCATATACGAAGGGAACCTGACAGTAGAGGGGGGTTCCTATCTCCGTGTGGCGAACGCTGTGTCGGCCGAAGCCAAGGCGGAACTTGAAGGTGTCGCGGGGGGAGAAACCGAGCGTACTACCCTCAAGACGGATGCCACAGCGAGCCGGGTGACTCTCGCTGCCGAACGAGATACCGGTGGTGGTCTTCAAAGCAAGAAGACCGAATTGACGATCGGTGGATCTCAGACAACTGTGGATACCGGTTCTGTCATTCGGATCACGGGTGGTGATGGGGCAGCGAGCCGGTCAATGCGCGTTGCCAGGGTAGACGTCAAAGAGCTGAGGATAGAGGCGGGGGATGATGGTCATGCCGTCATTCTTGGCCGAGTGCCCTCAGGTGCAAACAAGGGCTCCTACCCAGCCATGGAGAAATACACCACTGCTGAACGGGACAACCTGGACACCCCCAATGTCCTGGACGGTGGTCTCATCTACAATGACACCACCAAGGCGCTGGAGGCTCGGGTCGATGGTAGCTGGAAGGCACTTACGACCGGTGCAGGTTCTTTGTCAATGCAAGGTGCCTACGAGGGGGGCAACACCGTCACCCTCGATGGTATTGCAGAAGGTGATCTGACCTTCACCATTGATGAAGCGGGTTCTCTTGGTGCCAATGAGGGTGACTTCATCGTAACAGGGACAACCGGGGATTATCTCCAGACCGATGGGGCCAATACTCGTTTGCTTCTGGGTTCCGCTTCTGTTGACGCCTACATGAATGGTAACGATCTTCTCTGGACAGCTGATGGTGGCGGCGATATCGGTGCGTCAGGGGCGAATCGACCGGACCACGTGTACGTCAAGACCGATGTCGTGATCGGGGATTCGGTCACCATCAACACAAACAGCATTGCCAGTAGTGTGGCACTGACCATTTCAACCGCGGCTGCTCAAACTCTTGCCCTCGCGCCAGGGGCTGGTGGTGTGACCGACATCGCCGTAACAGGGACAACCGGGGCGATCAATGTCGGTACCGACGGTGCCCGTATCATCACCATCGGGTCAAACACGAACGGGCACACGACTGCCCTGAATCTCTACTCGGACGGTACGTTGACAGCGTCCAGCAAGGACACTACGACCTTCGAGATGGTTGCCGACGATGCCGGAGCCAAGGTTCTGACTGTCTCGGCGGCTAACGGTGGAGCCGGAGACGGGGACATCGCCGTCACGGCCGATGGTTCCATCGACCTGACGACAGGCACTGAGCTTGACATGACTATTGGCGGATCGTCCTCCTGGACGATCAACGCTGCCGATGCCGACTCCGTGGTCATCGATGACGGTGTTTCCACCTACCTGACGTTCGACACCAGTACTGCCTTGCCCCAAGTAGAGCTCGGAGAGTTTTTGGAGCTCGCAGCAGGTGAGGGTGGTGGAGAGCAGATGGAGGAACAGGAAGTAGCCGGCACCGAAGAATTGGCTGTTGGAGATGTGGTTATCGCTCGATGGGATGCGACTTCGGTAGAAACTCGATTGTGGAAATCGAACGCTACATCTGGCCAAGGGACGAAGCAGCACGTTTCGGGTGTGGTAGTGAACGTCAATTCGGGGGTGGACCCGGATATGGCCCAGGTCAACACGGTCCATGGTTCCCGGGTGGCGGTCAAATTCAACGCGGCCCCGGAGGCAATATCGAATGGAGATGTTGTGTTCCTGAGTCTAACCGCGGGTGAGGGGACCCTGACGCCCCCCTCTGCTACCGGACAAGCCGTCTGGGCTTTGGGTATTCTGGTCGGGGCGAACGGAGCGGATACGACCCCGGATGTCATCTGGAATCCACAGTTCCGTTACCAGAACGCGTAGTCCGGATTGGGCCTAGTCCAAGATGAAGCCCCGCTAGGCTCAAAACCCTAGCGGGGCCTCTGTATATGTGGGGTACAGTAGGGAAATAAGGAAGGGCAATATGGTAGCAGCAGAAGACAAATTCTCCCACCATCGGATATTACGGATGGGTCTGGGAGAGGCCATCAATCGGCTTATCAAGGTCAGCACATTGCTCGCTGCAGGGGTAGTGGCTGTCCCTGATAAGATGCTGGTGGAACGGGATCTTATCGCTGAAGCCCTGAACCAGTTCCAACTAGACCTGGCCCTCGACTGCAACCATGAGGGCGTGTCGGACACCATTGACATCTTCCAGGAGACGGCTACCACGAGCTGTTGTCGGATTTTGCCGTTCCGGTCAGATCGGAGACGCTGATGACCTATCTGGTATTTCTGTTGGCAGCCTATGGTCTGGCCTTTGGTGCCCAGAATAAGGTGCCCTTTCTCCATGGCAAGTTCAAACTACTCGATGCACTTCTCCGATGCTCTTACTGCATGGGGTTTTGGACAGGTTGGGTGACCTGGGGGTTGTCTTGGGTGATAGAGGGCCACCCCATCATAACCCCTCTTGGCTGGGGCCATCCGTTACAGGTCATTGGCGCCGGGTTCATCTGGGCAATGGCTTCCACTGTTTTTTGTTACGTGCTGGACGTGGTCATTGTCCGGTTGGAGAACGGCATCAAACAGCCTGAAAAAGGAGATAAATAGTGGCGGCTCAAAAATATCCGGATATTGATGTCCCACCCGAACATCAGATAGGGGGATTCGCCAATGCCGTCCGCATCATCCACGATTCGGGCACGGAGTGGTTCCTGGATTTCCTGGTATTCTCACCAACTGAGAACAAGGCGCTTGTCGTAAGCCGTGTGAGAGTCCAGGAAGCATTTTTGGGTGCTATCCGAGACCGACTTAGCTCAACCCTCAAGGATGTGCAGAAACAACGCCGAGAGGGATTAGGACCCTTTTTCATTGCCCCCATAGGGGAAACGGTGTTGCACTAATTGTTGGTGAATGACAAGATGGGGGGTTGGACATGGGAGTAGCCTTTTCTCCGGGTGACACCATTGGTCGGGGAGACCTGGATATCTTCCTGACGAACAGTCATGGGAACCCAACCAACGCAGCTGAAATCACTTACGCCATTTACTACGTGGACCCAGGGCCTCCCGAGACGGAAGTGCTCATCGGGGACCCAGCTAGAATCCCGGTCAACCCGGCCGTAGGGGAATACTACGCTTCCTTGATGGCCCCAGCAGGAGCATCAGCCGGGGATTACCATATCCGGTGGACCTTCCGGGAGTTCGTCTCGTCGCCCCAGGTGCAGGTGGTCCAGGAATTCGCCATTGTCCACGATGCCGTAACGGTTTCACCCACATATTCGAGGTGTGCGACAGAACTTATCTACACATTACGGTTACTTTTGCGAGATCAGAATCCAGACAAATTTTACCATTTCAGGCCCCCGGAGTTCGAGGGGGACATCGGGCAGTACAACAGGATCTTCGGCCAAATATGGGAAGACGCCGAGCTTCACCAGTACCTCGAACGAGGTCTGGACTGGTGGAATATGCACCCGCCAGATACTTGCCACAGCCTTCCAACCCTTAACGGACTTTGTACAGACCGAAAATGCTGGCGGGAAGCTGTCTTCTGGGCAGCCATCCACCACGCTTGCTTCGCTCTGAGCTTGAACTGGATCGCTGATGAGTTCGACTACAGCATCGGTGGCGTCAGCCTGTCCATCGAGAAGTCATCCAAGTACCAGAGTATGGCCGATGCAGCATCTGCTCAATTTGATAAGGCAGCGGAAGCCAAAGCGAGAACCGTAAAGTTTATTCGGGGCTTGAAGCAGCCCCGCTTCGGTATTGGCGTGCGGAGCGCTTTTGGTCCATATGTGGGAAAGGGGGTTTTATCGCCCAGATCTTTTATGTGAAGTCTTTGATATCATTAGGGAATTCAAAAACAATTTGACTTCTGACCACGGGTCAGGCACCTTTTTCGACAGGAGGTGCCCGATGCCTGTCACATGTCCGTACTGTGGTCGCCAGTTCAAAGGTGGCCGGCTGAGCGCTCGCCACCTGTGAGGATAGGTATGGTGGTCCGGCGCCTTCCTGTTCACCAGAAGTGCTCAAAAAACAGCAGGTCACCAACCTGGATAGGTATGGGGTTCCTT
>Ga0075115_10001613_pt1 | contig 10896 bp, 7 predicted proteins | sample AntAceMetag02UKH_FD_69785 | JGI IMG/M metagenome (GOLD analysis project Ga0075115, IMG submission 69785) | Saline lake microbial communities from Ace Lake, Antarctica - Antarctic Ace Lake Metagenome 02UKH | ecosystem: Environmental > Aquatic > Non-marine Saline and Alkaline > Saline | place... | reverse complement strand
GTCTTTCCTGGAACTTCTACTGATCTAACAAAAGTCAAACGAAGATTTAACCTCTATCATTTACACAATTTCATTTACTTTCAAAGAGTTATTCAACTTTGTCAACAACGTCCCCAAAGTCACACGGGCTGATTTATCTGCCTCGGACGTGGTTTACTGATCTAACAAAAGCCAAGCGTAGATCTGACCCCTTTATTGTCCTTTACCAATAAAAATTAGCAAGAGACAAGAGTAGATTTGACCCCTTTAGACCCCTTTACCAAATAGCCCTACGGATAGTTGCGCCAGTGTTACATAGCGCCGTTGTTTACGTCCAAGCCCGAGCCAAGCTTCACTAGGATAAAAATTTTTTACTCTACTCCTTGTAGCATAGTGGGGATAAAGATATCTCTTCTTTAATAGATAATCTTTTATTGCGAGATAGAATTTGTTTAATACCGGTTTCGTATTTCTATCAATTGCAATCTTAATCTTGTTTACTATTTCCGGCTTAACCGGATCATCATCAGTAGAGCCACCATAAGTAACAGGATCTAGGTAAGCGAAATCTTTATCATTGAATCCATCAAATTTTTTAATACCCCAAGTTTCACCTGTTCCAGTTGTTTTAACTGGCCGCCAGCGAGTCTTTGGGCGGTAAGGCAATTGCTCATTATCAGGTGTTGGGGTTATTTCCCTTATATATTTGATACGGTCATATAAATCTTTTGCAGAAAGTAATTCAGCAGCATTCCATTCACCTTCAAATTCATTAGAAAGTTGTTCGATAATTTTAAGATCACGTATGATAAACCCTATCTCTAGGTTATTATCAAGCCCCCCAAGAGTGAGGTTTGCAGAAGTGACAATAGCTGTAGAATTATCCACCAATATTATCTTTGCATGAAGCCCATTTCCAAAAGCTGCAATTTCAGCGTTACAGTGGTCCATGAGCTTAATAAGCGCTTCAGGATCAAGAGAACCTGCGCGGTATGCTTGAGAAGAATCACATATTATAAATCGTATTCTCAGGCTAGAATGTTTGTGGAGTCTAGAAAAAATGGAGTCTATCAAAAATGCAGCACCTTCGTTGGATATGAAAGGCATAAAAAATCGTAGCTGGGTTTTACACGTATAAATCAAGTTGGCTATCTTAACCCTGTGGTTTGTTTTAGAGAGCGTATTAGTAATAACCTCGAATTGTTCCATTACTAAAATCCAAAATTATGAATAAGTCCGCGAACCTTTTTTAATCCTCAATAAAATAGTCTGTGTCGATTTTTTTGATTTCGTAGGATGCGACTGGAGTCACCCCAACATTGTGGTCTATCATTAATTCGGCTAGGCGTGGTCCGTCGATAAGTATAATTTTGCTCTCTATGTTATTTACATATTTAAGAGCATCTTTGGTAAAATTGGAAGTGGTGATGAATATCCCTTTTTTTGCTCTTTGGCCCTGGAGGGCACCAGCAAATTTTTGAATCTCTGGCCTACCAACAGTATTCTCCCATCGCTTGGCTTGCATATAAATAATATCAAGTCCTAATTTATCTTCCTTTATTATGCCATCAATACCTTCATCACCTGTACGCCCAATAGCTTGGCCAGCTTCTTTACGTGACCCTCCATAACCCATTTTAATCAACACATCGACTACCAGCCGCTCAAAGAAATCAGGAGGGCATCGCTTAATATTCTGTAAAAGGTCTGATGCGAGACTTTCTTGTAGCTCTTGGTATGCAGTTTCGAGAGTTTCTTCTGGGTTAGTTTCAACTCCCGCAACTTGTTGTCCTACTTCCTTTTTCTCCTTTTCCTTACCACGTTGCCGAAACTCAATGAATTCAGGAAATCGTTCAAGATGTTTCACATCAATTTTTTTTGGGTTTTCGGAAAGAACCTTTTTCCCTCTTTCTGTTATTACAAAAAACCCACGTTTTGGGGAATCGATAAGTCTTGCTTGTTTAATATATGTTTTTGCCCAAGCGACTCGATTATCAAAGAGGCCTTGTTTGCCACTTGGTAGCAATTCCTTCAGCTCTTCTTCAGTCAGTTTAAACTCATTGGCTAGGTATTCAACAGCTTCATGTTTAGAATGTACCTTGCCATCACCTGCAAACCTTAGGAGGGGCAACATGATCGTTTGATAGTCTGGAATTGCCATGACATGGCTCCCTTCAATTTAATTATGCCTTATCTCTATTGCCAGAAGTTCACCTCATCGATCCCTGGCTTCTGGGAGAGGAATGCAAACCAATCATTATCCGTGACGCCGACAAAACCTTTCATTTAGTCTTCCCCAGTAAGCTTATTGACTTAAGATAAGTCAAACGAAGACTTGACCCCCATCCCACAAAAGCCAAGCGTAGATCTGACCCCTTTATTTAACCGGGGTCAAGGACATCCCAGACCTCACTGGAGTTTGAGTTTGCCGCGGTATTGCTCTTATATTTTATCCATTAAGCAATCAACCCTGCTTCCTGAAAGCTGTAATATTCCTTACGGGTGACAATGAGGTGATCTATAATCCGTATCCCAAGAATCTTTCCTGCCTCGGTCAACTGCTCGTGGATTTTCAAGTCGCTGTTGCTGGGTTTGAGATCGCCTGATGGATGGTTATGGGCAAAGATGACAGCGGCGGCACGATCAGATATGACATCCGCATAAACCTCGCGCGGATGCACCTGACTGCGATCCACCAAGCCAATGGTGACAATCCTTTTTTCAATCACCTCATGAGCGCCATTAAGAGATATGCAGACAAAATGCTCCTGCTGTTTGCTGGCAATATCGGCAAGCAGCGGCAAAACATCCTGAGCCCCTGTGATCTTAACGGTCGCTTTGAGCAGATATCGTCTTGCCAGTTCAAAGGCAGATAAAATCTGCGCCGCCTTTGCCAGGCCCACGCCCCGCACGGCCGTGAGATGTTCAACGGAAAGGGCTTCTTTGTGCTTTCGAATTAGGTTGGCAACACTTTTGGAGATAGTAACAAGGCTTTGTCCCTCAACACCCCGCCCAAGAATAGCGGCCACCAGCTCCTCATCAGTTAAAGCGGATGCGCCTCTTTCCTTTAATTTTTCCCGGGGGCGATTGTGGGCAGGCAGGTCTTTGATATTTTTCATAGTCATCTTTCAAGAAAGGTCTTGTTCTGGCAGCTTATAGTAAAAATCATTGGTAATCAGCCTTCATTATTCCGATTGCATTTCATTCAATCTATTATAAACTTTATACAACATCCATTCCTTCACAACATCTCCAAAGGTTTTGTCATCCATAATTTTTGTAAATATATCCAAGTTACTGTCCATTCTTTCTATCAATTTATTTTGGAACATATCTTCAAAACCGAATTTAAAATTACCAATGCTGTTGTTTTTGGCCTGCTCTGATAATTTTTCATCCGCAACCAGTTCCTCTTCAATTTGAGTGAAGAAGTATTTATCAGCATCAGTAAAATCCGTTCCAAATTTATCGTTCAGGATTTCAATGATCTCTGAGAGTTTGGCCAATTCCTCTTTTTCTTTTTTTGTCCCCGCCTCCATTATTGGATGAAGCTCACCCTCGCTGTCTTTTTCAAGGACAATTGTGCCTTCTCTTATTTTTTGCAGCCTGTAGTATTCCAAAGCCACTTCATCGTGGATCTTAAATCTATCCGAAACATCCTGCTTCGGTAGCTTATTGAGCAGAAGGCGGGCGTATGCATAAAACTTTTCCAAATCTATATCCGCAAACGGCATAATCTGGGACAAAAAAGAATAGAGCCGAATAAAAACGGTCAGGGTATGTTTGAAATCTTCCCGTTCCCCTTCGTCTTTCATGACCTTGTAGCGGTCAACCGCAGGATCGATGAAAGAATTAAGCATGGCGTGATCTTTTACGCTGCTAAACGTGCGTGATTTAAAAAAGATTTTGGAAAAATTATCAATTTCAGACTGCCATATGATTTGAAAACCTTCGAGCTTGTTTTTCAGGTCGTAGAGTTTGTTCGGATCGGTTGTCGAAGAAAGCGTAGTCTGCTCATAATAGGGCTGAAATGCATCTAATATTTCCTGCTCTTCATTGGCAAAATCAAGAATAAACGTATCTTCTTTCCCCGGATATATTCTGTTCAAGCGCGAAAGGGTCTGCACAGCTCTTACACCGGACAGCTTTTTATCCACATACATGGTATGGAGCAACGGCTGGTCAAAACCTGTCTGGTACTTTTCCGCAACCAGCAGTATTTGATACTCATTTGTAGCGAATTTTTCCGGCAGTTCTTTTTCTTTAAATTTGTTGATTTCATATTCGGTATAGGAAATGCCGGTGTCTCTGTCGGTAAAAGCGGTAAATGCAACCAGTGTCTTGATATCGAGATACCCTTTTTCTTTAATGTATTTATCAAATTCCTTTTTATACCGCACAACATGGGGCCTGGATGAGGTGACAACCATTGCCTTTGCTTTCCCGCCTACCTTAGGCATAACGCACCGCCGGAAATGTTCAATAATAATCTCGGTTTTCTGAGCCAGGTTATGGGGATGAAGTGCGAGAAACCTGGCTATCGCCCGGCTTGCCTTTTTCTTGTTGATATCGGGGTCATCTTCAATGGCTTTTGACAGTCTGAAATAGGTCTTATAGGTAATGTAGTATTTTAACACATCCAGAATAAATTTTTCTTCAATCGCCTGTCTCATGGAATAAAGATGAAACGGAGCCGGTTTTCCGTCATCGCCGGTTTGGCCGAAAACTTCGAGGGTTTTTGCTTTGGGTGTTGCGGTAAATGCAAAAAAGGCAAGGTTGGGCTGCTTTCCGCGCGCCAGCATTGAGCTTCTTATCTCATCTTCAATGTCATGATCTTCACCATATCCAGGCATTTCACTCTCGATTTCACCGTCCATATCAATAACCGTTAAGGTTTCTTTCATCTTTTTTGAAGCTTCGCCCCCCTGGGAGCTGTGGGCCTCATCAACGATTACTGCATAGTCTCTTTTGGGAAGCTCGCCGATCTTATCGAGTACAAAAGGGAATTTTTGAAGGGTAGTGATAATTATATTGATCCCAGCGCTTAAGGCTGATGCAAGCTGTGTGGAATCCTTGTCAATTTTTTGAACAACACCGAATTTGTGTTCAAACTGGTAAATGGTGTTCTGGAGCTGCTGATCCAGGACAAGCCTATCCGTAACAACGATTACCGAATCAAAAACCCTTTCATCTTTATCATCATGTAAACTTGATAACCGATAGGCAAGCCACGCAATGGAATTGCTTTTGCCGCTGCCTGCCGAATGCTGAATCAGATAATTATTACCGGGGCCTTTGAAAGAGGCATCCCGAGCCAGTTTTCGGACAACGTCTAACTGATGATACCTGGGGAAGATCAGCTTTTCTTTTTTAAATACTTTCCCGTCGACCTTATATTCGTCGGTCTGCAAGAGAAGAAAGGACCCGATGATATCCATCCAGCTATCTTTGGCCCAGACATATTCCCATAAATAGGCGGTCTTGTGGCCGTTCGGATTAGGAGGATTGCCAGCGCCATTATTATAGCCCAAATTAAAAGGAAGATAGCGGGTGGCTTTGCCTTCAAGACGGGTGGTCATATAAACCTCATCGGTATCAACGGCAAAGTGCACAAGGGCGCGTTTTTTGAATTTGAAAAGCAGTTCGTTCGGGTCTCTATCAACGGCGTACTGCCATTTGGCATTGGCCGCATTCTGGCCGGTAAACTGGTTTTTCAGTTCCACAGTTGCCACCGGCAAGCCATTTAAGCTAAGCACCATGTCAATTGAGTTTTCTTTTTTAAGGCTGTATTTTACCTGACGGGTCACGGCAAGCCGGTTTTTGTTGTACAAGACAATCGTTTCAGGGTTCAGTTTGCTGGCCGGTTTGAAATAGGCCATCTTAAACCGGACGCCGTAATCCACAAAGCCGTTGCGAAGCACATCGAGTGTGCCCCGGTTGTCCAGCTCCTTAAAAAGACGTTGCAGAACCTTGGATTCAGTCTGAGAACCATGAATTTCAGATAGCTTTTTCCAGGACTGAGGTTGAGAATCCTTAAAAAAAGCAAAAATTGCCTTCGGATCAAAGGCCAGTTCCCGGCTGAAATCAGAAGGATCCCCTTTGGCATAGCCGCCCTTTTCAATAAGGCTCTTTTCTATCGCCTCTTCAAATGCCTGTTCTGTGGTTATTGTTGGATCATTCATCCTCAACAATCCTCTTTGATAAGTTTGTCGCTTCCTGATTATCCTCGCTTTTTATGAATCGCTTATAAGCAACATCTTTAAGTACCAAAGTTAGCCTATGCCGTTCATGAGCCTCAAGGCTTTCTTTAATGTTGAAATCATCGTCGACACATGCTTGGACAAATTCAAACTCAGCGCCAAATTCATCTTCGTCTATGGAGGAGATTTTTATCGGCAACGGGTCCTCAATGATTTCTGCTGTATCAGGGTCAATATATTTGACCGGTGGTTTATAAGAGAGCGCCAATTCGCGCCCTAAAAAGGATGGCTTTCCATCTATTGACGGCCACATAACCCCAAAAAATTCCGAAGTGCCGGAGACGTATACCTTGGCAACCTGCAAAGCACCTTCAATGGAATGGTAATTTTCTTTGTCGCGGGCCATAATTGCAAGAACTTTAAGGGGCTCCATATTAAGTGGCGCATCGAAGTTATCATCGTCAAATTCTTTCCTGTACAATTCCCTGGCAGACTCAATTTCATCGCCTAAAAAAACACATGTGCGTGATAATTGCTGGTTATGGTAATCCTCGTAAATAAACCCGCCCGCATCTTTAGAATAGTACAGTTTCCATATGCAAAACTTCTGCGATTTCCAGCTCCAACCGCCAAAAAGAAACTCGGCTTCGGCCCTGAGCTCGTGAATATCTCCAACCCCTTCCTTGATGTCTGCACATAAATTCGAGAACAGTTCCGTCAAGTAATCAAGAATCTCTTTTACATCCGTTTGCTGGCTGGAGAGGCGCTTGTCAAATTTTATTGAGGCCACAAGGTTGAGTATCAACGGATATGCCCTGAAGGTACTGCCGGCAAAACAGAGCAGACAGTCCTTCCTCGGCAATTCAAAAAGCTTGATACCGGTATTCCATTTCTCCCCACCGGTGAGGCAACTATCCGTTGCAAAAACAAGTTCTTCAGTTTCCCCCTTTTGACGTATCCACGCGATGCAAAGTGTCATTTTAATTCCTCATCACGAACATCTATTTTTCCTGTTACGACTTCGGAGATTAGAGCGGTGCGAAATTCTTTTAAAAGCTCGATCTGGTTTTCGATTTTTGAGATTGTTTGGTCGATTTTGGTGGTTTTGCGGGCGAGGTAGGCGGCAATGACGTCTTGTTCATTAGGAGAAGGAAGAGGAATAAAAAAGTTTTTGATATGATCTACAGATAGACCAGGCTGTGCAGCCGATTGGGAATACTGATTCAAATTCATAGTTCTAAGTAATTCTCCAAACCAAAATAAATTATAATCTGAGACTAATGTTGCTACTACAGCATGTTCTGAAGCCCAAAATTTGCCATCTGCATAATTAATATTTCCACAAAGCGCTCCTTGCCTTCCGATAAGAACATAAGACCCCTCATGAGTGTACGATGACGTATAGCCTCTTAAACCATTTCCTCCATATGCAGCATATTCGCCATCATTTTTAATTAAGTTGGCTGTTATTCCATTACCACTTTTAAAGTCCGCAACAAACTTTAACCGTTTTACCTCCCATTTTTCCGGTATCTCCCCAAACCATTCAATCCCCGAATCCTTCATCGTCGCATCGGGATTCAATCCTTTTGTTACCGCCTGATTGATTATTGCAGCGCGCTCCTCCTTCAACAGTTCGATGAGTTTTTGCTTTTTTGAGATGAGGTTGTCGATTTGAATAGTTTTGTAGTCGAGGTAGGTGGCAATTTGTTTTTGTTCGTACGACGAGGGTAATGTAACAATATTTCTGTAGGCATCTTCACGGTTTAAACCAGGAACTGCCGAGTCTCTTGAGAACTCATCCATTTTAAGAAGTGGTAAAAGATACCAAAGCCAGCGCATGTAATTCTTTGTTGAAGTGCAATCAATATAATATGTAGTATCAATAGGATAGCATTTTTTCTCTGAAAAAGTGACTTTCCCAAACGAACCTTTCCGCCCAACTATAATGCATGGTTTTTCAGTAATTGATCTGTTGTGGTAGCCGACAATTCCATTTGATCCATAAACAGGGATAGTGCCATCTTCTCTTTCTTGAGCAGATAAAGATTCCCCATAAAGGAAATTGCAAACCCATTTAAGTCGTAGTACACTCCAGCCCTCCGGCATCTTCCCAATCCACTCAACTCCAGAGTCTTTATATGTGTGATATCTTTTCATGATTTACTGTTTCCCGTGCCCTGCGACTCAGAAATGAGAAAAAGTTCATGCAATTTTCTCTGCAATACTTTCTTGTCAATCAGCTTGGTTTTGTATTCAGCCACAAGCGACGGGGAAAGGTTGCGGCTGAGGGCATATTCCACTACCTCACTGTCTTTGCTCTTGCATAGTATCACGCCAACGCTTGGATTTTCATGGGGCATCTTCACATCACGGTCGAGGGCTTCGAGATAAAAATTTATTTTCCCAAGATATTCAGGTTTAAAATCGGTTATTTTAAGTTCAAAAGCCACGAGACAGGACAGTCCTCGGTGAAAGAACAGCAAATCAATGAAATAATCGTTATTGCCGACCTGCAATCTGTATTCTTCGCCAATGAATGTAAAATCTCTTCCCACCTCCAGTAAGAAATTTTTCAGGTTTTGGACTATTCCCTTTTGCAGGTCTTTCTCGGAAAACGGCTTGGGAAGATTCAAAAAATCAAGGACATAGGTTTCCCTGAATACAGAAGAGATTGCAGGATACTTATCTTTCAAAACTGGTGAGAGATTTGTGTTGGAAATCATCGTCCGTTCGTACAATCCACTGTCAATTTGCCGTTCGAGCTCTCTGACAGAATGCCTTTCTTTTACGGCTAACCGTAGATAAAACTCCTTTTCCTCTAAATTTTTTGTTTTAGCCAGAATATGAAGATGACTCGACCAGGGTAATTCTCTCAACAGTGTTGAGAGTTTTTCATGATTCCGATATGTTTCATAAAACTGCTTCATTCTCCACAGGTTCTGTGCGGAAAAACCTTTTAAATCAGGTTCCTTCTCTATTAAATAAGCAGCAAGGCTTTTTACAACACCAGCTCCCCATATCGCACTTTCTACTTTTGCATTGATATATTTGCCAACCTGCCAGTAAAGATTTATCAATTCTTTATTAACGCTTTTCAGGGCGTTATTCTTTGCCTTCCGGATGAGTTGAACGATCTCAGAAAAGTGTTTTTCGATAGTCCTTTCCATCATTTGATTATCTCTTCCAGCAATCCTTTGGTTTTTTCCTCCAGCGCCAGAATATCGGCACGGATATCGGCTAACGGTCGAAGCGGTTTGTATTTGTAAAAATATTTCGTGATATTGATTTCATATCCCTTAACTGTTTTGCTCTCATCAATCCAGGCATCCGGCACATGGGGCAGGACTTCCTGCTTGAAATATTCGGTGATATCTTCCTTTAAAGGTACATTTTCATTATCCCGAAGCGCTGTATCAGGCTCGGGATTGCTTTTTTTGCCTAAGCAAACATCCGCTGTTTCATCCTGCTCGGACAGAGCCTTTAAAACAGTTTTTTGTATCGGCGCAGGTAATAACAACCCATATTTTTTGCAATGCTGTTTGAGGGCTTCCTCAAATTGATCTCTGTTCTTATAAATTACAGAGCTATCCATGCTTTTAAGCATGGAAAGAATCTTTTGCTGCAGTTTTCCCCCTTCTTCCTTTTGTTGTAAACCTGCTTTACCCTTCTTTGTCGGTTTTGAAAGGTTTTGAAAGGTCTTTTCATTTTCAAGCAGAGCTATTCTTTCTTCTGAATTCTGGAAGTTGAGTCTCAAAGGCCGTTCAACGGTGATCCGGTTGAAACCGAAAGCTTCATTGTCAAATATCTTGCAAAATTCACCTTCAACGAAATCTCCATAAATTCTGGTTATCTCATCGATCTGTTTGTCGCTGATCTCGTTTCTTTTATTGCCCAGACTCCGGCTCATCTTTTCAAAGAATGAAGCAGCATTAACCAACTGGATTTTTCCTTTACGTTCAACTGGTTTCCGGTTTGTTAAAATCCAGACATAGGTAAATATGCCGGTATTGTAAAAAAGCTGGTCCGGCATGGCGAATATGGCTTCCAGCATATCGTTTTCTATAATCCATTTGCGAATTTCACTCTCTCCGCTTCCGGCGCCGCCGGAAAAAAGAGGCGAACCGTTAAATACAATGCCGAGCCGTGTGCCGTTGTTGGTCGGTTTCATCTTGGAGATCATATGCTGCAAAAACAAAAAAGAACCATCGCTGATGCGGGGAAGTCCGGCGCCGAATCGTCCGCCATAGCCTTTTGTTTCGTGTTCCTTTTTAATATGGGTTTCCACCTTTTTCCACTCAACTCCAAATGGAGGATTGGAAAGCATATAATCAAATTTTTCCGATTCCAGGCCGTCAATGGTAAAGGAATTGCCGAATTTGATGTTGGCCGTATTCTCACCCTTGATAAGCATATCGGATTTGCAGATGGCGTATGATTCGGGATTCACCTCCTGGCCGAAAACTTCCAGCCGGGCACGGGGGTTAAGCTCACGCAAATAGTTTTCAGCCACAGACAGCATCCCACCTGTTCCGCAGGCCGGATCGTAAATCGTTTTTACAATCCCTTTTTTGGTCAGGATCTCCTTGTCATTTAAAAACAAGAGGTTGACCATTAATCTGATCACTTCTCGCGGCGTGAAATGCTCCCCGGCAGTTTCATTCGACAATTCAGAGAATTTCCTGATAAGTTCCTCAAAGACGTACCCCATTTCAAT
>Ga0075115_10001609_pt1 | contig 10933 bp, 9 predicted proteins | sample AntAceMetag02UKH_FD_69785 | JGI IMG/M metagenome (GOLD analysis project Ga0075115, IMG submission 69785) | Saline lake microbial communities from Ace Lake, Antarctica - Antarctic Ace Lake Metagenome 02UKH | ecosystem: Environmental > Aquatic > Non-marine Saline and Alkaline > Saline | place... | reverse complement strand
ATCGGTAAGTCCGTCGCCTATCATCCAGGACTGTGACAGGTCTATTTCATGCTCAACGGCTGCCTTGAGCAGAAGACCCGGTTCCGGTTTACGGCAGCTACAAGTGTCTCTCAGAGTATCCACTCTGGCCTCCGGGTGGTGAAAGCAGTAGTATTCACCGTCCAGGCAGGCTTTCTGTGCAGCCAGCTCCGCTGCCATTTTTTCGCGTATCTTCTCAAAAGTTTCCCTGGAAAGCTGCCCCTTGGCAATCCCCGGCTGGTTGGAAGCTATGATAACCCGGTAACCGGCGCCGTTTAGTTTTTTTATCGCTTCGGCGCTCCACGGAAAAAGTTTTAGCTGGGCTACGGTAAATGGTGAGTCAATTATGCCCCTCTCGGCGTAATAAACAAGCTCATTTATCACACCGTCTCTATCCAGAAAAACGGCCCTGTTCATGACCTGACCATCTTCCCCTTAAGACAACTGCATATCAGATGTTCCAGTGCCAGGTGGATGGATTCTACCTGGGGTGTGGCATCTGATGGGACAATAATATTTACATCGGCAATCTCTGTCATTATGCCGCCGTCAAAGCCGGAGAACCCGATAGTTTTACCTCCCGTTTCCTTGGCATACTGCATGGCTTTAACCAGGTTTTGTGACCACAAACCGGCTTTGTCATGGCCGGCGCCACCGTGCACGCTGATACAGATAAGGACGTCATGTTTCTCAAAGCGCCCTTTAAGCTGCTCGTAGAAAAGGTTACTGAAGCCCTCGTCATTTATCAGGGCGGTCATGAGCGGTATATTATCATTCAGGCAAAATGCCTTAAACCGCTTTTTATCGTCCACAATTGTGGCTTTACTCAGGTCGCCGGCAAAATGAGTGGCGGTGGATGCCGAGCCACCGTTGCCGCAGATAAAGACCTGGTTACCCTGCTGCCAGGCTTCCCAGAGAAGCTCCACGGCCCGGTCTATATCGTGAACAGGCATATTATTAAGGACTGCCCTTGCTTCCGATAGATAATTCTCTATAAACTCTCTATTGTCCATGCTCATCTTAAAACCTTTTCATATTGACCAAAATTTTAGCCCCTTCAAAGTCAAAGTGAAATCGCGCCGGTCTTAGCCCCATATTTTCCATGGCCTCAGCTAAACGGGGCTTATCACTGTTGATACAATAGAACATGAAAAAGCCGCCGCCGCCGGCACCCATAATCTTGCCGCCAAGAGCACCCTTTTTCCGGGCTACCTCGTAGCATTCATCGATAAATGGGTCGGATATTTTATTGGAGCGCTCTTTCTTAAGCTTCCAGTGAGCATCCAGTAGCTCGCCGAGATTATCTATCTTACCCTGCTCCAGTTGTTTACGTGTCTCAAGCCCTGTTTCTTTTATCTGGTGCAGGTTGCGGGTCATCGCTGGGTCATTGTTGTGGCTCCTACTGTCCTGCTCCGCAAGTATCTCCGAGGCGCTCCGCTCCTTTCCGGTAAAAAAGAACATCAGATTGCTCTCAAGCTGGTCAATGGCTACATCCGATATCTGAAGAGGTTCAACCAGGACCTCGCCGCTCTTATCAAAAGTAAGACAGGTAATACCACCGAAGGCGGCGATATACTGGTCCTGTTTACCGATGGGTTCGCTCAGGACGTTTATCTCTATATGGCATGCTTCCTCGGCCAGCTGTTGCTGGGTGATAAAATCCCGTTTGTAGGTGTGGAGAGTGTTTAAGAGCGCCACGGTGAAGCTGGACGATGAACCCAGTCCTGAGTTAGCCGGGACATCAGCGACGGAGTGAAGCTCGATGCCGTGTTCAATACCGGTAAACTTGAGCGCCTCCCTGAAAATACGGTGCTCTATCTCGGCGACACTGTTTCTTATCTCCATACGGGAGTAGCTGAGACGGATACTGTTATAGAACCTCTTGCTCGCCAGCACCGAGCAGTAGCGGTCAATCGCCGCAGCAATGACAAAACCGCCGTGCTGGCTGTAATAAGACTCGAGGTCTGTGCCGCCACCCCCCAGCGTGATTCTAACCGGCGCTCGAGATAGAATCATATGGCAATCTCTCCTTTTAAGGCAGCCTGTCTAAATTCGTCCAGTCCTTCCGGAGACCCTATCTGGTAAAACCGCCTGCCTGCTTCGTAAGCCTCAAGTTCTCCAATCTCTATCAGTTTAGTAAATAGCGTCTCCAGCGAACAGGCCTGATTTGATGGCACCAGTTTAAGGGTTTCCTTTCTCAGTATACTTATCCCGTAATCTATATAGACCATATTCCCAGTCTTGTTTGTCTTACTATAATACATTACCGTGTTGCCGTCGATAGCTACGTTGCTACTGTCATAGCGGTCAAAATTTTTGTAGACCACCATCAGACCCAGCCGGCGGCAACCGTTAAAACGTGACATAACGTGTGTAAAATCAAGGGAAAGGTAGGAATCACCATACATCACGAAGAAGTTATCTTCCAGTAAGTGTTCGGCATTTTTTAAAGCACCGGCGGTGCCCAGTAGCCTACCCTGTTCCTGGCTGTATATTATATTAACTCCGTAGCTATGGCCGTCGCCGAAGTGCTCGCTGATTTGCTCACCCTGATAACCCGTGCAGAGGACTATATTCGTCACCCCTCCCTGGCTTAAGAAATCCAACTGGTAGGCGAGGAACGGTTTACCGTCAATCTCAACGAGGGATTTGGGCATGTTATCCGTTAACGGTTTTAGCCTGGTGGCAAGTCCACCGGCCAGGATAGCTACCTGCATACTATACCTTTCTCAGAATTTCTCTAATTGATTTCAGTACCGCTTCATCCGAGGTATATTTTACCTGCCAGCCCAGTCCGGCCATTTTTGCCACGTTGAACCTGACCTGGGGCACGTCCCCGGGCCAGCCGCGGTCACTGCCTGTATATTTAAAGCGCACCCCCGTTAACCCCATCTCCGCTACCAGCATGCTCGCTATGGTATTTACCTCGGTAGCCGACGAACAGCCGAGATTATATACATTAACCCTGTCACCCGATTTATTAAAGCCGAAGAGAATGCCGTCCACGCAGTCTGTGACATGTAAATAGGGTTTGCACTGTTTGCCATCGCCGAGTATCTCCAGCTCGGTGGTATTTTGCTTCAGCTTGGCTATGAAGTCCGATATAACGCCGTGCGTGGCTCTGCCGCCCACGACGTTAGCGAACCGGAAAATCCAGGCCTGCATATCAAAAGTGCCGCAGTAGGCGCTTATCAGCCCTTCCGCGGCCAGTTTACCGGCGCCGTATAAAGATATGGGGAAGACAGGCCCGTAGTCTTCGGGCAGGGGGATGACTGGCGTCTCTCCGTAAATGGTGCCGCTTGAAGCGAAAATAATCCTGCTGATGCCGTTCAGGCGCATTGATTCCAGGACATGGTAGGTAGCGATTGTTTCCTGTTCCAGGTCAAGCCTGGTATTGTCTATACCCTTTCTGGCATCCGGGTTAGCTGCCAGGTGGCAGACAACGTCGTGAGACGCCATTGCCTTTTTCAGGCTGTCAAAATCCAGCAGGTCGGACTGGATAAAGGTAAAGTTACTTTTATTGAGGTGGTGTTTAATGAACTCCTCTTTCCCGGAAGACAGATTGTCGTATACGGTTACACTATCCGTCTCCATGAGTCTATCCACCAAATGGCTGCCAATAAACCCGGCACCGCCGGTAACAAAGTATCTCATTATATGACTATCACCTCTAACAAGTGTTGCACTCACCTCCGTTTTATTAACCCTTTCCAGAAGCCGGCCGAGTACAGGCTGTGCTCGGTAATATATATGGCCGGCAGTGACAGGAGGTACTTTATGTTTCTTTCTTTAACGGCGAAACGGGCACCGATAGTTAATACTGCAGCCAGGTATAACACAATTAAGCCCGGTAACAGCCATCGGCTGAAGATTAAAGACAGAAAAATTAAGGGCAGCATGAGCGGCGGTACCGCCTGCAATCCGAACTTGCGGGCTATCCCTCTATCACTCCCGTAGCGGAACATCTGCCTGGCAAACTGCTTAAAACCACGTCCGTGGTCATGGAGTATAACCGCTTCGGGGTAGTAAAGCAACCTTCCCTTTTTAAGTATCCGGCTGTTAAGGTCAACGTCCTCGGCACCGGGTAATCGGGGGTTAAAGCCCCCCGCATCAAATATATCCTGCCGGCGGTACATACTGTTACAGCCGCTGATGCTATTTACAAATCTGCTGTTTTTAAATAATCTGCCCTGGACTGAGTTGGCGCTGCCGAGAAAAGTACCGTAGGCAAGGTTTACTGAATGGACCCAGAAGTCCTCGCCGATGTTTTTAATGGCGCCGCCCACACCGGCAATGCCGTCATCAAAGGCTACGGCCAGTTTGGCGAGCCAGTCGGGCTCAGGTATACAGTCAGCGTCTGTAAAGGCTATATATTTACCGCTGGCATATTCTATCCCGACCTGGCAGGCACCGCTTCTGGTGCCATAATCCTCATAAAGGACTGTAACCGGCAATTTCCTGGCGCTTTCAACAGTCTCGTCGGTAGAGTGCCCGTCAACGACTATGACTTCTCGGGGCCTGCATGACTGGGAAAAGACGGCATTCAAACATCTTTCAATCTTTTTAGCCTCGTTGCGCACGGGTATAATGACCGATATCTCAAAGGTACTCATTGTCAGTATTCCTCAAGATAAAGCTGACCAAAAAGTGTCCCCAAAGACGCGTCGAATATCATTAATACCAACATACTTAGCTCATAGTAACATAAGTGCAGCTATATTTTAATAGGAATTTATAACTATACGCTGTTATATCGGGCAAGGTATTATATAACCTAGCATGTTAATCATTATAACGTTAATAAAGACAACTGTCAATTAAAAAGACATTAGGCGTTACAGTCACATTTGAATTTGCTCTTAGCATTTACTGTTCAATCTGCCCTTTTATTATAAAGGGCAATATAGATTTTCTACGTATTAGCATGATGGTAAAAATCACGAGTATTGCCAGGCCGATAATCTCAGGTATGAATATTTCCGGTATGTTTAACAGACCTTGAAATATATTTTGTGTCCAGTTGGACAGGGATATTTGCGGGAAAGAAAGGCCAAGCGCCGGCCAGAACAGGGTTTTGGGTTCCAGCCACATCCGGTCCAGTAGCAGATGCATAAAAGTGCCGAAGGCGATAGCCAGTAAACCGGTTTTTTGGCGGCTGCGGTAAATAATATAACCGGCAATGGAGAGTAAAACTAAGAAGAGGAGCGTGTGGCTGAAAATACGTCCGTTACTGAATATATCTCTAAAGATGAATTGTCCTACCGGTTTATCAATAATATCAGGGAGGAGCGAGCCCAGAAGTAATAACCGTATATCCAGGTAATTGGCGAGCGAGTGAAAGGAAAAGCGTCCTTTTAAGAAGGGCGTATTGCTTGCTACCAGTGGGGCAGGGAGATTTTTGGCATTACGGGGCAGCTTATTATGGCCAGGAGAGTGGGAATAGTATCCACCGAGCGTGCCCTTGAGCAGCAAGGTTGCGCCCAGAGTAATACCGGTATGTGCCAGTACTAGCATTCGGGGTGCCTGACTACCACCTCTTATATTATTTCAGCATACATCTGACAGGCTACAATAAAACAGGTTGTGCTGCATCTGGTTAGCTGTGCTGATATTATAGCACTGTTCGCCCGGCTGTAAGTCATTAAAAACTGATATTTATCTTATATTACATGTCTATTTTGCTACCTGCCAGCGTAAGGCGAAATGGCTGGTAGATTAGTAATAGCCGGTACCGGCCGCAGCCGTTTAATACAGCTTGCGAAAATGGTGCTCATATGATAAATTAAAACCTGCGGGGCTGTAGCTCAATTGGGAGAGCGTTTGACTGGCAGTCAAAAGGTAGAGGGTTCGAATCCCTCCAGCTCCACCAAAAATCGAAGCTAAAAAAGCCCTTAAGTTGATTATTGCTTAAGGGCTTTTTCGTTAATTGGCAATAAATTGGCAATAATCGTTTACAAAGTCTTTACGGTATCCTCTTGCTTTGGCATAACAATATTATCGAATCCATTAGCGGCGGCTTGCTGTAGACCGGGCACTACGTGGCTGTAAGTATCCAGCGTAATTGATATACTGGCATTGCCCAATTTAATCGCTATCACTGAACAAACCTCGGGATGTCATCTCAATCTAGCTAAAAGATCATACAAAGCTAAATACTTTAGAAAAAGTTCTATCTTTTATCCTGCACGGCCTACACTCGAATTCTGAAATTCATTTTATTACTATCAAGAATTGCATTTACTTTGAGCCTAATTCTTAGCTGCGTCCACTAGAACCTTGTAGCAACACCAACTCCATATAGTAACTCTAGCTGATAAGGATAAGTGAGGCAAGTAGTGACTGTTAATAACTATTAGGGAATCTATCTGTATGGCTATCATTTGCCAGAAGTGTTATTCTAGCCAAATTATTGACGTCTGTATATTATTGAGCTAGAATATGCTCGACGGATCGTGAATGCATCACAGTAATTAGTATCACTATTTATCCTGAGCAACTGTATTGCAATACTAAAAGCCAAAACAAGAGAGATTGCCAAAAAAGGGAGGTAGGATAATGATAAAACGAAGGCTACGTATATTGATGGCGGTATGCCTGAGTCTTATCTTGCTTTTATCTTCAGGACTTATCGGCGGCTGTAGCAGTGGGTTCTCAGCTACGCAAACGCTAGTACGGGGCTGGGTATCCGCCGAGGGGCCGGTTTCAGGCGCAAACCTGGCTTTCTATGATGTTAATGGGAAACAGGTTTATAAGACTGACGAACCCGTTACGGGTGACTTAGGATCTTTCGTAATAATAGTTAAGAAGCTTCCGGCCAACTTCAGAGTCGTGGCCAGTGGAGGGAATATTTACGGGCAAGTGTTCCCAGCCGAGCTCGCGGCAGACTACCGGGGTTTTGACCCGGAGACTGGCATGATTTACATCAACTCGGTAACGACAATGGTCAGCACCTATCTGGATAAGTGCCCTGATAAGACTCTGGATGAAGCAACGTTAATTGTGAAGAGCTACCTGGAGATACCGGAGTGGCTTGACATCGGCAGTGGACTGAAGGCTTCAGAGGAATATTTCAGTCACAATATTTTCATAGAGGAAGCCGATAATTATGGCGGTGTCAGCCAATACATAGACCAGTTGGTAGCAGATATGGATGATGATATCACAGGTGTTACCCATCCATTTTTTGGTGAGGTTGAAAGTAACAACTTGATCGGAGGGGGTACTATTGCCATATGGCTCGCTCAGGGCGCCATGCAACGCGCAGGGGGAGATATATTCAGCTGGGGACTGAGCGAAATCGGAATAGGATCTGGCAATGACAACGCAATAAAGGAAATAAAAAATAAACTGAATTATGTATCGCTTCAGCTTGATGGGCTGTCAACCCAAATGAGACAGATGGAAAATAAACTTGTAGCCGAGATTGAGGAGAGCAAATATACTACACTGTCAGGCCAGCTGCGCGAGAATATAACCCAAATAATTAGTATCAAAGGGGATTTAGTAACTCACTATGCATTACCCAAAACCACGAGTAAATCAGTTTTAAATGCCTCCAGAGTTGATATCATGAAACTGGTTGAAAGTAGGCTTTTAGGCAATGAGAGCCTTATCCATAATACGCTTATGCCGCAAGGACCAGGAGAACCAGGGCTGCTCAAGATTTGGAGCCAGGTAGTCAAAAGCAAACACCGCTTTCTCAGTGACGCGGATTCTGCGTTAATACGACCGCAGTTTGATTACTTTGATCGGATACAGCAATGGTTACTTGAGATTTTGGTGGAATATTATCATGCCTTGGCTATTGAGGCTGAAAATAACGACGACTCTGAATTGTACGAACATTATAAAGGTAAGGCTGACACAGCTTTCGAAGACTACAAGGAGCACTCTAAAGCGCAGATAGAGTTGCTTAAGCCATCGATTCCTGAAGGGGTCTATTTCGATAGAGACCAGAATCTTATGATTTGGTTGCCGGATAACTATTCGCCGATGACTTTTACGATGAATGGTTGCATTAGTTTTACAGAGGATATGAGAGATAGTCAAAAATTTGGTTTTAGCGACTGGCGGGTTCCCGTCAGAAAAGAGATAATAAACATGTTTACCGGTTGGGATGGAAGCACCTGTTGGCAAAAAGCTCGATCTTTGGGATTTAGCTGTATAGGCGATGGAAGTTTTTTCGGCTATCTTTCTGACGACTATAATAAGTGGGATGAACAAGACGACTGGTGGGGGATACCTGGCTCAGGGTGGGGCTGGTTATATACCAAAGACGGCGGGATCAATGACTCAAGAAATGATAATATGAAGGAAGTGGCGTATAATGTTCAAATTATGCCGGTCCGTAATATGAGGATAGGGCTGAATGAATTAGATGAGTATTTCTGGTAAAACCGTATTATAAGTGGATGTTAAGCCCAAGAAAAGCATTAGCTTTTCTTGGGCTTGGTGTCTGTGTATCTTCTAAAAAATGGATTCTAGGATGCAAAATCTAAAGCAAATTTAAAAGTTCCAAATTTTAACCCAGAACCAGTTGGTGTAATTCTAATTTCATAATACTAAGGCAAAGGTCTTAGAGAAACTGTTAGTTATACCTTTTATCCTGTACGGCCTACAATGATGGCCTCGAATTACGGTTTTAATTAGAGTTACTTCAACAAGCTTCGGCATTTCGTCTTCCATATGTTATGATAAGATCAGTTGTTGAAGTGCAGGAATTAGCTCTTTCTTCTCAAACAGGTGTTTGGGAACTGTCCCCCAAAGCTCACGTTACTGGGCTTGAACCAGCATATTTAGTAAACTAGGGAAAAAGTGGTGGAAAAAGTTCTACCTATTGATACCTCAGTTCCACCAAAAATCGGAGCTAAAAGAGACCTTGAGTTATTTATCGCTCAGGGTCTCTTTTTATTTTAGCTAACGGATAACTAACAGAGGCGGAATTAAGTGGTATCATGACAAGGCATTTTACGCACAAAACAGACTGAATGGTAAAAAGCTAAAAACACGTTATAGCAGACTCTTTTACAGACTTGTAATTTGGCTTAATTCTTAAAATAGATAAAAAAGAGGGTAATTTAGGTATCTAGATTATCACATTTCTAAAGCAAAACAAATTTTACTCAATAGAAATTAATCACACTCAGGGACAGAAGTACAATTCGCGTGCGGTTCAACATTTTCCAAAGCTCCTTTCCCTTTAATCAATATTAGATTTGTTTTTTGACATACCTTTCCAAAGGTAATATGATGACCTCAAAAGAGCAATTCAAGTGAGGTACCCGGAAATTTTAAGAAGTAAATATTTCTGGATTACAGTTGCAATCTTCATACCGTTCATAACCATTTGCATTATGGAAGGAAAAAATTGGGATTGGTTGCCCGTATATGGCGCCATAGTTGCCACAATAGTAATGTTTTGGAACGTCTACAACATTTTTCGTGACCGACGTTCTGTGATAGTTTACACGAAGGTCGCTTTCCCAATTATCCAAGATACATTGGAAGATGAACACATTATTATTCAGGCGATAAATGATGGCCGTCGCCCTATTATCATAACTTCGGTTGGCTTCCATTTGTCCAGCAACAACAATCTCGTCTACGCGGCGAGTGCAAGTTACCTCAAACCCATATCTCTGCCTACCAAGTTGGAAGAGAACGAAAGTAAGGCCTTCTATTTCCTTGCTAAAGCTATGAAGGATAGTTTGCGAAACATGGATGCTGTTATCGAATATGCGTGGGTAGAGGATGCAACAAATAACCGCTACAAAGGGGAAGTCAATAAATCCATTATAGAGACGTTTTGGTATATGCCCCCTTCCCCAAAATAACGGTATTTAGGGTTGAGGTAGACCCCATTAACTACGACAGGATTACACCTTATTTTGACCCCTCTCCTGTCCTAACAATGGGGTCCACCTCAAAATATCTCATCTTTCATATTCCACCTCACACCCCTCCATACTTCCCCTCTGTTGACACTGTTATCAAACCTATCTACACTAGAATACATATATTGTTGAGGTGTGCCCCAAAATGATATGCCCGGTGTGCCGGCAGGATATGATAGTGGTGGAGTACCACAGCATTGAGCTGGACTACTGTACCGGTTGCAAGGGCGTCTGGTTTGACGCCGGAGAGCTGGAGCTGCTCCTGACCGCTTATGCCGGTGAGGAGATGGCGCACTTCCTTCAGGGCGTCCAGGGTGGGGTGGAGGCAGTCTCCGAGGAGAAGAAAAGACGCTGCCCCATCTGCGCGCTAAAGATGCACAAGAAGGCTATGGGCAGCGAGCCGCTAATTACAGTTGACGTATGCGCCCGGCAGCATGGTATATGGTTTGACGGCGGCGAGCTGGGGGTGCTCGTAAAGCACCTGGCTAAGGAGCATCCACAGCCCGGGGACTCCGGCGAGCGGGTGATAGGTTTTCTGGAAGAAGTGTTTACCGCCCCGGATTAGGGCGCGGCATGAGGCACGGTGGGTAAGGTTAAATTATCTCAGGAGGTCTGGTATGTTAGCGTTATGGATAATTATAGGCATCATCGTGGTTATCGGTCTTCCTTTCATCGTTATATATAACGGGCTGGTCAGGCTGCGTAACCAAGTCAAGAACGCCTGGGCGCAGATTGACGTGCAGTTGAAGCGAAGGTATAACCTTATACCCAATCTGGTGGAAACGGTAAAAGGCTACGCCAAGCATGAACGGGAAACGCTGGAGGCGGTTACCAACGCCCGTAACATGGCGCAGCAGGCGGCTTCCTCGGGAGCGGGTGCCCGCGCCAAAGCGGAGGGCGAGCTGAGCTCGGCGCTATCAAGGCTGCTGGCTGTTGTGGAGAGATATCCCGACCTGAAGGCAAACCAGAACTTCCTGGCCTTGCAGGAAGAACTGACCTCCACGGAGAATAAGATAGGGTTC
>Ga0075115_10001608_pt1 | contig 10943 bp, 11 predicted proteins | sample AntAceMetag02UKH_FD_69785 | JGI IMG/M metagenome (GOLD analysis project Ga0075115, IMG submission 69785) | Saline lake microbial communities from Ace Lake, Antarctica - Antarctic Ace Lake Metagenome 02UKH | ecosystem: Environmental > Aquatic > Non-marine Saline and Alkaline > Saline | place... | reverse complement strand
GCCCGTTCTCAACATAGGCATCTATACCGCACCTAACATCACACATATTACAGACGGTCTTGACTACGTCCATTTGGATACAGCCCTCCTTGCCATAACTTATATAAACCTATATCAATCACTTTCGGCACTGCTTTCTTCCCCGCCACTGTTTGTTTCAGCTATTTCCACCAGTCGTTTTACCGTGTTCTTGGTTATAAGCATCTGCTTGATTTGATTTCGAGTTTCAGCCATGTTCAGGAATTTCCCCATGTCCTCTTTTTTACTCTCATCCATCGTGCTTGTCAAGGTTTGAATCTCGGTATCAATCTCAGCTTCACATGCCTCAATGTTTTCCTTTTCAGCCACATGCTCCAGTACCAGTGAGCCGGTAAGCTGCTTTACCGCCATTGGCCTTAGCTCCTCCCGTACTTCCTCCTCCGTTTTATTAACCTGCTTGAGATACTCATCCAGTCCCCTATCAGCCATCTGCAGTTGCCTCAGCCGCTCATCTATAAGCCGGTTTATACCTTCTTCCACCAGTACCGGGGGGTACTCTATTTTGGAAAGCTCGGTTACTGCGGTTACCACCCGCTCTTCATGATCTCTCCTGGCTTCATCCTCAGCCTTGGACAGCAGGTCGGTATTAATCTGATTTCTCAGTTGCTCCATGCTCTCCCATTCCGGGTCAATCTGACGGGCAAAATCATCGTTTATTTCAGGCAGGTTCTCCTTCTTCACCTCTTTAATCTTCACCGTAAACGACGCTGTCTTCCCCGCCAGCTCAGTTCGGATAAAATCTTCTGGAAAACTAAGCGCAAACTCCTTTTCTTCATCTATCGTCATATCCACCAACTGCTCGGCAAAGCCGGGGGCCGGATAGGGGAAACCACTGCGCACCTGATACTGGACACCCTCCCGGTTGATAAAAGAGCTACCGTCAATACTGCTGTCAACATCTATCGTTAACATATCACCAATGACTACTGGCCTTTCTACCGGTTCCCAGTCAGCAGAGCGGTGACGCAGTTCTTCTATTATATTATTAACCTCTACCTCGGTTACCTGCACCGGTTCCGCTTTAATGTCAATACCGGAATATTCGCCAAGCTCAACCGTTGGCTTAACCGGTATAACCACTTTCAAGACCATAGGCTCGGTCTTCGCTATTTCCAGTTGCGGCTGGGAAATAGGCTCAATCTCCTGCTCCGCAATCGCCTTTTCGTAGGTTTCTGGAACTAAATTATTGAGTGCCTCTTCAAGCAGGCTCTCTTTCCCGATATAACGTTCCAGCACATCACGGGATGCCTTGCCCTTACGGAAACCGGGTATGTTCACTTTCTTTACCATCTGCCGGTAGGCGGCATCCATATACTCTTCCACCTCGGCGGGCTCTACTTCAATAGTTAAATACACCTGGCTACTTTCTATTTTATCTTTTGTTACCTTCACTTCTCCCTCACTCAGTCAGTTTGGCGTTAAATCTTCGCTTATAATAATGCACAAGACCGGTAATGCAGGGCGTTACGATGGTCTTATCCACGAACTCATATAGCTGCGGTGTCTCTTTTATCGGTTCCAGTTCCGCCTTAATGACGCCCTCTATCTCCGCAATAGCCGCATCAAGACTATCATTCCCGTCAGCTTTAGCCAGTACGTCAATGTAGCCCTGAAGCTGCTCTATAGCCCTCTGGTAAGTCTCCTGTGCCCGGTTACAGGCGCCAAAATGGGCAAAATATATGGTAGCGCTGTCTAACTTTATTAGCCTCTCAATGGTGCTGATACATACTTCCGGGTTGAAGCTCGGCGGCGGATGGCACTGCAGTAGCACGCTGCCGTCACCCAGATAAAGACCCATGGCATCCCCGACAAACATGCCGTTATTTCGCTTTTCGTGTATGCACAATTCATGCGGGGCGTGTCCCGGAGCATCTATAAAATGCAGCACCTGCTGCTCGCCAAGGGTTATCGTATCATCATCGCCAACAGCCTGAATTTTCTCTGGCTCCACGGGTACTACTTCACCATGCTGGGCTATTACCTCGGCACCAAGCGCTTTAACGGCACTTTCTACGAGGACTCCAGGCTCCACCAGATACGAAGCCCCCTTGTGATGCACCACCACTTTTGCCCCGGGCATATATTTACTCAGTACCCCACAGCCACCCCCGTGGTCCAGGTGAATGTGCGTAGCCACTATATAATCTATATCTTCCGGTCTTACCCCTAGCTGCTCAAGCCCCGCCAGCACCACCGGTGCCGAACTCGGCGGGCCACTATCAATCAGGGCTTTCTTTTCTTCATTTATCAGATATACGCTGCCCATCCGGGGTACCGAACATACCTGGTCGTCTATCATGTATATGTTTTCACCTACTTCAATAACGTCAACCATAAATCTTCTCCCCGTGCCAACCCCGGCTAGTCCTCTGTTATTCTCAAGTGCAGCTCTCTAAGCTGCTCATCGCCAACCGCCGAAGGCGCATTCAGCGTTAAATCAATAGCACTCTGCGTCTTGGGGAAAGCAATAACCTCCCTGATGTTTTGCTCTCCGGCGAGCAGCATGACCAAGCGGTCAATACCGGAGGCAATACCACCGTGTGGCGGCGCCCCGTAATCAAAGGCCTCCAGTAAATGACCGAAGCGGTCATCAATATCCGCATCTTTATAGCCCAGCATTCTGAACACCTTTCTCTGCATCTCGCTGGAGTAAATTCTCAGGCTACCGCCTGCTATTTCGTAGCCGTTACATACAATGTCGTAGTGTTTACCCCGCATCTTACCAGGCTCGGTATCCACCAGACAGGCATCCTCATCCTTGGGCGCGGTGAAGGGGTGATGCATCGTCTCCCAGTACCCCATCTTCTCATCCCACTTGAATAACGGAAAGTCCAGTATAAAAGCAAAGGCAAGCGAATCGCCAGCAGCCAGGTTGAGCCGGCGTCCCATCTCCAGCCGCAGCTCTCCCAATGCGATGGCGACGATTTCCGGCTTACCCGCCATTATGAGCAACAGGTCTCCGGGGGTCGCTGCCAGCCGCCCCGCTATTGCCTTTACCTGCTCCAGGGTGAGGTATTTGATAGCAACAGACCGGAGCATATCAAGGCTCAAATCATCTATGCCCGAAGCATTATCTCCTATAGAAATATTTATAACGCCTTCGGCACCGAAACTTCTTACTATCTGGTTCAATTCCTCCAGTTGATGCCGTGTATAGCCGGCGCAGCCCGGCGCACATATGCCTTTGACTACTCCACCGCCTTTTATTGCATTACGGAATATGGAAAAATCAGAATCACCGACAATGTCTGATACACCCTTTATTTCCATGCCGAAACGCAGGTCCGGCTTATCAGTCCCGTAACGCTCCATCGCCTCGGCATATTTCAGGCGAGGGAATGGTTTTATCATCCTCATTTCAGGCTTTACTTCAGTTACAAGGGCCGTGAACATCTCTTCCATCAGGCTGATGATATCTTCCTCTTCAATGAAACTCATTTCCATGTCAAGCTGGGTAAACTCGGGCTGGCGATCGGCGCGGAGGTCTTCATCTCGGAAGCACCTGGCTATCTGAAAATATTTCTCCACTCCGGCCACCATGAGCAGTTGCTTAAGCTGCTGCGGCGACTGGGGCAGAGCATAGAACTCGCCTGGATGGACGCGGCTTGGCACCAGGTAATCACGTGCGCCTTCCGGCGTGCTTTTTATGAGGATGGGCGTTTCTACCTCAATAAACCCTCTTGCATCCAGGAAATCACGGACATATTTCACTACCCGGTGTCGGAGAAATATATTGTTTTTCATCCGCGCCCGCCGTATGTCAAGGTAGCGATACTTAAGACGCAGGCTCTCTTCTATCTCAATGTCCTCGTTGATGTAAAAAGGCGGGGTTATTGACGGATTTAATATTCTGGTTTCCCCTGCAATAACCTCTATTTCACCCGTAGGCAATCTTGGATTTTCCGTTCCCCTCGGCCGGGGCGCCACCTCACCGGTTACCTGTACCACGTACTCGCTGCGCATCTCGCCGGCAGTTTCGTGGCATATGCCTGATACTTCCGGGTTATAGACCACCTGGACTATACCGTCCCGCCCCCGGAGATCAATAAATATGAGGCCCCCGTGATCACGGCGGCGGTCTACCCAACCGGCCAGAGTTACCCTGGTGCCGGTATGTTCCTTCCGCAGCTCACCGCAGCTATGTGTTCTCAGCAAGACTACCTCCAGAAAAAGTATCAGCTTTAAATTATAGCTCATATGGAGACTGTTCGGCAACCGTCGCCCGTCTCGGGTACGTCAAATTGACAATGATGCGCCTGTAGCTATAGAATAATTCGGGAGGTGACACCGTGAAAATCGATAGGATTGACCACATTACCATTTTTGTAAGAGACCTGGCGAAAGCGATAGGGCTTTTTAGCGACGTAATGGGTATTGAGTTTTCACAGTCCTGGGATAACAAGAATTTTGATATTAAGCAAACCGTAGGCCCTTTACCATCTTGTATTAACCTGTGTGCACCGCTAACGCCGGGCGGCAATGCCGAGCGGCTCCTGGAGCAGAAGGGAGAGGGTGTATCCATGATATCCTTCAAGGTGCCCGACCTGGATGCGGCCATAACCGAAATGAAGGCAAAGGGTATCCGGCAAATCGGCGGCGAGCAGATTGGCGATGCCCGGACGGCTACCTTCCACCCCAAGGATACCTTTGGCGTCATGATTGAGCTTATTGAGTACCGGGAACAGCACCCTTTGGTTACTGCATTCGGCGAGTAATCCAAAAAGTTGATGGCCTTAGGTGTTCCTGTCTAATACTCTTCATGTCTCAATCTATAGATTATTATCTTTTTCATTTACCTTTATCGGCAGGCCACATGTCACAGCTAATATTATAGATGCCGTATAAGCAGGATACTGGCAAGATGGCCAAATTGACAATTACAGGCTTACATACTATCATCTAGTACAATGACAAGAACGATTGGCGAAATAAACGAAAAGATAAAACTGGGCAAGGCAGTCGTCGTCACTGCCGAGGAAATAATTGACCTGGTCAGAGAGAAGGGGCTACAAAAGGTAGCCCGGGAAGTTGACGTGGTTACCACGGGCACCCTTGGTCCTATGTGCTCGTCAGGTGCCTACTTCAACATCGGCCACTCAAAACCGAGAATCAAGCTCGGCGGCGGCAGGGTATATCTCAACGATGTACCAGCCTACACCGGATTGGCCGCAGCCGATTTATTTGTCGGCGCCGGCGCGCTGCCCGATGATGACCCCAGGAATAGAGTCCATCCCGGTGAATTCAACTATGGTGGCGGCCACGTGATTGAGGAGCTGGTAGCCGGTAAGGATATCAGCCTGGTAGCCACCGCTTACGGCACCGATTGCTATCCCAGAAAGCGTCTTGAAACCCTGATTAATATCAAGGACCTGAATGAAGCGGTGCTTTTCAATATAAGAAATGCCTACCAGAACTATAATGTGGCGGCCAACCTATCCAAGCGGACAATATATACCTATCTGGGGGTACTTAAGCCTAATCTGGGAAACATCAATTACGCTACCGCCGGGCAGCTCTCACCGCTGCTGAATGACCCCTATTATAAGACTATCGGTATCGGCACCAAGATATTTCTGGGCGGCGGGACAGGTTATGTTGCCTGGCAGGGCACCCAGCACAGCCCGAACGCACCGCGAACCGATAACGGCGTACCCAGTAGAGGGGCCGGCACCCTGGCCGTAATCGGTGACCTGAAGCATATGAACCCGCGCTGGCTGGTGGGCACCAGCATGCTGGGCTATGGCTGCACTTTAACCGTGGGTATCGGCGTACCTATACCTATACTCTCTGAAGAAATCCTCAGGTACACAGCGGTAAGCGATAGCGAAATCATGGCCGCGGTTATAGATTACTCAGATGCTTACCCCAATTTGAAGCCGGATATAGTAGCTGAGGTAAGCTACGCTCAGCTTAGAAGCGGTAGGGTAAATATCCAGGGTAAAGACGTGCCCACGGCTTCTCTATCCAGCTACTCCCGGGCGCTGGAAATAGCCGGCACGCTTAAGACCTGGATAGAGAACGGAGAGTTCCTGCTCAGTGAACCGGTAGCACCGCTACCCGGCATTGAGTCAGGCATAAGCTGTAAACCTCTTAACGAACGCCCTATAGAAGAATAAAACACAAAGGCATTAGCCATGGCTGTAGCAAAGAAGATAGTCCTCCGTTTCCCGAAACGCATCGTAGACCGGCCCATAGTATACCGGCTCGTCAAGGACTTTGACCTTGAATTCAATATCCTGAAGGCCTTTTTCACCCCGGAAGAGGAAGGCTTGATGGTACTGGAGATAAGAGGCAGGCAAGAGGACTACGATAAAGGTATCAATTACCTGACCAAAAGCGGAATCAAGATTCAATCGCTGAGCCAGGACGTTGTTCGTAACGAAGACAGATGTACCCACTGTGGCGCCTGTGTTACCATATGTCCCACCGGAGCCTTTGTCCTTGACCCGGTGACCAAAAAAATAAACTTTGAAGATGATAAGTGCATAGCCTGCGGACAGTGCATAACGGCCTGCCCGCCACGGGCTATGGAGCTACACTTCTAACCTGATGTACGAACCCAAGACCTACCGTCACTGGATTAAAGGCGAGGATTTAACCAGTTTCAACGTGGTGATAAAGGAGACTGATTTATATATCCGTGCCTCCGCTAACCTGGAGGAAGAGGCGCTGAATCTGGTAATAAAATACCGTGACACCCTGGAGAGCTACATAGAACGGCATCCGCCGTTTCTAACTTCACTGGAACCGCTGCCGGGTACCGGAGACATAGCTCCTATCCTGAGACCGATGATGGATGCATCAAGAAAAGCTGGAGTAGGCCCTATGGCCTCGGTAGCCGGAGCAATAGCCGAGTATGTCGGTAGTAGACTGATTAACTCAGCAGAGGAGGTAATTATTGAGAACGGCGGGGATATATATCTTAAATCCTCGCGAAAGCGGCTAATCGGCATCTATGCCGGTAACTCTCCTTTAAGCGGGAAAATAGCACTGGAAATTGAAGGCCGGGACACTCCTCTGGGCATCTGTACTTCTTCCGGTACGGTAGGCCACTCGCTGAGCTACGGTCGGGCGGATGCCGTAATAGTTATTTCCGCATCCGCCAGCCTGGCCGATGCCGTGGCTACGGCCACAGGCAACATGGTTAAGGAGTCCGGTGATATCCCTAAAGGGATAGGATTTGCGAGGTGTATTGACGGTATAACCGGTACCGTCATAATCAAGGATGACAGTATGGGAGTCTGGGGAGATGTCGTAATATCCGGGACCTGAAACGGCAGGGTTTAAATATCATGGTTTTGAATATTAGCGAAATTAAGGAAAATATACTCTACCTCAAAGAGCGGAGGCATGCCATCATACTTGCCCACAACTATCAGCCGGGCGAAGTGCAGGATATAGCCGACCTGGTGGGTGATTCACTGGAGCTAAGCCAGCGGGCAGCCAGAACCAATGCGGAGACGATTGTTTTCTGCGGTGTCCGTTTTATGGCAGAGACAGCTTCCATCCTGTGCCCGGACAAAAAAGTCCTGCTGCCCGATGCCCGTTCCGGTTGCCCCATGGCAGATATGATTACCGCCGACAGCTTAAATAAACGGAAAGCAGAGATGCCGGTAGCCACCGTTGTCTGCTACGTGAACTCGTCAGCAGAGGTTAAAGCCGAGTCAGACATCTGCTGTACGTCGGCGAATGCGGTGAATATTGTAAAAAGCCTGGGCGACAGGGAGATTCTATTTATTCCCGACCAGTACCTGGGGCAGTATGTCGCCTTAAAGACCGGTAGAAAGAATATTTCCCTCTGGCCCGGTTTCTGCCCTACCCATGCCCGTATTAGCCCCGAAGATATTTTGAAGGCGAAACTAGCAAATCCGCGAGCCAAAGTAATTGTGCATCCGGAGTGCAAGCCCGAAGTTATCGCCCTCGCCGATGAGGCCCTAAGCACCAGCGGCATGTGCCGGTTTGCCAGGGAAACAGAAGCGCGAGAAATAATCATCGGCACGGAGATTGGTATAATATACCGGCTAATAAAGGAGAACCCGGATAAAATATTTATTCCCGCCTCGGTGCAGGCCATTTGCCCAGACATGAAACTTATCACTCTGGAGAAGGTGCTACTGGCGCTAAAGGACATGAAATACGAGATTAAAGTACCGGCTGATATACGTCTCAGGGCAAAACACGCCGTAGATAGAATGTTAGAAATAGCCTAGGAAAAGGCTTTAGGAAAGGGGAACCATGGAACTAGACGAGATTACCATATCCAAGGCAATTGTTGAGACCTTTATGAAAGACTTCTTAGACGCCATGCAGGTTGACGTGGCTATAGTCGGCGCCGGCCCGTCCGGTATGACTGCCGCGTATTTCCTGGCTAAAGCCGGCTTAAAAACCGTTATTTTTGAAAGGCAACTTCGTGTCGGTGGGGGTATGCCCGGCGGCGGTATGATGTTCAATCATATCGTGGTACAGCAGGAGGGTAAGCATATTCTGGACGAGTTTGACATTGCCGCCAAGTTGTATCAACCGGGCTACTTCACTGCGGACGCCCTGGAAGCTGTCTCGGCTATATGCTACCGCACGATAAGAGCCGGTGCGAAGATATTTAACCTGATAAGCGTTGAGGACGTAATGATACGGGAGAATGACCGGGTAACCGGCCTCGTTTTAAACTGGACCGCCACGCAAATAGCCAAACTGCATGTAGACCCGCTCTCAATACGCGCCAAGGCGGTGATAGATGCCACGGGACATGCCAGCGAAGTATGTCATATAGTGAGCGAAAAACTCGGCGCCAAGCTATTACTGGAAACGGGCAAAATCGCCGGCGAAAAATCAATGTGGGCTGAAATCGGGGAGAGAGAGACACTGGATAACACTAAAGAAGCATATCCCGGCTTGATAGTAAGCGGTATGGCAGCCAACGCCGTTTTTGGTTCACCCAGAATGGGCCCCGTTTTTGGCGGTATGCTGCTTTCCGGCAAAAGAGCGGCCGAAGTAGCCATAAATAAACTGTCTGGAAAGTAATAGACAATTAAATAGATATAGTGCAGTATAAGTACAGTTGTACATTAGAGCTTTTTTCGGCTGACCAAAACCGGCAAACCGGTCAGGAAATATAATTATGGAGATAGATGAAGTCCCCATAGTACGCATCACCGAGCAGCGAAGGAGCGACTTCAAGGATACGGTAACCGTAGAGCTACCCATTACCATAATACTTGACAACCGGGAGCTCGTAACACTGCTGTGTTCCCCGGCCAAACTGGACTATCTGGCCTTGGGTTTCCTCGTTTCAGAGGGGCTTATAAAAAGTAAAGACGATATAGATAGTATCACTATCGATAGTGAGCGAGGCTTTGCCCGTATAACCAGCAGAAATAACATGGTTATAGCCCCTGATTTATCATCCCCTCAGCTTATTGCATCCAGCAGCGGCAGGACTCTCCAGCCTTACGCCAGTGCCAATGGCGACAGTCCCGGAGAGATAAAGTCCGGCTTACAAATATCACCGGCTGAGATTTATACAATTATGGATGACTTTGTGCAGCGCTCACGGATATTCAGGAAAACAGGCGGCGTCCATAGTGCCGCCCTGAGCGACAGACAAAATATTCTCCTGTTCAGCGAGGACATCGGCCGGCATAATGCCATTGACAAGGTAATCGGCGAGTGTCTTGCCATCGGCTTAACGACGGACGACCGTATAATGATTACGAGTGGCCGCGTATCCTCGGAGATAATACTCAAGATAGCCAGAAGAAATATCCCCGTGCTCATATCCAAATCGGCACCGACTACCCTGGGGGTAAAGATAGCCGCCGACCGGGGTATAACGCTAATCGGTTTTGTCCGCGGCAGCAGAATGAACATATACAGTCACCCTTCAAGGGTATTAACTGGAAAGATAAGCCAGAGTGATTAAGGCACCGGGGAGTGAATAACGCTATGCTTACCGGAAGTGAACGGGAAAGATACAGCCGTCAGATTATGATTGAAGGCTTCGGTGAGGCCGGCCAGGAGAAACTCAAGCGGGCCAAGGTCTTCATCGCCGGCGCCGGCGGGATTGGCGCGCCAGTATGCACCTACCTGGCAGCAGCGGGAGTGGGTACGCTGCGAGTGGTTGATAGCGGCCGCGTGGAGCTCAGCAACCTTAATAGACAGGTACTGTACCGGGATAAGGATATAGGCAGGATGAAGGTTGACTTAGCCGTAGATAAGCTGAACCTGATTAACCCGGAGGTGACAGTAGAAGCCAGGGATGAGCTTATTACCGAAGACAATATCTTCGGGCTTACGGATGGTTGTGACTTAATAGTGGATGCCGTTGATAACCTGAAGACAAGATTTATTCTCAATAAGACCGCCGTATCCAAAGGCATACCCTTCTTCCATGGCGCTGTATATGGCTTTGAAGGCCGGGCTACGACCATAATCCCAGGTAAAACTGCCTGCCTGAAATGCATATATCGCGGCGCTATACCCGCCGCAACAATACCTATAGTTGGCGTTACAGCAGCCATCATGGGTAGTATCCAGGCTACGGAGGTAATAAAGTATATCCTGGGTACCGGCAAACTGCTGACCAATAAATTACTGGTCTACGATGGGCTTAATTTACAATTCAGAGAGTTTACCGTAAAAAGAGACCCCGGTTGCAAGCACTGTAAACAACTGGGGATGGAAGCGAACAATGAGTACCAAGATTAATATCAACCGCTATTTTCTAAAGGGACTACCCAACGAATGTTCAATAGTGGAAGTAAACGGTAACACCGTGAGTAAATGCATCCAGGAGCTTACCGAAAAGCTGCCTGACATTAAAAACGAACTGTTTGATAGTAAGGGTGAACTGCTGGAGTGGGTCTGTATCTTTTTGAATGAAAAAGATACCTTTCCCGACGAGCTGG
>Ga0075115_10001605_pt1 | contig 10950 bp, 13 predicted proteins | sample AntAceMetag02UKH_FD_69785 | JGI IMG/M metagenome (GOLD analysis project Ga0075115, IMG submission 69785) | Saline lake microbial communities from Ace Lake, Antarctica - Antarctic Ace Lake Metagenome 02UKH | ecosystem: Environmental > Aquatic > Non-marine Saline and Alkaline > Saline | place... | reverse complement strand
CCCGGCGGTTATCCTGGCCGACGAGCCTACTGGCAATCTGGACAGCAGATCGACTGCCGATATAATATCTATTTTCAGTGAACTCAACAAAGACGGCATCACCATAATCATTGTTACTCACGAGATGGATGTAGCGAATAAAACCGGGCGAGTCATCCGCCTTCTTGACGGGAGGGTAGTGAGCGAGTGAAACTAGTAAATTTCATCATCATAGCTTTTCGTTCCTTACATGCTAATAAGCTGCGCACGTCGCTAACCATGCTGGGTATTATTATCGGAGTAGGTGCCGTGATAGGGTTAATGTCGGTCGGCAGAGGTGCCGAGGCGGAAATCACCTCTATTTACGAAGATCTGGGTACCAATCTGGTTTATGTGACCCCTATTAACCCCGATGCGCCCGGGCTGGCAGGTATGTCGCCAGCGATGGCGGCACCCAGCCTTACGCTGAATGATGCCGAGGCCATTGCCGATTTAAGCTTCGTGCTGGGGGTAGCCCCGGTCAATGAGAATTTTGTTGAGGTGGTGGCTGGCGGTGAAAGCAAGCTGGCGGTGGTAGACGGTATTACGGCCGAATATTTTGACGTATACGGTTTTAATATTGGCGAAGGTCAGTTGATTTCCAGGAGGAATGTGGCCTCAAGGGATATGGTGGTGGTTCTGGGTAGTAAGATATCGGAGAGCCTGTTTGGTTCAGATAATCCGGTGGGTGAAAGGATAAAGATTAAGGGCAAACGGTTCACGGTTATCGGCGTTCTGGAGGCCAAGGGCGGGGCGTTTATGGGGTTCAGCATGGATGACATAGTAACCGTGCCGATAACCACTTATCAAACCAAACTGTTCTCACAGCGCACCGCGAGCGGTGAAGACGCAGTACAGACCGTAGCCGTCAAGATAGCCTATTCCGAGACTGTTGACGAGGCTAAGGAAGATATCGGCTCCGTGCTGCGGAAGCGTCACCGGATAGCTGAGGATGAGAAAGATGATTTTGCCATAATGACCCAGGAGCAGATGCTCGGTATGGTTCAGCAGATAACCGGCATATTCACCGTAGTTTTGGGTGCTATTGCCAGTATATCGCTGCTGGTTGCCGGTATAGGCATAATGAATATTATGCTGGTCTCGGTAACCGAGCGCACGAGGGAGATAGGGATACGTAAAGCAGTGGGCGCCAAGCGCCGGGATATTTTACTCCAGTTCTTGCTTGAAGCGGCTATACTGAGTCTGGGAGGTGGTGGTATAGGTATTCTACTGGGGTGGCTTATATCTGTCGGCATCTCCAGTCTGACAGGTTTAATGTCTCAGTCGGGTGCCGGAGTTACCACACTGAATGCCGTGGTATCGCCGGATATAATACTGCTCGCGCTTTTAGTATCGGTCATGATAGGACTGGTCTCCGGAATATACCCGGCAATGAGGGCGGCCAAGCTGAATCCTATTGATGCTTTACACTATGGATAGCCGGTATTATTAATACTGAAGGTGGAAGCTCGCGAATATTATGAACTGGCTTGATATCGTTGTTATCGTGGTGATGGCTGGTTGTACCTTCTCTGGACTTAAGAACGGCATAATTAAGTCTGTTCTATCGCTTGCCGGTCTAATATTCGGTATATTTCTGGCGGGACGTTATTACATCACCCTGGCGGATAGGCTGGACATGATTCCGTCGGATACGATAGCGCGGATCGTTGCTTTTATTCTTATCCTGGCGGCGGTAGCAGTAGTTACCGGTATTATCGCCTGGGTGCTGAGGAAGCTCATCACGGCTGTCCTGCTGGGATGGGTGGACAGGCTTGGCGGCGCTGTTTTTGGTTTGTTGCTCGCTGCTTTGTTCTGCAGTCTGCTGCTGGCAATATGGGTCAAGTTCTTCGGCATGGCTGATGTAATCCTGGAGTCTGGCATAGCGGGTGTATTGCTGGGTAATTTACCGGCGGTGCTGTCACTGCTCCCCGATGATTTTGGCTTTATACGATCTTTCTTTTATCAGGAGTCTATGTTACAATACTAGGGCTGTAAAAATTATCAAGCAATGAGCAGGAGGTGAACAGAAGTGGAAGTCAAAAAAGTGTGTTCGCTAGGGGCGGGGTCGATGGGCAGTCAGATTGCTCAGGTGGTAGCCACCGGCGGCTACGAAGTGACTATGCTGGATGTTGAAGACAGGTTTGTTCAGGCCGGTATGAATTCCATTAAAAAGACTATGCAGAAGTTCTTCGTTGATAAGGGCAAGATGAGTCAAGAGGATGCCGATGCTGTATTGGGCAGGATAAAGGGAACCACCGATATGAAAGAAGCGGTAAAGGGTGCCCAGTTGGTCATCGAGTCTATACCGGAGGATCTTGGTCTCAAGCAGCGGACATTCAAGGAACTCGATGAAGTATGTGCTCCGGAGACTATACTGGCTTCAAACACCTCCACTTTTATGGTAACGGCTATAGGCAGTCTGGTTAAAAGACAGGACAAACTGATAGGCATGCACTTTTTCAACCCACTGGCCCGGCAGAAGCTGGTAGAGATTATCCGGGCACTCAAGACCTCGGATGATACTTTCCAGTCGGTCTGGGAGGTCGGTCTTAAGATGGGCCGAGAGCCAATCACGGTGCAGGATTCTCCGGCATTTGTAGCCAATAGAATCTTGCATGTAATTCACAATGAAGCGGTAAAGATGCTGCAGGAAGGCATCGCCACTGCGGAAGATATTGACAAGGCGTGCACCATGGGGCTGGGACATGCTCTGGGGCCTTTCGGCACGATTGATTTTACCAACTCGATGGGCATAGCGGTTGAGCTGGGTGATTACCTGGCGGAGATGATGGGCGAAAGGTACCGCGTTTCTACGCTGGTTAGAAAGAAGGCCATGGCTGGTGAGTTGGGAATGGCTACCGGCAAAGGCTACTTCGAGTATCCGCCAAAGGGGTAAAAACACGGAATATACCGTATACCTGTGAATCAGATATCGCTGGTATAGTCAAGTTAATTTAAAAGTAAATATAGCAGCCCTTTAGATTATCAAGATGAGTCTAAAGGGCTGCTATTGTATATTACCTTTGTCCGCTAGCGGCATCCGGCATTCAGAAGCCGGTAACCGAAGGGTAATGCCAGATGAAAAAGTCCCCTAGGCTACAGAGGGCGTTTCGCCCGGGTGCAGTTTTTGCCACTTTTCAAGTAACTGTTCTTTACTCTCGACATGGTCTGAATCAAGTACGCAGCAATCCACTGGGCATATCTCGGCACATTTCGATGTTTCGTGTGAGCCAACGCACTCGGTACATTTATCGGGGTCGATAACATAGACCGTTTCACCCTCGGAAATGGCGTTATTGGGACACTCGGGTTCACAGGCTCCGCAGCTTATACATTCGTCAGTAATTTTATATGCCATAAAAAACATACCTCCTAATTAATAAATAATAAAGAACTACATTTTTACATGCAATATCCCTCCTCTTGCTGATGCTTGGCCTGTAGTCTATCCTTAAACTTTATCCGTAATGCTTCGGCAACGTTCTTGGGAACAAGGTCATCAATATTACCGGAAAGACAGGCTACTTCCTTGAGCAGGGTAGAACTCAGGAACTGGTATTTCAGACTTGTCATGAAGGTAACCATCTCCAGTTCGGGATATAACTTCTTGTTCATCATGGCCATGGAAAACTCGTTTTCAAAGTCAGAAGTCATCCTCAGCCCACGTATGAGGACGTGTGCCTGCATCTTTCTGGCAAAATCAACGGTTAGACCGGTAAATGATTCAATAATGACATTGGGGAGGCAGGCCGTTGCCTCTTTAGCCAACTCCACTCTCTCTTCGACGGAAAACAGCAGTGTTTTGTTGGGTCTGTTGAATACGGCTACTATTACCTTGTCAAAAAGCTTGGACGCTCTGGCGGCAACATCAAGGTGTCCGTTTGTTATTGGGTCAAAGCTCCCTGGATAAACAGCAATGGTCAAGACATGTCTCCTTTCTGGTATATTGCAATACAGCTATCGCCGTGCCGGCGTTCTTTGATAAGATTGAGGTCAACATAGTTTGAGCTGAGGGATAGATGAGGGGAATGCGTAACTATCACAACTGTTTTACCGCCAACCAGCTTGGAAGTGGCCAATTGTGTAATAAAGTCGCCTATGGACGAATCAGAATAAGGTGGGTCCATCAGTATTATACTGTACTCCTTATCGAGAAAGGAGAGTGCCTTGACTACGCTGCAACAATACAGGTGAGACTGGTCTGACAGCTTCGTCTTCTCTAAATTTTGTTTTATTATAGCACAACATCGGGGTTCACGCTCTACAAAATCGACCCAACTCGCACCCCGGCTCAATGCCTCTATGCCAAGAGCCCCGCTGCCCGAGAATAAATCAAGAACCAGCGACCAGTCCCCGGTGATAGAATCCAGAATGGAAAATATCGCTCCCCTTACTAAATCAGTGGCGGGACGGGTTACAGTTCCCCTAGCTACCCTGAGTTGATGTCCCTTCGCTTTTCCGGCAATAACTCGCATTCGTTATTAAATATACTTGCTGGGTTGTTAAAGTGACATTAGCCAGCGACTGACCCCATATTATACCAGAGTGAATGTTCCGTCAAGTAATACGCAGCGTTTGGCCGGTGTTCCCAGCCTGGAGTCAGCATAAAGACAAGGCAAAAAGAGGTTGGATAGTATTATTACCCCCGATATCATGTGAAAATTTACGAGTATGATATATAATAGTTTTATAAAACTACATGCCACTACGAATATGGCAGGTGCGAAAATACAGGTGAATAGAACGAGGGGTTTTGTTAATCAAAACAGGTTTAAGTCAGGCCGGGCGATAAAACGGCTCAAGCAGGTCACAGATAAGCATAATGTAAAGAGACAGACAAAAAAATCACGGGCGGCGGGTGACATTTCGCCTGGCTCTCAGGCCGGTAATCAGACGGGTTATGCCTAGCTTGACACTCTGAAACGGGCAATGCTAGACTTACATTACCCCTTATGGAACCCGTTTTTTAGCTTTGTCTGGGAGTGTCTATATGTTGACGAAAAAAGTTGGTATTCTCTACCATCCAATGATTGATGCGGCGGCTGCGCTGGCTGGAGAGGTGGAGCAGTTTCTGGCTGACCGTGGTATTTCCGTCTGGCTGTGTTCGGCGTGGGAAGTCGAGTTAGCCAAGTCAAAGTTGGATGGTACGGGACTGATACTTACCGTCGGCGGCGATGGCACTATTCTAAGGGCAGCCCATGTGGCGGTATCCGGTCAGATTCCTATCACCGGGATAAACCTGGGTAAACTCGGCTTTATGACGGAACTCGGTGCTGACGAAGCGAAGGATGTGCTGCCCGCCCTGATAGCCGGCGAAGGCTGGATTGATGAGCGGGCTATGCTTGAGGTGGAGCTATCCCTGTCTGGGCAGGAAAGCGGACTACCCCTTAAATTTTACGCGCTAAATGATGTCGTGGTGTCTCGAGGTCAGGTAGCGCGGGTGCTCTATATAGAGACCGGCGTCAGTGATGAACCGCTGACCACATATAAAGCTGATGGGGTGATTGTAGCCAGCGCTACAGGCAGCACCGGTTATTCGCTGGCGGCTGGTGGCCCCATACTTCATCCCCGGGCTAAAGAAATTTTACTGTTGCCCATAATACCGCATCTCAGTCTGCCTTACTGTCTGGCACTACCCGCGACGGCGGTGGTGAGTCTAAAGGTTACCAGTGCTCATCAGGCGGAACTGAGTATAGACGGACATGTGAACTTTTCACTGGACAGCGGGAGCGTTATCACGGTGAGGCAGAGTTCGGCTATGACCCGTTTCCTGCGATTTTATCCGAACTCCTTCTACAGTAATCTTGAACTACGGTTAAAAGGGAAGCAATAAAATGTTTACGGTAGAGAAGGCTAAAATTAAGAATGTAGTCCAGATGCACCATCTCATTAACTACTTTGCTGACAGGGATGAGATGCTGCCCCGGCCGTTAAGTGAGCTTTACGAAAATATAAGGGACTATTATGTGGTCATGGATGGAGAGCAACTTATTGCCTGTGCTGCTTTGCATGTTGCCTGGTCGGACCTGGCCGAGATAAAGTCGCTGGCGGTTAGCGAGGCAAGTCAAGCCCATGGCATGGGCACCAATCTGGTGGAATCCTGCCTTAAGGAGGCCAGAGAGCTGGGTATTGATACCGTATTTTGTCTTACCTATAAACCCGTTTTCTTTGGCAAGCTCGGCTTCGAGGAAGTGGACAAGATGGAGCTGCCGCGCAAAGTGTGGACGGAGTGTTACCGCTGCCCCAAGTTCCCTGACTGTGGCGAGGTAGCGCTTGTCTGCAAACTGGGTGTGGAATAGACATATGCGGGTGGAAGAAACGCTGTTTAGCGAGCAGAAGTTTGTCGGGCGGGCAGTCCGGCTGCGGGTGGATACAGTGCAGATGCCCGGCGGCCGCCAGACCACGCGTGAGATTGTCGAGCATGACGATTGTGTAGCGGTAGTGCCTGTTGATAGTAATGGCGATATTATCCTGGTAAGGCAGTATCGCAAGCCTGTGGAGAAGGCGCTGCTGGAGATACCTGCCGGTGGGATTGAGCCGGGTGAAGACCCGGTAGCTACCGTCCGCCGTGAGCTGGGGGAGGAAATCGGTTACGTTCCCGGCAAGATAGAAAGCCTGGGCGGTTTTTACTCTACCCCCGGTTATTGCACCGAGTATCTGTATCTCTATCAGGCTACCGACCTGGTTCCGGGTCAGCTGTATGCCGAGGACACAGCGGGTATTGAGCTGGTTCGGATAAAGCCCGGTGATATAAAGTCTCTAATCATCTCCGGCGAGATTTGTGATGCCAAGAGTATTGCCGGTTTGCTTACGTTCCTTGCCTTTGAACGGGAAGACCTGTAGCTAACCTAGTGCATCCGATAGCTTCCGGCCGCCGAGAAGATGCAGGTGCAGATGAGATACTACCTGCCCTCCCTCCTCACCGCAGTTAAATACCAGCCGATAACCCTTTTCCGATATGCCTGCCTCTACCGCTAGTTTACTGGCTATGCTGATAATATGACCTATAAGAGGCATATCAGTCTCCGGCAGGTTGTTGAGCGAGGTAATGTGCTTTCGGGGTATTATCAGTATATGTGTTGGTGCTGCGGGACTGATGTCACGGAAGGCAACTATCGTTTCGTCCTGGTAGACGATGTCACCGGGTATGTTACCGGCTGCGATTTCACAGAAGACGCACTCCATCTTGCTTTATCTTGACCTCCAGCGGTAAATATTCTGGCGTTATATCTTTTTAAGTCTTTCAATCACGGCATCGGCCACTTCCGATGTGCCGGCGGCATCCGTGCCGTCTGGCTTGAGGTCGTAGGTAACAAATTTTCCCTCAGCGATGACACCGGCAATAGCCTGTTCCAGCCTGTCGGCGTTTTCTATCTCGCCCAAGTAGCGAAGCATCATAACACCTGAGAGCATCATGGCCATGGGGTTTACCTTGTTCTGTCCGGTATACTTGGGGGCACTGCCGTGCGTCGGCTCAAAGACGGCCAGTTCATCACCCAGGTTGGCGCCCGGGGCCAGACCCAGCCCGCCTACTATGCCGGCACAGAGGTCGGAAAGTATGTCTCCGTACAGGTTGGGCGCCACTATAACGTCAAACTGCTGCGGCTTTCTTACCAGCTGCATGGTCATATTATCAACGATTCTATCCTCAAATTCCATATCATCATATTCCGGGGCAACCTGCCGTGCAATCTCTAAAAATAACCCGTCGGAGAACTTCATGATGTTGGCTTTGTGTACCGCGGTAACTTTACGCCGGTGATGGGTGCGGGCGTATTCAAAGGCAAACCTGATAATCCGGCGGCTCGCTGTTGCCGAAATCACCTTTATACTGAAGCCCGAGTCCTCTCTGACGCCATGATTATTGGTCTCCTTGAGCAACTCTATCAGCATTTCCGCTTCGGGTGTGCCCTTCTCAAACTCAATCCCCGCATAGAGGTCTTCCGTGTTTTCCCGGACAATGACAATATCGACATTATCGTAGGGTGAGGGCGCTCCCGGATAGGTCTTGCACGGGCGAAGACAGACATAGAGGTCAAGTGCTTTACGCAGGGCGACGTTTACACTTCGGAAACCGGAGCCAACCGGTGTGGTAACCGGCCCTTTGAGAGCGACTTTATTTCTTCTAATTGATTCGAGGACATATTCCGGCAGGGGTGTGCCGTATTGGTGCTGCACGTCGGCACCGGCATAGACCTCCTCCCAGTTAAAGGCGGTGCCCGTTGCTTCCAGGACACGCCTTGTTGCCTCGGTAACTTCAGGGCCTATCCCGTCCCCGGGTATAAGGGTTACATCATAAGCCATTTTCTACCTCTAAATTGTCATGAGCGGTTAGCTGTTAAAACCGCCGTATTTCTGTATATAAGGGATAAGACCGCCCTCGTTAAGAATGTCAAGCATTACCGCGGGTATTTTACCGGAGGCCATCTCGTTACCATTGGTTATATCTCTAATTATACTGGAAGACAGGTCTATTTCAAGCTCGTCACCGTCATTGATAAGAGCGGTGTCACATATTAAGATGGGAAGCCCCAGGTTAATAGCGTTTCTGAAAAATATTCTGGCTACCGATTTGGCCAGTATGGCACTGACGCCGGCCATTTTTATTACCAGTGGCGCATGCTCGCGGCTGGAGCCTAACCCGAAGTTGCTGCCGGCAACGATGAAATCACCCGGCTTCACTCTGGAGGCAAAGCCGGGGTCGGCGTCTTCCAGGACATGCTTGGCCAGTTCCGGCAGGTTGCTTCTGAGGTGGGCTAGGCGGCCGGGGGTGATGTGGTCGGTGGAAATGCTATCGCCGAATTTGAAAACCTTACCTTTAAGCAACTACACTACCTCCCTCGGGTCGGTAATTTCGCCGGTAATCGCGCTCGCCGCTGCCGTAGCCGGGCTGCTCAGATAGATAAAGGCTTCCGGGTTGCCCATACGCCCCTTGAAATTACGGTTGGCGGTAGATAAACAGGCTTCACCGTCACCCAATACTCCCTGGTGAAGACCCAAACAGGCGCCACAACCCGGTGGCAGAATAGAGGCTCCGGCGCTAATCAAGGTCTGGATATAACCCGCCTCCATAGCGTCAAGTAAGACTCGGCGTGAGGCCGGGGCAACTATGAGCCTGGTTTCGCGGTGGCATTTGCTGCCTTTTAGAATACCGGCGGCGACAGCCAAATCTTCCAGACGTCCATTAGTGCAGGTGCCGATGAACACCTCCTGGATTTTTATGCCCATAAGCTCTCTAGCCAGGGCTACGTTGTCCACGGTATGGGGCATGGACACGGTGGGTTCCAGTTTGGCGACGTCTATTTCCATCACTTGCTCGTAGGTGGCGCCGTTGTCGGGAACCAGCGGCCGGTAGTGTTCGCCGCGTCCCTGTGATTTCAGGTAGTCCTCGGTAATTTCATCGGCAGGGAAAAGCCCGACTTTAGCGCCGGCTTCCACCGACATGTTGGCTATGGTCAGGCGCTCCGACATGGACATGTCAGCTACCGTACCTCCGCTGAACTCCAGTGCTTTGTAGGTAGCGCCGTCAGCCCCTAATAGTCCGATGATATGTAGAATCAGGTCTTTGGCAAAGACACCTCGGGCAAAACGGCCGGATATTGCCATCCTGATGCTTTCCGGTACCCGAAACCAGGTCTTACCCAGGCCAAAGGCTATGGCTATATCGGTCGAGCCCATGCCGGTAGCAAAAGACCCCAGCCCGCCGGCAGTTACGGTGTGAGAGTCGGCACCGACGATTATATCACCGGGTTTGGCCATAGACTCGGCTACGAGCTGGTGGCAAACACCGTCCCCGACACAGGTTATGCGGCAGTTAGCCTCCCGGGCGAAATCGCGCAGAAATTTATGGTCGTTGGATAGCTGTAAGTTGGGACTGGGAGCAGCGTGGTCCAAAAATAATACCGTAGTCTCCGGGCTCGCCAGCCGGCCGAAGTTGCTCGACTGGAATTGTCTTACCGTAAGCGGGCCGGTAGTGTCCTGCACGAAGGCTATATCAACCGGAGCAATAACAATATCGCCCGCGCGTACTTCAACCTCGCACTTCTGGCCCAGTATATTTTCGGCTAAAGTTTTGCTCATAGCGATTATTACTCACTGACTGGTATAATAGGGCTTGGCCGTGCATATCTACTGGCTGCTTTTAAATACGTGCTGCGGGTATAATTCAGCGGGGCGATTAATAGTTCATAATAACATATACCATATGTGGCGGGCAAGTGAGACGAGTATCTATCAGTAGTAGTTATCCTGCGGTATATAATCAACACGCCAGTATTATTTTCTAAGCAGAGTGAGGGTGTTAAAATAGGGGGATAACTTGCCAGTAATCCAGCAATTTAAAGAACAGAGGATTAATTGGTCAAAGAAGCTATAACTACTGCTGTTACCCGGTGCGGTAATACCGAGCTCAGATGGGGAGAGCGCACTTACGTGATGGGGATTTGTAATCTCAGTCCGGACTCGTTCTCGGGAGACGGGCTGGGTTATGATGTCGAGGCAGTTCTTAGTCTGGCGAGGCGCTTTGTCGCTGAGGGAGCGGATATAATAGATATTGGTGGCGAGTCTACTCGTCCGGGAATGGAGCCGCATTCCATTCATGATGTTGACGAGGAACTGCGGCTGGTGCTACCAGCTATAGAAAGACTAAGCAAAGAGCTTACAGTGCCGGTCAGTATTGATACCTACAAGTCCGCGGTGGCGAAGTGTGCTGTTGAGGCCGGTGCGGCTATGATTAATGATGTCTGGGGTTTTCAGCGGGATCCGGAACTGGCCAAAGTCGTGGCTAAGGCGGGCGTGCCTGTTATATTGATGAGTAATCAGCGAGATACTCCCTGCAGTGATATAATGTCTGAGGTTATTTCCAGTTTGAAAAACAGTATAAGCGTGGCCATGGCTGCGGGTATTGCCCCGGACAATATAATCATTGAC
>Ga0075115_10001601_pt1 | contig 10960 bp, 11 predicted proteins | sample AntAceMetag02UKH_FD_69785 | JGI IMG/M metagenome (GOLD analysis project Ga0075115, IMG submission 69785) | Saline lake microbial communities from Ace Lake, Antarctica - Antarctic Ace Lake Metagenome 02UKH | ecosystem: Environmental > Aquatic > Non-marine Saline and Alkaline > Saline | place... | reverse complement strand
CCTTTTGTCTACCGTCTGGCCCGGGAGCACAACCTGAAGGGCTGGGTGCGCAATACTTCGGGCAGCGTGGAGATTGAGGTAGAGGGGACTGGAGAGAGTATTGACAGCTTTCTGCTTGACCTGGAAGTGAAGGCGCCGATTGTATCACGCATTGAACGGCTTAGCGCCACTTTCCATCCACCGCAGGGCTATCAAACTTTTGAGATTGGCGAAAGCAAGAGCCAGGAAGGTAGATATCAACTCGTATCCCCGGATATTGCTACCTGCGATGACTGCCTGCGGGAGATTCTAGACCCCGCCGACCGCAGGTTCGGTTACCCTTTTACCAACTGTACCAATTGCGGTCCCCGCTTTACTATTATAAAAGATATTCCCTACGACCGCCCCCTGACTACCATGGGCAAATTCCGGATGTGCCTGCAGTGCCGGCAGGAGTATGATGACCCGGCAGACCGCCGTTTCCACGCCCAGCCGAATGCCTGCCCTCGGTGCGGCCCCAGCCTGGAGCTTACCGATGATAATGGCTATATTGTGGATAAGGTTGATCCCGTCAAGACAGCCGGTAATTTATTGCGGTCGGGCAAAATACTGGCGCTCCGGGGACTGGGTGGTTTTCAGCTGGCGTGTGATGCCACCAGTGAAGAAGCAGTAAGTTTATTAAGGAAAAGGAAAAGACGTCCCGCCAAACCGCTCGCGGTTATGGTGAGTAATATCGAGACTGCGGAAAAACACTGTCACGTTTCTCCCGAGGAGGGAAGACTCCTTCAGTCTGCGGCATGTCCGATAGTCTTGCTAAGATGGGAACACAGCTTTTCTGATATATCCAGAGCGGTAGCCCCGAGTTTAAGTTACCTCGGCGTTATGCTGCCATATACCCCTCTGCATCACCTGCTGCTGAGGGAGGTTGGCGGGCCGCTGGTCATGACCAGCGGTAACCTGAGCGAGGAGCCTATCGCTAAAGATAACGACGAGGCTCTAAGGAGACTGGGCGGTATAGCCGATTATTTCCTGCTGCATGATAGAGATATCCATGTGCGCTATGATGATAGCGTCTGCATGGTGACGGACGGTACGCCTCAGGTACTGAGGCGGGCCAGGGGCTATGCCCCATACCCCGTTGCTCTTCCCTTCCGGTCAAGGCAGGTTCTCGCCTGCGGGGCGGAGCTAAAGAATACCTTTTGCCTGGCCAGGGACGAGCACGCCTTCCTGAGCCAGCACATAGGCGATATGGATAACGAGGAGACCCTGGAGCACTTTGAAAATACAGTGGCGCTTTATACCGCGCTATTCAGGCTCCAGCCGGAACTGGTAGCCTGTGACATGCATCCGGATTACCTGTCCACGAAATACGCCGTTAACTACGGCAGAAGTCAGGATATAAGGGTGGTCCCCGTACAGCACCACCATGCTCACATTGTAAGCTGCATGGTGGATAATGAGATAGATAGCCCTGTTATCGGTGTTGCCTTTGACGGTACCGGCTATGGTAGCGATGGTACCATCTGGGGCGGTGAGTTTCTGATTGCCGATTATCACGGTTTTAAGCGGGCGGGTCATCTGGAATGTGTCCCGTTACCCGGGGGTGAAGCCGCTATCAAGAAGCCCTACCGTATGGCTCTAAGCTACCTGTATACCCTGCTGGGACATGATTATTCTCTGGAGGGTTTACCTCTAAGCAATATCAATGCTACAGAGCTTGACATAATTAAAAAGCAATTAAGGAGGGGAATAAACTCGCCATTAACCTCCAGCGCCGGACGTCTTTTTGACGGTGTCTCGGCTCTCGCCGGTGTCAGAGCGGAAATTGCCTACGAAGCACAGGCAGCAGTTGAGATGGAGATGCTCGCTACGGATAAACTGGGTGAGCCCGCCCCGAATACTTATCCTTTTAACATTATTGAGCATGAGGGAAGTCATATCGTAAAGCTGGGAGAGCTATTCGCGGCGGTAGCGGATGATATCAGGAATAAGACATCCGTTGACATAATATCTTTCAGGTTCCACAGTACCGTAGCGCGTATTATATGTGATATGTGTCAATTTATTGCTAAAGATAGTAAAATAACTGAAGTAGCGCTCAGCGGCGGCGTGTTTCAAAACAGGCTGCTACAGAGTCTGGCTACGGCTGCTTTGCGCCGGGAAGGTTTTAGGGTGCTTATGCATCGTTCTGTGCCCTGTGGTGACGGCGGCATTTCCCTGGGGCAGGCGGTTATTGCCAGTTCTGCTGATATTTAATATTGGGGAGAAGGCTATGTGTCTGGCTATACCGGTGCTGATAAAAAGTATAGACGGTAAGGAAGCTGAGGTTGAGATGGGCGGCATAACCCGCCAGGTTAGCCTCTTCCTTACGCCGGAAGCAAGAGTTGGAGATTATGCGCTTGTACATACCGGCTATACCATTAACATACTGGAAGAGAAAGAGGCCAGGGAGACCCTGAGGCTTCTGGGAGAAATTGCAGCGCTGGATGAAAGGCAAGATTGAACTTTGTTGCTGGTTTTCGTGACCCGGAGCTGGCCGGGGGGTTAATTTCACGGATTCGTTCCATGTCAAAGACCCCTGTGCGTCTCATGGAGTTCTGCGGTGGCCATACGGTAACCGTTTTCAAGTATGGCCTGCGCCAGGTCTTACCCGGGACGGTGGAGATGGTTTCCGGGCCGGGGTGCCCGGTCTGCGTAACGGCCAATGCCGACCTGGATAAGGTTATATACCTGGCCGGGATACCGGGTGTAATTATTGCCACTTTTGGTGATTTGATTAGGGTACCGGGGAGCCGTTCAAGTTTACAGAAAGCTCAGGCTGAGGGGGCGGATATACGCATAGTCTATTCCACGACGGATGCCCTTAAAATAGCGGCGGGTAACCCGGCAAGGCCGGTGGTTTTCCTCGGCATTGGTTTTGAGACCACGGCACCAACAATCGCGGCTTCTATCCGCGAGGCTGAGGATAGAAAGATAAAGAACTACAGCGTTCTTTCCCTGCATAAGCTAAGCCCGCCGGTAATACGGGCTATACTGGCTTCGGGCGAGGTAAAGCTGCACGGTCTTATCTGTCCGGGGCATGTGTCAACTATAATCGGCTCGCATCCCTGGGAGTTTATCGCCCGCGACTATAACATCCCCTGCGTGATATCCGGGTTTGAGCCTGTGGATATTCTGCAATGTGTTGATATGCTGGTGGCGCAGGTAGAAAAAGACGAGTCAAAAGTGGAAATAGCCTACCGGCGGGGAGTGCGTGCCGAGGGTAACCAGGTGGCGCTCAAGCTGATGGATCAGGTATTTGAGCCCTGTCCGGCATACTGGCGCGGCATGGGGGAAATTGCAGGCAGCGGCTTAAAGCTGCGAAAAGCTTACGAGCGTTTTGATGCCGAGTGCATTTTTGATATTAAACCCGGTCCTGTTTATGAACCGGCCGGTTGCATTTGCGGTGATGTTCTGCGGGGGGTGAAAACGCCCCTGGACTGCCGTCTTTTTAGAATACAGTGTACTCCGGAGTCTCCGGTGGGGCCGTGCATGGTCTCTTCGGAAGGCACCTGTTCGGCTTATTATCTTTACGGAGAAGACAATATTGGAGAGTAGAATACTGCTCGCTCACGGCAGCGGCGGGGCCCTCGCTCAGGAGTTGGTAGCTGGGAGCTTCATCAAAGCTTTTAATAACCCCATACTGGCGAAAATGGATGACTCCGCCGTTATCAATCTGGGTTATAATGGCCGGCTCGCATTTACCACCGACAGCTATGTGGTTAACCCCATATTTTTTCGTAACGGCGATATCGGTAAGCTCGCTGTTTGCGGCACGGTGAATGACCTGGCTATGTCCGGCGCCAGGCCGCAATATTTATCTCTCGCGGTCATCATCGAGGAGGGCTTTCCCCGTAGTAACCTCGACCGGATTGTAGATTCCATACGGCTGGCAGCCGAAGAAGCTGAAGTAGAGATTGTTACCGGGGATACCAAGGTGGTACAGCGCGGCAGTGCGGATAAGCTCTTTATTAATACGGCTGGATTAGGTATCGTACCGGAGAATATAAGTATATCCGGTGGCAATGCCCGCCCCGGCGACCGGGTAATTTTAAGCGGGACTATAGGCGACCACGGCATCGCCATACTCAGCGAGCGGGAGGGAATCAGCTTCTCTACCGGCCTGGAGAGTGACTGCGCCCCGCTGGGCGGACTGGTAGCCGATATGCTTACGGCGAGCAGCAATATTCACTGCCTGCGTGACCCTACCCGCGGAGGGCTGGCTACCATATTAAATGAGATAGCCAGGCAGTCCGGTGTCAGTATTATAATTAACGAAGAGGCGGTACCGGTACGCGAGGAAGTGCTGGCTGCCTGCGAGATGCTGGGTTTTGACCCGCTATATATAGCCAACGAGGGCAAGCTCGTGGCTATAGTGGCGCCGGAAGATGCGGATAAGACTCTCGGGGCGATGAGAGAAAACAAGTACGGGGACAAGGCTGCTATCATCGGTGAGGTACGGGCAGAGCATCCGGGGCGGGTGGCAATGAAGACGGTGCTGGGGACTACCCGCATAGTCAACATGCTGGCCGGAGACCCGCTGCCCAGAATATGTTAGAATGCACGAAATGGCTATTACCGAGAATATTCTTAATATTGCGCTGGAGAAAGCGGAGGGTGCTGACGCCCGGCGGATTGTGAAGGTTAACCTGGTTATCGGCAAGCTGACCGGTGTTGTTGAGGAGTGTGTCGGTTTTTACTTTGATTTCATGAGCCGGGATACGATAGCGGAGAAGGCTGTTCTAAACATTACTATGGTACCGACCAGGGTAAAGTGCCGTGTGTGCGGTGCCGACTTCGCACTGGGAGAGTATGATTGGACATGTCCCGGTTGCGGGGGCAGTAGTATAGAAATTATATCCGGTAAAGAGTTGTTCGTAGAAAGTATAGAGGTAGAGTGACCATGGAAATAAAAGTACTCAGGAATATTCTGGGCGCCAACGAGCAACTGGCCAACAAAAATCGGGAGCTACTGGATAGTAACGGTGTTTTTACGGTGAACGTTATGTCCTCACCTGGTGCCGGTAAAACCAGTTTAATTTTGCAGACGATAAAGAGGCTCAAGGGGGAACTGCGCATCGGTGTGATTGAAGGCGATGTCAGCTCCAGCCTGGATGCCGAGGCGGTAGGTAAAGAAGGCGTGCCGGTCATTCAGATTAATACCGATGGTGGGTGCCATCTTGATGCCAATATGTTGCAAAATGCCCTGGCTAACATGCCTTTAGCTGATATTGATCTGCTCTTTATTGAAAACGTGGGTAATTTAATCTGTCCGGCGGATTTTGTTCTGGGTGAGCATAAAAAAGTTGTGGTGGCTAGTGTGCCGGAAGGGCATGATAAGCCGTATAAGTACCCCCGGATGTTCAATGAAGCGGATGCTGTCCTCATGAATAAAATAGACCTGCTGCCGTATCTGGATTTCAATCGGGAGGAATTTTACCGGGCAATAAAAGCGATAAAGGGCAGTGCCGAGATTATTGAGTTAGCCTGTACTACCGGTCAAGGTGTTGAAGACTGGCTTGACTGGCTTACGGCGCAGATGAAAAAATAGTAACGGCAATAGTACTCGGTTATAAGGCATTTTGTATTCCAAGAGGTACAAGACTTGAAATAGGGGAAAATAATGCAATTTTCAGGTAGGGTGGCTCTGGTAACGGGTAGCGGCCGCGGCATAGGCCGGTCTATTGCTCTGAAGCTGGCTGGGGCCGGGGCCGGGGTTATTGTTAACGATGTCGGTGACCCGGAGGCGGCGGAAAGCGTGGTAGAAGAAATCAAGGCTATGAATGGTGAGGGCACGGTGGTTATGGCCGATGTAAGCCTGTCTTCAGATGTGGCCGGACTGATGGAGACGGCGCTGGCTGCTTACGGTAAAATAGACATACTGGTGAATAATGCCGGCATCGCCCGCGACCAGCTTCTGGTGCGGATGTCTGATGAAGATTGGGACAGGGTTATACAGGTAAACCTGCGCAGTGTTTTTCTCTGTACCAGGGCCGTGATGCGCCCCATGATTAAGCAGCGGTGGGGTAGAATTGTCAGCATAACCAGTATTGCCGGTATCATGGGTAATCCGGGGCAGGCGAACTATGCCGCCGCCAAAGCCGGTATTATCGGTTTTACCCGTACTATTGCCAAGGAGGTGGCTTCGCGCGGTATTACCGCCAATGCCGTGGCGCCGGGACTTATTGATATCGGTATTACCCGCGAGCTGGCGGAGGGGCAGCGAGAGCAGCTCAAGAAACAGATTCCCACCGGTTATCTGGGTCTACCCGAAGACATAGCTGAGGCCGTTTTATTTCTGGCTGCCGAGGAAGCGAGGTATATAACGGGGCAGGTACTGTGCGTGGATGGCGGTATGACCATGTCCGGAATATAGCCGGCCGGGCACAGTGTGGGGTAGCGAGGGGTGGGGTGAGGTGAGGTAGTCTACCGTTTATGGCAGCAGGGCTTATTAGGAGAATGCAGCCGGTGGTGACCGGGTGTTAATGCCCTGATAACGAAAAAGGGGATAAGCGACTACTGTTTTTGTCAGCTCCATGCTATAATAGTAGCTTTGAGGGCAACTGATGGTAGGGAACAGGAGAAAAGCGAGAGCCTTGGCGCTAAAGGTGCTATACGAGGTGGAGACGGCAAAGCATAGCGTTGAGGCAGTAATCAGTCAGCGTCTGGTTGAAGATAAACTATCACCGGAGAATGCTGAATTTGCCGGATTTATTATCAGGGGGGTTGTACAAAACAAGGAAGCAATTGATATAGTGATACAGACCTTTGCTCCCGCTTGGCCGCTGGATCAAATCCCGGCGGTTGATACCAATATACTGAGGCTGGCCATATTTGAAATGTTGCATGATGATAAAGTTCCGGTTAAAGTAGCTATTAACGAGGCGGTGGAGATGGCTAAAACCTATGGCAGTGGTAGTTCGTCAAAATTTATTAACGGAGTTCTGGGTTCGGTTAGCACACTGGCTAACAGGTAACAAGATAATTAGATTAAGGGAGGCAAATAGTGGCAACCATTTATGAGCGTTTAAAAAGAATAGTTGTGGACCAGCTGGGAGTAGACGAAAAGGACGTAGTGCCCACAGCTAGCTTTGTCAATGATTTAGGCGCGGATTCGCTTGACCTGGTGGAGTTGATAATGTCAATGGAAGAGGAGTTCAGTAAATCTTCGGTGAAGGTCGAGATACCGGACGAGGATGCTGAAAAAATAGTAACCATGCAGGATGCTATAGACTACCTCAAAGAACTGGGTATCATGGACTAGCCAGCAAATGAACAGGGTATCGTGATTAAGGCAGTATTTTTCGATTGGTTCAATACACTTTCCCGTTTTGACCCGCCCCGGGTAGAGTTGTATCACCAGGCTTTTCAGCACTTCGGTATCGAGCTGGATTTCAAGCCTCTAATGCGTGGTATTCTCAAGGCTGACCGGTACTATTTTGCAGAGAACTCAAGGTTGCCGGCAAAGGAGAGGAGCGTTGCCGAGCAGCTAGAACTCTACTCCTGTTACCCGAAGGCGATACTGGATGAAGCCGGCATTGAGACGGCTCCGGACTTCCCGCTAAAGGTCTTAAAGCTGGCCATGGAGCGGCACCAAGAGTTGGACTTTGTACTTTTTGATGATGTGCTGGCAGTGCTGAACACGCTGAAGGAGCGCGGTCTTATCCTGGGTATACTTACCAATGCCAGCCAAGACATGAATGCTATTGCGCGCAAGCTTGGCCTGGAAAGCGTGGTAAACTTTATTATCACTTCGCAGGAAGCGGGTAGCGATAAGCCTCATCCGCAGATGTTCCTGATGGCGCTTAAGCGGGCGGGTGTTGCGGCTTCGGAGTCAGTGCACGTGGGTGACCAGTATGAAATTGATGTGGTGGGGGCGCGGGGGGCAGGCATAAAGCCGATACTTATAGACCGCTACGATATATCTGACGATGTCACCGATTGTCCCCACATCCGGGACCTGACTGAACTGGTCTCGTACCTCTAGCTTTACCAGTATGTATTCACACAGGTCTGGCTGGCCTAAGCCTCGAAACTACCTTCCAACGGGACGCTGATATACTGCTCCACAATTTTACGGAAGTGGAAGCCATAGACGGCGAGACTTATGGATAGAGGAAAAAAGCGTGGCCTTTTCATCAAGGTGGACACAAAGAGCCGCCAGAAGTAACGCCGGCCGTTTTCCCTGATACCCAGCAGCCAGATAGACTTGATGAGGGCTACCAAGTGGTAGAACTCTATCCGGTCGTGGCTTTTTGACGCGGGCCGGTATTCCTTCAGGAAAATCTTGACACGTTCATAGTAGTGCTTGGGTGAATAGATGGTGTTCAATATATGCCGGTAGCCGTTAATCAGTGCTTCATAGCCCATTTTAGGAATGAAATTAATAGAACAGTCCATATTATTCCCGGAAAAGACTTTTGACAGGCGGTTCTCTCTTTTCAGACGCTGGTAAAGCTGGGTGCCCGGCGGTGCGTTCAGCAGACCGACCATGGCGGTAACTATGCCGCTTTTTTGAATAAAGTTAATCTGGCTTTTGAAGATAGAGAGCGGGTCACTATCAAAACCAACAATAAAGCCTCCCTGTACTTCCAGACCCAGGTTCTGGATTTTCTTAACCGTGGCTACCATGTCAACGTTGATATTCTGGAGCTTATGACACTCGGTCAGGCTTGCTTCATTTGGTGTTTCAATGCCGATAAATACCCTGTTGAACCCGGCTTCCACCATGAGCCCGATTAACTCCTCATCTTCGGCCAGGTTTAACGATGCTTCGGTAGACAGCACAAAGGGGTGTTTTTTAGCACGCATCCAGTTGATTATGGCCGGCAGGGTCTCGGATTTAAGCTTTTTCTTATTGCCTATGAAATTGTCGTCAACGATAAATACTCCACTGCGCCAACCACGCTGGTAAATCGCATCCAGCTCGGCCAGTATCTGGTCTTTAGCCTTGGTGCGAGGCCTGTGCCCGTTGAGAATGATAATATCGCAAAATTCGCAGTTGAAGGGGCAGCCTCTTGAATACTGCAGGCTCATTGAAGAGTAGGGTTTCATGTTGATAAGCGACCACATGGGAACAGGGGTCTTACTCAAATCCGGCCGTTCGCCGGACTCGTATAGATGCCGGGCACATCCGTCATTCAGGTCAGCCAGGAAACGCGGTAGCGTAACCTCCGCTTCACCCAGGACAAAATGGTCAACACCGTTGAATTCTTCATATCCGGTGGTGAAAAGCGGGCCGCCGGCTACCGTTTTAATGCCAAGCCGGTTACAGCGAGCGATAACGTCTATTACTGACTCTCTCTGCACCACCATGGCACTGATGAACACATAGTCGGCCCATTTGAGTTCTTCATCACTAAGGGAGGTCACGTTCATGTCTACGAGCTTTTTATCCCAACCGGCGGGCAGCATACTGGCTATTGTTAACAGGCCGAGCGGTGGGAAGGCCGCCTTCTTGGAAATAATGTTCAAAGCATGCTTGAAGCTCCAGAAAGTATCGGGGTATTGCGGAGAAACCATTAGTATTTTCAAAAGATACTCCTAAACGTACAGTTATTATCAGGGAAATATTGCTGTCTATATTATACCAGTTTATGGATAATCAACCTAATCCTTCTGTTCTTTCTTTATATTTTTAGCGAGCGTCTTTGCCCTTTTCTTCTCCAGCTTGAGATGTGCCTCTTCTATGGTATCCTCCCTGGCGGGGGGTATTCCTCTCATGATATCCTCTTTCTCGCTCGCTATCTCATCTACAGGGGCGGTGGTGGGCAACCGTCTCTGCTTACGCCGTCGCATTTTATCAATAAGGTACATGCCGAGGTAACGCCCGAAATAGCCGATAAACCCGGCAACAAAAGCGAGCCCCACCCATTTCATGATATCCAGTATCTGGCTATCGGCCGGCATATCCATCTTATTTCAACTTCCTGTGCTGTTTAAGTCCGGTAATATTATAGAGCCCGTCCCGAATTTTACTATATAATGCTATCATACTCAATCTGTATTACAGCAAAAAAACAAAATGGCCAGGGAGATTTGGTCGGCTTAAGCGGCGGTAAGTCACTGGTTATGGCCGGTGCGAGGCGGTATAACTTGTCTTCAGTAAAGAACAGGGGCTAAAATCTGCCGTTTTCCTTAAACCAGTTGATGGCATCCACTATAGATTCTTTGCTGGAGCGGTGCGAGTAGCCGAGTTCGCGGCTCGCTTTATCATGGCTGGTGAGGGAGTTACTCGCCAGTACATATACCGCATAAGAGGTAAAGAGGGGTTGGGTACGGGTAAGACTGTAATATATGGGTGTGAGCGGTGCAATTATTCTGGCCAGTGAGGCCGGTACTTTGAAGGTCGGAGCCTTGACTCCGGTTAGCTCCTCCAGGACGGTAAGTAACCCGTGGACTGTTATCTGCTCGCCCGATAGTATATAGTTTTCGCCGGTGTGTCCCTTTTCCGAGGCAAGTATATGACCGTTTACCACGTCACGGACATCAACAAAATCATAGGCACCGTCAATATAGGCTTTCAGTCTTCTTTTTGCAAAATCTATCATCAACTGCCCCATCTCTGATGGCCGGCAGTCGTAAGGCCCGATGACACCCGTAGGGCATATAATGACGGCGTCAAGACCCCGTTTTACGCCTTCTATGACCTCCAGTGTGGATTGTGCCTTGGACCTGGCGTACTCTCCCATCGTCCTTTTAGGGTCAAAGGGGAATGTTTCGTCAATTACTGTGCCGTGGGGCGGTTCGGCGATGGCATGAATAGAGCTCGTGTAGACCAGGCGCCGTACGCTGCTCTTCAGGCAAGCCTCCACAACGTTCCGTGTCCCCATTACGTTTACTTCGTGCAGCAGACGGCTTTTCCTGCTGAGAATGGTTATCGTGGCTGCCAGGTGGTAGACAATATCGCTGCCGCGGAAGGCGTGCACCAGGGAATCAAGAC
>Ga0075115_10001600_pt1 | contig 10960 bp, 12 predicted proteins | sample AntAceMetag02UKH_FD_69785 | JGI IMG/M metagenome (GOLD analysis project Ga0075115, IMG submission 69785) | Saline lake microbial communities from Ace Lake, Antarctica - Antarctic Ace Lake Metagenome 02UKH | ecosystem: Environmental > Aquatic > Non-marine Saline and Alkaline > Saline | place... | reverse complement strand
CCAGTTGCTGGTACTTAAATGTGGTGCCTTCCTGCATCCTGTTTATTTTTTTCTCTACTTTCTTCGTAACGTTCATTGGTTAAAATTATATACATAGAGTCGTTACAAAGATAAGGAAAAATATTGTTTTGTCAAGTATTTTGCGCAGAATACTTGACATATTAATTAATGAAATGTTGAAAGAGTTCAAGGTTGAAGAAGAAGAGTTCAAGGTTCAAAGTTGCACGGAGTTCTTTGCTCTAAGCTCTATCCATACTCTTTACTTTCTACCTTGTTCAGTAAATGCCATCGGCATATATCGAGTCCCTCCCTAACTTGAGGTGCCAAATTGACTCCTCAAGTTATCAAGTTCTTCTTTTGTCAATTCAAACATAAAGTCTTCGGGGAAACGTTCAGTATTTCTTTACTTTTCTTTTAAGAGCTTTCATTTTCTAAACATTCGGGTTTAGCTAAACAGTTTGCCCTTCGACAGGCTCAGGGAACACTCGCAAAATCCTTTTTCACTTTAAAGTATATGTTTTTTGCTTCAGTCAAGTTGCTTTTGTTGCTCCCGCAATCTGCGCCAAGTGGGTCCCGGTCTCCGCCCGCCTTCTCCGCCAGCTGGCGGATATGGCGGACAAGGATGTAAATGCCGGGAAGAAGAGAAGAGCGGAGGGTGAAACGATTTTTGACATTTGTTTTGATTTATTGGTATGAATACAATTATTTCAACAGTTCCGGATAATTATCCCAAAGCCAATTAATAACCGTAGTTTTAAGTTCTTTTGTAAACTTAATTAATTCATCAGCTTCTAAGTGTGTTGATCCACCGCTATAATCATATTCCACCTTATTCCTTTTTATCCTGCAAGCATCCAGGTAGTTTATGTCCTTTTCTTTATCCTTACCAAGTATCAGAGGTAAAGCCTTTATGGTACGATAGTGAGCAAGTGTCCTCTCTGGTCTATAGCCCTTTGCATAAATAAGAATTGTAAATAATTTTAGTGCAGCATTGTATGCTATTCCAAATCTCCAGTCTGCAGAAACCTTCCGGAAATTGGCATCCTTTATATCGCGTTTAACGATCTCCAGCAAATTTCCGATTTCCTGAGGACTCGTTTGGTGCTTACGAATCCATTTGTTATCCAACCAATTCTGTAAACTCATTTTCTGAGCCGATAATCATTAATTTAGGTGAATTAATAATACGGGTTACAAAATGTTCTCCCTTTTGTTTTCTGGTGATAAATTCGTTCAGTGTCATAACATGTGGGTTGATTTCCCGGCCAAGGATATTAGCAGGTTCTTTTAATACATTGCTTAATGCCCGCAGTCCCACATTGCCAATAACAAACAGGTCAACATCGCTTTTATCTGTTTCATTTCCCTGGGCAATGGATCCAAAAACAAACACAATTTTAATGTTTGCCAAATTCAATGCCTGTTGTAAAACCATTGTTAATCCAGATGTCTTAATGACCATTTGGTGTATTTCATGATATAATGGATGTTTGGTGTTTGCAGTAAAATAGGTTCTATTTCCGTCCCTGCGTTTTACAATCAATCCCAAATCTTCAAGGTTATGTGTCTCTTTCCTGATAGTTTCAATGGCAAGACCAGCTCTGCGTTGAATCTCACGCAAATGCAATTTCCGGTGATCAATTCCGAAAAGAATAGTAAAAATAGCCGCCCTGGCTTTAGAGGTTAATATTTTCTCAAGTGTGTTCATGATTGTTTTGTCTGCAATATACAGACAATTGTCTGATAATAGCAGACAAAATTAATTATATTTTATTTTTTTTGAAGAATCGTGAATCGTGACTTCCCGGTACCCATTACCTTTCTTCATCATTCCGGTTGTGTTGTTACAATTTCTACTTTTCACTTAAGAGTTGTCATTTTCTAAACATTCGGGTTTAGCTAAACAGTTTGCCCTTCGACAGGCTCAGGGAACACTCGCAAAATCCGTCTCATTTTATAACAAAATAGCCACCTGTTTTTTTACTTCCGCGTCGTTCAATAAGTCCTTTTTTCAATAAAACCCGAATATGTTTATCTACAGTACTAAAAGGCATTTTTAATTGTTTAGATATCTCCGTTGCATTAATTCCTGTCTGTTTTTTAATTAGTTGATATACTGTAGCCTGACCAATATTTAATTCGCCATTTAATTCGCCATTTAATTCGCCATTTAATTCGCCATTTTCTACAACCTCTGAAGTGGTTTTTTGATGAGTATAAGTCAAAGTTACCAGAAAGCCGTCTCCGGTTTCTTCATAATCGAAGTTCATTGTAGGATACTCACTAATAGCTTCCCTTACTCTAATATACCCACTTCCATATTTCTCAATATCTTTCGTAAGATAAAAAGATTCAGCAATTAATTTATTGCGGGTTCTCGATTGATAATGATTTGTTTTTAGCTCCTCTACCGTAATACCACCAAATAATTTTCCGGGATTAAAAATGGAAATCGAATTATCAAAAATTTTGATTTGAATATCGGTAGGATTAGTATAATCACGATGTACAATAGCGTTTAATACCAGTTCCCGTAATGCATGCAGTGGATATTCAAAAATCTCATTTCGCTGAATAGCCCCTGTAAATTCAAAAGCTACTTTTATTTGTCCAATAATATACCGCATTGTATCTTCCACAATATCAAATAAATTACCCCGGAACATTTTATCATCTATAATATAAGATGGTGTCTTAAATCTTCCCACATGTACATTGAAAAATAATTCCTCTTTTGAGAAAAGAATCATTGCTGCATTTGTGGGTTTATTATTAATAACTAATCTGAGTTTGGTTAAACATTCCAATGGCTTTCCGCTTAACCTGAACCTTCCACTATTATTCACTTTTTTTATAAATAACTGTACCTTCTCAAAATCCAGACTATCTTTATCGGCTCCTTTATACTCATAACTGTCCCAGGATGTTTGAAGAGAAAAATGATATAAATTATTTATCTCATCCAATGATAACAAATGATTTGAGTTGTTTTTACGGATAAAATATCTCCCTCTCGCCGAAACAGGCTTAATTGGAAACTCCTGAACAGATAAAATAACAATAGTTTTTTTGTCGATAGTTATAGTTTGAGCATCCGGAATAATAGAGGGTTCTGTTTTTTGTTTAACTTCATTTATCCAACTTTTTACAGACTCATTGTTTAAGGAAACACCTTTAATGCCCCTGTCAGAAATACCAATTAATACTCTGCCACCTTTTGTATTAGCAAATGCACTCAAGCTAATAATAGTTTCATTGTTAAAGTTTGATTTAAACTCAAGTGTTTCGTTTTCTCCTTGATTAATGATATGTAAGATATCTGGCTTATTCATGTATTAATGGCTGCAAATGTAACGCGGATAATGCGGATTGGGCGGATGAATACGAAGTTTGAATTATAAGTTCAAGGTTTGTCGCCCCGTCGCTTAGTTGCCCCTTGTCTTGTCGCTTGCTCCTCACTTACCTACTTAACTTTTACTTTTTATCAATAATTTTCCAGTATCCATCTTTACTCCCTCCAATTCTAATTATTTTATTTTCTGTTTTTAATTTTTCCATATCACGTTTTATTGTTTTTAAATCTACATTAAATTCACTTGCAAGAGTCGGCTGCGTTATTCCTGGGTTTTCTTTTATTAAACCAATGATCAATTTTAATCTTTTTTCTTTAGAGACATCTTTGGGGACATCTTTGGGGACATCAGTATTTAATTTGACGACAATTCTTAAAAAATCATGTAAGTCGTGAATTATATAATGTAATACTTAAGGTGCCAGATTGGTGCCTCCGATTTTCCAGCTCTTCTTTTGTTAGTTCAATCATAAAGTATTCGGGGAAATGTTCGGTATTTCTTTATTTTTCTTTTAAGAGCTTTCATTTCTATTAATTATTGGAAAATAAGTATATGTGTTGATTAAGTCCTGCGCACGGGCCATTGTTTCGTTCGCCCCCCTGGCGAACGACCAACTTTTTTTCTTGGATAAAAAAAGTAGGCAAAAAAATCATCGGCAAACATCCTCGACTACCCACTAATGGCTTGATTGCTACAACAAAAGAAAGCTTTGGTTTGTTTGCTTTGTATTGTTGTGGACTCAGAACATTCAAGTTTATACATATCTAATCGTTTCAAGCAGCTTTTGTTGCTACCGCAATCTGCGCCAAGTGGGTCCCAGTCTGCGGATGCAAATGCCGGGAAGAAGAGAAGAGCAAAGGGCTGAGTGCAGAGTGCAGAGTGCAGAGTTTTAAGGCTTATCGTCTTCTCGTTCTGTCGTTCTATCGTTCTATCGTTCCATCGTCCCCTCGTTCTATCGTTTTGTCATTTCTCGATTATTTCCCAATGACCGCCCTTTGCCGGGCCGATGCGTTTAATTTTTCCATCCCTTTTCAAAATGCTAATGTTTTTTTCAACACCTCGTCTTGATAAACCTGTTTTAATTGCCAATTCTTTCTGTATTATATTCGGGTTAGTTTTTATTAAGAAAAATATTTTCTCCACACTTTTCTCCACACTTTTCTCCACACTTTTATTTAACGCTTTATCCTGATCAAAACCATTATCTTCAATAAGCCCTTTAAAAAATGTTATTTGCATACCACCAGCGAATTCTTCTATTATCGGCTCTTGCATCCCTGCATTTTTCATTTCCTCTGTCATCAAAAGGATTCCCCTGCCCCATGCTTCTATATATCCAATCCGGAAAAATATATTGGCCATAAGTACATTTCTTCTTTTGGAGGGGTGTTTCTGTTTCAACATTTCTACATTCAATATGTTCGTTTTCAGTTCTCAAATTAATACAGCTATTTTTGGTTTAAAAATGTTCTTATTTCTTTTGTGTAGTTTTCATGTTTTCATTTTGTCTAAGGGCTTTCATTTCTTTTGAACGATCAAAAGAAACGAAACAAACCTGCCGCCGTCCCAAGAGGCTATGGCAGACGAAGAAAAAATCGCCGGCTAACATCCTCGACTACCCGGTGAAGAGAGACGAGGAGATGGGGAGAAGGGGCGACTGGGAGATGAAGAGAAGAGGTGAAAAGGAGAAGAGTGAAGGACACTTTGTTAATTTATCATTCATCATTCATGTTTTTATTTTGTATTATTTCCCAATGTCCGGCTTTTGAACTACCTAAACGCTGTAGAATACCTTTTCCTTTTAATTTGGCAATATTTTCTTTTATTTTCCGCTGTGAAATACCTATTTCATCAGCTAACTTTTTTGTGGTTATATAATTATTTTGCTTAATGAAACCAATAATTTGCATTTGATTATCGGTGACCTTATCAGTGACCTTATCGGTGACCTTATTGGTGACATTCGTTTCTATTGTCACCCAAAAAGCATCTGTAAAATTAAAATGAATATTATTATTATTTGCTTTGCAAGCGTCTCGTACACGTTTAATGCCGGTTCCTGCTTTTTCCATAAAATCAGTTCTTGCCAGCAAGTCGGCCAGCAGACGGTTTCTTGCTTCACTTCTTTGGCAAAGATTTTATCAAACGATTCTTTAAATTCTATATATTGCCCTTCGCCTAATTGAAGTACATCGTCTAAATTCTGTTTGCTGAATAAACTATTCATGTTATATATATGCTGCTATTTACTCTATTTGCTTCATTTTCCTTCTGTTTGAACAGTCAAGGATTCCTTGATTGTTGAAGATGTTACGGGATATCCGCCTTCGTTACCACTACGGCGGACGAAGTGAAGCAATCTTTCATGGCTTTTCGCAAAGTCCATGATAGTATATTGCTTTGGCATTCCGGTTGTTTTTGGGAGATTGCTTCCCTTCGACTTTGCTCAGGACAACGCGTCGCTGCGCTCCTCGCAAAATCCTTTTTCACTATATATGTGTTTCACTCCTTACTCCCTACTCCCTACTTCTTCACTTACCTCTCATCTCTCTCTTCGCACTCTGCCCCCTGGCAAGAGAATTTTTTCCTCCATTAATAATATCTTTTGCAATTATTTGACATGCTTTTTGCATATAATCATATTCCGGTTCTTTTATCCAGTTAATTTTGGTAAATCTTCGCGTATCAAATTTATAAAGCAATTGTGAAACTTCAATTTCATTCACCCATGTATCTTTTTCCCGGGCGTAGTTTACAATCGTTTCCCAGGTAAAATGATATTTCATAGAAAGGAAAATCAAATCAGCAACATCTTTTGCTTCATCACGAGACAAGGCACATATTTTATTACTCAATATATTTTCCCATGAGTCAATTCTATGAAAGAAATTTGCAGATTGTATTTCTCCTGTATGAAATAATACATCATTTACAAATTCAATTTTTAAACGATGTTCTTTGTAATGAATAAAAATCCGTGCAAAGTCTTCGCTTAATAAAGCTATTTCAATCCCGGGGAAATGTTTCTTTAATTGAGAAATGATTATATCGGTTAATTGTTTAAAATCGTTGTTCCTGTTTACAAAAAGGTCTAAATCATCGGAATACCTGTGTTTAAGATAATGCCTTCCGAGAGCAGTACCTCCTGTCAGATAAAATGTATTATCAACCTTCATAATAAGTTTGAGAACCAAATCCTGAAAAGAATATAGATTATTGATATAATAATTTTCTGACATAATAATATTTATGAGATAACGATTTCGGAAAGAGGGTTTTAATAACCTCATCAGACAAAGCCTCTTTCAACAATCCGGGTGTCAGTATTTTTTTAATTTCGTACCACCTGCGGGATTTTAAAACCCTGCTTAACAGGTTTTTCCGTGTAAAACCATTGCATTCCCCCAATTCAATAATTGCAATAATATCTTCGTCCGAAATCTGATACTCCCAGTATAAACTTTTAAAGAATTTTATTGTTTCCTTGTTACTCATTTTTTGCTCTTTAATTAATTACGTTGTAAAGATAGTGAAAAGCACGAAGGAACGAAAGAACGATTCCACAGATTTACACAAATTGTTTTTCACAGATTGGCATAGATTATCTTTATAAATTTTCATTTTCGTGTTAATTTGTGTGGTAATTTGAGTGAATTTGTGGATTAAAGACTGGGTTCCGGGTTCTTGGTGCTTGGTACAGGGATTTTGCGAGCGAAGCGAAGCAATCTTTCATGGCTTTTCGTAAGGCTCATGACAGTATATTGCTTTGGCATCTCGGTTGGATTGTTACAATTTCTACTTTTCTTTTAAGAGCTGTTATTTTCTAAACATTCGGGTTTAGCTAAACAGTTTGCCCTTCGACAGTCACTTCGACAAGCTCAGTAACCGCTCAGGGCACCGCCTTCTGCGCCAAGTGGGTCCCAGTCTCCGGATGTCAATGCCGGGAGGAGAAGAGACGATAGTACGATAGTACGATTGAACGAGGGTACGAGGGTGTGGGTATGCGTGTATTCCTTGATTGTTGAAGATGTTACGGGTTATCCTCCTTCGTTACCACTACGGCGGACGAAGCGGGTTGCCAGTTCATGTATGTCATCTGTGTTCTACCTTTAGAATCTCTTATTAGATTTAGCCCTTGGTTTTTGAGAAATTTACGGAATTTGCTTAATGGAATATTAGATAACTTCTTTGTTGACATTCACCATAATTCTATGCAAAAGCGGGCAATCCAACTTCTTGATGATAAGTATTAACCGGATATTTATCAAATATCTCAGAAACATATTCATTATCTTTTATCACAGAAGTAATGCTTGGTGCTATGACTTTTTTTGGTTTTTTAGTTGATCCTTTCAATTCCCAACCTAAGTTAGATAAAACCTTGCCCAAGGTTCTTTTCTTAAGTGTATAATCAATAAAATCTTCAAAAACAATTTCAAAAGATTTTTTAGCTTCCTTTATATTGTTTCCATATCCCGTCAAATCTAAATGAGGGGAATAGATGAAATGAATTTTTTTTTCATCCTCAAAATGAAAAAGAAGTAGCATAACTATAACATTTCCAGACTTATTTTTATATCCACTCTCGAAAATATATTGTGCCATAATTGTTTATTTAAAAAGAGTATAAAGGTAATAAAAAACTAATTGAACATTGGTAAGACAGTTTCTGTATTTATTTCTTTTGGAACGTGGATAACACGGACTGGCTGGATCAGATGTCCCGTCGTCTTGTCATTTGCTCTTTACTCAACCATACTGACGCTTCCTACGGTCGGTCAGCACAGGCTTAATTACTCAACTTCTACTTTTCATTTTCATCAATAACTTTCCAGTAACCATCTTTTCTGCCTCCAATTCTTTTTAGTTTACCCTTATCACGCAAAGTTTCAATATCACGCATAATTGTGCGCATAGTAACATCTAGTAACTTTGCCATATCTTTTGTTGATATAGACTTATTTTTTGAAACAAGATTTAATACTTCTTCAAGCCTTTTTTCTTTTGTGACATCTTTTGTGACATCTTTTATGACATTTTTAGGGACATCTTTCTTTGATTTAATAACAACCCTTAAAAAGTCATGTAAGTCCTGAATCATGTAATGTAATTCTGGATAATCTTTTAGATGTTTGCGAATTCTTATAAAACCTGTTCCGTATTTTTCCACTTCGCCCATCAGGTAAAATGCTTCAGCTAATAAACTGTTCCGGTGTTTTGCCTGATAATTATCGGTCTCAAGGTCTTCAATTTTTAATCCTCCTATTAATCCGCCGGGATTTGAAAATTCTATACTGTTATCAAAAATTTTAATTATTACATCTGTAGGATTACGATAATCTTTATGTATAATAGCATTAAGCAGCATCTCACGTAATGCAGGCAGTGGGTATTGCCAACGATTTTTACGTTGTAGTTCCCCAGTAAATTGATAGGCTAATCTTATGTTTTTCTTGATGAATTCCATAGCCTCATCAACTGCAATTATTAAAGGGGATCTTATAACAATATCATCAATAATAGTTTCAGGATTTTTGAATCTACCTATATGTATTGTTGTATGATGTGTATCAAATAACAATTCGGCAGCTCTTGTTATTTTTCCTGATTGTATAAAACCAAGCTTTGCAAGATCTGTGATTATTTTCCCACTGGATTTATAGTGCCCGGATTGTTCTATTCTTTGGTGAAAAATTTTTAAAACATCATTGTTAAGTTCTGATATTTTAGTATCAACAATAAACGAGTCGAAAGATTTATTTAAACTAATAAATTTCATTTCAACTATTTCGTCAGTTGTTAATTGTTGGTTTGAAGCTTCACATCGTTTGTAGTACCTTCCACGTACAGAAACAGGTTTTACAGGAAATTCATTGACGGACAAAACAAGTATATTTTTATTATCTATGGGGACAGTTTTTGATTCAGGAATAATAGAAGGAGAGGTTTTTTGTTTGATTTCATTTATCCAGTTTTTAATTATTTCCTGATTTACTGAAATACCTGTAACCTTGCCTTTATTTGATACACCAATAATAACAGTTCCTCCTTTAGTATTTACAAATGCTGATAACGAAATAATTACTTCATTGTTAAAACCGGATTTAAATTCTATCGTTTCACTTTCACCACTAGAAATAATATGATATAATTCGTCTTTAGTCATGTATTAACAACATAATTAGAAGGTTCCAGGGTTCGGGGTTCAACATGCTTAATTCCATTGGCTTATATTGAGTCCCTCCCCAATTGGAGGTGCCAAATTGGTGCCTCAGATTTTCCAGCTCTTCTTTTGTTAGTTCAAACATTAAGTATTCGGGGAAACGTTCGGTATTTCTTTACTTTTCTTTTAAGAGCTTTCATTTTCTGAACTTTCAAGTTATGCATGGGAGATTGCTTCCCTTCGACAGTCACTTCGACAAGCTCAGTAACCGCTCAGGGCACCGCCTTCTGCGCCAAGTGGGTCCCAGTCTCCGGATGTCAATGCCGGTATGAAGAGAAGAGCAAAGGGATGAGTGCAGGGTGTTATGAACGAGGGGACGAGAATGTGGGTGCTGGGTTTAATTTTTAATAAAACTTTCAACTGAAGATGTAATTAATGTTTTCACATGATCCCAATGAATGGGATTTATCATAATTGGCATCTCATCTTCATCTGCATCAATAAAATACGAAAGACTTTTTAATACCAGGAATTTCGATCCATCAGGATATTTTCCGATATAAAAGCGTAATAATTTTTCAAGGGTAAATTCCTTTAATAAGAAAAACAAATCGATAAAATCCTTCTTAGAACCACGTCCGGTTATAGCAGATAACTTCATGGCTGCAATATCCTGTTTGTCTGCCAAAACCAAACCATCTTCAATTACCGCCTCCTCCAACCATTTATAGGGATAGTTTACAATATCCACTTTTATCTTGTTAATCAGGTAAATATTAATATTTACAGATTTTTGTAGCCGGGTTGTTTGTCCGACTTTCATAAGTTGTTCAGCAATAGCAAACTCATCTGCATCAATATGACCAAACAAATCAAGATCAACTGATTTTCGGTGCCCAATTTGTAATGCCAGGGATGTACCTCCTACCAAACGCAGTTTTGAGAACTCCGGCACAGACAAAAGCTGCCTTAATAGATCCAGTGTTTTGTTGTCGATTGTTTTGTAGTGTAGCATGCAAAATGTTCTTTTGGAATACCTGAAAGCAGTGACATAAATGCCATGGACTTTTTATCCAAATCTTTTATGGTTGTAGCAGTTTTAGCAATAAGTCGACAGCCATAGTATTCTTCAATATAATTCCAATCATCTAATAAACCATAATCCAGTACCCGGTGAATGATCAGTTTACGATTTTTTTCAAATGTTAATTGTTCACTGTCTGTATCCCAGAAGAGATGGGGGGAGAGGGTTTTTATGTTTGCTTTTTTTCTATGAGCTTTCATTTTCTAAACATTTGGGTTGTGCCTGGGAGATTGCTTTCCTTTAACTGATTAAATGATTTTATATTCCAGCTTGATATTTCCGAAATTTTAGATTCCAACAAACGTAGCTTATTCTCTATAATGCTATTATACTTCATTTCATTCTGTTTTTATATTCCAG